>OCVV011207997.1_pt1 | contig 16072 bp, 18 predicted proteins | sample 1539721 | NCBI WGS metagenome assembly OCVV01 (sample SAMN02144230, study PRJEB22623) | gut metagenome | biome: sheep rumen | host: Ovis aries | place: New Zealand
AAGATGACAATCCCCCTACAGGAATACTACCTTTGATGATTCCTGTAATACCCATCTTCAACTTAAATCTCTTTTGAAGAGCATATTTAGCGCCACGTGCATAGTCGCCCCATTCCACTTGTTTCACCAATGCAGGTGTGGCTATATCAAACTCCACATGGCCACTAAATGTCTCACTGTCCAATACCACCTTACTGTCTTCACGGACATCGAACCAAAGGTCAACACCCTTGTCAATCGCAAATCCCGTCACCAACCCATGCTGATGATCCACATGCGCCCCAAGGGGACATACCCGATACGGGCTAAAAATATGATACTGATATTCTTTCATCCTTTACTCCATTGCTTTTACATCAAATTCCTTCCATCAGCCCTTAGCCATCATCCATCTTCCCTTAGCTTACCTGCCCAATCCATATAGCCCTCATTGTCGATGGACTCCGTGAGTTCTATCAGGACGTGGCCTTGCTTTGCGTCTTTAACCACATGGAGCACATCAAACAGCTTTTTCGTTTGCTCCTTGGTCAGTTGTACTACTGGCATTTGCAATTGGGGTGAATACGACAATACGACATCGGGAACACGCTTAGACACAATATATGCCGATTGACCGAAGGCGATATTCAATCCTGTCATATTGTTGAAATAGACGTGAACCTCCCTCCCCTCATTCATCACCTCATTGATTACTATCTTGTCGTCCATAACGTCCTTTCTTTACTAGTTCAACATACTTCATTCATCACACATCTTTACCTCCCCAATTTTTCCCCCCTAACAGCGGGCCATCCATCAAGTTACGCATAATAGCCCAGGAGCGTTTCTTCTCACGGTGTGTCCAATTACCCACCTTGCACATGGCAAACCATATCGCAGAACCTTCCGGGTAGCCTTCCTCGTCGATGCGGCCACCATTCTGTTGCACCTTCATGAACTTATAGAATCCGAAAGTCACCAAGAATCCCAGGATGACCACCGTATAGAACTGAGCATCTATCGACCAGCCTATCTGCCAAGTCAGCACCCATACCAGCACCACCATTGCATTGATGAACAAGATAAAAAGAGCAGCACCCAAATGTGAGAACCCCATATCTATAAACAGGTGGTGCAGATGCGTCTTGTCCGGCTTGAAAGGCGATTTGCCTCGCAATATTCGCAGTGTCATCACTCGCAGTGTGTCAAATACAGGTATGCACAGCACCGCAGCCACAAAGGCAGGAATGCAGATGCCCCTCGTTTCCATTGCGTCCAAACTACCAGTGCTCGACAATGCATAGAACGACATCACCACCATCATCATACCCAGCATCAGCGTACCGCCGTCACCGATGAACATCCTCGACTTTGCCCCAAACACATTGTGCAAAAAGAACGGGAACAGAGCACCGATGACCACAATAGCCATACACACCATTACTGTACTCCATGACGACCAAAACGCCATTGCAAAGCAGAAACAGGCCAACATGCCATAGCCCGACGAATACCCGTCCACCCCGTCAATCAAGTTCACCGCATTGATGATACCCACTCCAGTGAATATCGAGAATGGTATGCCAAACCACGGACTCAGTTCGTGGAAGCCCCATAATCCATGCAAGTCATCAATATACACACCCGTAATAGTAATGAAACTACCAACCAACAATATCTCTATAGCAAACCGCAACGTGGCCGACAAGTCCTTCATGTCGTCCCATGTTCCGATGATCATCATTACCGTTATGGCCAGCAGTCCCCACATCAATAAAGCATTCGGCATTATCATCTGCAATACCAGACCGCCAACCAATATACCCGAGTACACCACCACACCACCGAATACCGGCACAGGCACACGCTGTAGCTTTCTTGCATTCGGGTTATCCACGATACCATGCTTCTTGGCAAATCTTAATGCCAACGGAAATACTATGGCCGATGTCAACAATGCCACCAGCCCCACCAATATCGCAATGCATGTGTTATTCATAAGCAATCATCTTTGTTCAACATAACATTTCCTTCTCCCATCTTCCGTCAGCCGTCTATCGGTAGATACTCATGTGCCTGCCCCTTATTTTCTCAGCCCAGCGTTGATAACCCGCTTCACCAACCACCTGTCTCATTTCAAAGTGATAATAGTGCTTCGGAGTATGTTCCACCTTTTTCAGTCCCTGCCTGAGCAGCAAGATATGTTCTCTTCTCAGCAGAGCCACCGGCATTTGCATTTTCTCCGAATACGACATATACGGCTCTGCCACCAGTGTCGTATAATATGCCGACAGTCCAAAGGCCAGATACAGCCCTGCCAAGTCATCATAGTACAGGTAAATCGTTTTCCCGTCATTCCCCACTTCTTGCAGGGTAATTTTGTTCATTTCCATAATGTCTCTATTTTCTTTTTAATTTTATCTAAGTTATAACATCCCCTTTGCCTAAAATTTACAAGAACTCTTCTGTCTTAATGGGGTCATACGCCCTGTCTTTCGCTTCGAAGATGACAGTTCCATCCTCATGGGGAACGAAGGTGTGATAAACATTGCGCGGAACTTGCACAGCAGGGCAATCACTACCATAACGCAGTGTCACCCTCTCAATCTCCTCACCTCTCTCATCATATATCACCTCATCACCACTCCCTTTTAGGATAACCACCGTTTCCGATGTCTCCGCATGCCGATGAATAGGTATCACCGTATCCTTCATCATCACGTTCAGCATCCGCTGGGAAGTGTCCTTCCAACCTGAATCTGTATCCATGGATTGAGTCCTGAGGTCAAGGTTCATCCTGCGACGAGGATTCTCCTTCGCTAGCTCCACTATGTTGTCAAAAAGGCGATAATCTAAGATCTTCATTATTTGTCTTCAATTCCTGTCATCATGCATATTGATTAACATGCTTATATTTTTCTGCTAACGCAAGAAGCTTATTAAACAACACTACACGCTCCGGCTTCATCGCCCCTTTATTCATCATCTTTCTGTTATGATGAATCCAGTTATGTTTCAGATTTTCTTCGGGATAATGCTTCGATGGATTTCTATGATTACTCTTCATGAAATCCATTATCTCATTGTAATTTGCTAGCCAGCATTCGTCTTGTAGCATTTAGGTTCACATATATACTATTCAAACTTCCACAACTTCAACTTCCTCCAAATTACATGATAAATCTGAAACGGTGTGCAAAGCACCTCCACAGGGTATTCTTTCAAAAAGCGTAAACTGCGTTTCGCCCTTGCCAAACTTCTTTTAACACCTGTTGTCTTCTGCAGTTCAGCATTCCTCTCATCCAACTTCCCAAAATTACCTGATTGCATAATCTCCGTCAATAGGAACTTACCTTTCTTTTCATTAACCGGCGCAATCAAATACCTTTCATCAAGGCAAAAGACCTCTTTCAACACATACATCATTGCGCCTGCAAATGGGTAAAGTCCCAGCCACTTTAATGTTTTTTCAAAGGACATCTCTTCTACCCTATCCTCTGACCTCAACAAGTAATAATAATCCATCGCCTGTCTAAGTCCCAATCCTTCTTGTAAAACATGAAAAAACATATGCTGCAACTGGTAGACAACATTGAATCTCCACGTCGGTATAATCAGACCTTCTTTAACACACGATTCACTAGAATGCAATCTAAACCATCTTTGTATTCTATAGTTATGTAACGGTGATGACCGCCACGATGGTCTCCAATGAACTTCCACCTCTACGTCATCCCATATCGGGAACTCCACATGATGATATCCCACTACTTTTTGACTTAAATCACATTTAGTCTTCAAAAAAGCGATAATGTCTTTTGTTTTACCATGAACCCAAATATCAATATCCCCACTCTGCCTTCTCAAAGAATTTGGATACATCAATGCATTCCCTTGACCTTTCAATATACAAGTACCAAAACCTGCTCCCATAAACAATGATTGCAACTCCGTTGATTTCTCATTTAGTACCCTGTTACCCCTTTCGATCTGTTCCGCATACGCTATCCATTGCATTAATAAAACATAGGGTGGTTTTTGTTCCCCATTTAATCTCTCCATTCCAGAGAAAGCAATACCCACCAACGACTGCTTGATACAAAAGGAATACAAATCCTTCCACTCCGCCTCAGTCAATGACGGGAATTCCTTAGATAAGCCCATACTACAACGGAGAAATTGCAAGTTCTGATTATAAGTACAGATATCAAAAGCCATATTCAGTCGACCAGTTTCTTGTATAGCGAATATGTGCACTCGACCATCTTGTCAAGAGTGAAGAATTCACGGAATCTCTTTATACAATTCTGGGAAAAACCTTCCCTAAGTTCGCTGTTATTTAAAATTAAACGTATCTTCTCAGCAAGACTTTCGGAATCCCCAACTGGTACATTATATCCTGTTTCACCATTTTGATTTACCCATGGCACTCCAGATCCTTCTATATTACAAGTAACAATCGGTATTCCCATAGCCAGTGCTTCCAAAAGCACTACACCAAAAGCTTCAGCCCTAGTAATGGATGGCAAGCAAAACACGTCAGCCGCCTTGTAATAGGCATAAATATGTTCTGCAGGTATCCTTCCTATGAATTTAACTTTATCTTCTACATTACATTCCCCTGCGAACTGTTTTAGTTCTGCCTCCATTTCACCTACACCTCCAAGAAGGATAACAACATTATCATCTAATTTCTTAACAGCTTCTATCAACACTTTATGGCCTTTGTAAAGTGTAAGCCTACCTATACATAATACTATCTTCTTCCCTTCATATCGTTTCTTGATATCTTCAACATCTTTTTGATTGTATGACATCTCTGCAGCATCAAGTCCAATCGGAACCACATGTACTTTCGATAAAAATGGACGCAGATCATCCGATGCCTCAACATAGTTCTGACTTGTTGCAATGATTGCATCTGCGCGTTTGAGAAATGCAGTCTGAAGAGGTTTAAAGAATTTAAGGAGTGTTTTTTGCTTTACGATATCACTATGCCAATGTACAACTATCTTCGCCTTCTTTGGCGCCAACAATGAAACTAAAGAAGCTATAGGATTTGGTACATGTACATGGATAATGTCATAGTCTTTTCTGTTTTTCAGAAATGCCCGAAAGATACCTTTGGGCAAAGGTGTAGAGAATTTAATACCCCAAATGGGAACACGAGTCACCTTGTACCCTTTAGGCACAAATGATTCTTTATATTTGACATCGTGTGCAAAACAAAGTTCGTCAACTTGACAATCTTCTATCTGATTTAATCTTTCGACCAAATCGTAATTAACCTTTTCCACACCTCCGAAATATGGTGGATAATATTTTCCAAAATGAAGAACTTTCATAAAGTCTCTAATAACTGTTGTAGTTTATTTGCAGAGCTTTCCCAACTAAATCTATTTATATTCTTATACCCCTTTCCTCGTAAATCATCACGTAACGAGGGGTTATTACATATTTCTTCTACTTTATTCTTGATATCAATTTCATCCAGTTGATCAATATACAAGGCTGCCTCACCACAAACTTCATGTAAAACATCAATATCCGATACTACGACGGGGCATCCATAAGACATTGCCTCAATAGGTGGAATTCCGAACCCCTCATACAAGGATGGATATATAAAAGCCATTGCTTTTTTATACAGAGAGGTTAATTCTGCATCCGACACACGTCCTAGAAAAAAAATATTTTTACTATCAGTTTTAATATTTACCCCACTAAAAGAACGATATCCACTTCCAACCACGACTAAATTATAGTCACATAAATGCGAAAAAACTCGAACTAGTCTTTCGAAATTTTTCCGAGGATCAATTGAGGACACCGCTAATAAAAATCTCTCAGGTACATTACTAAGAATGCTTTTGTTTTCACTTTCACATTTAGTAGCGGCATTATATATTACTTCTATTTTCTCGCTATTAATTCCCAATTTATTTGTGATCTCTTTCTTTGAGAATTCACTGACAGTCAATATACGTTTAGATGTTTTGGCGCTCAATGGGGTCAAGAACTTATATAGAATGACATATGACCTTGAATACCATGAAGGATTTTCAAGAAACGCCAAATCATGAATGGTTATTATCTTATTTGAAATAGCGATAGGCCCCGCCCCAGTAAAATTAAGGAGTAAATAATCGCCTTTACCTACGAAAAAGAAAGGTAAACTAAATTGTTCCCATACATGACTTGTTCCGAAGCCAAATTTGATAATGGTAAATTTACTAATATCATAATACGATATCAGCTCTTTTGGGGGGCATACTACTATAATATCAACACCCTGCTGTATCAGTGCACACGTTAATTCGTAAGCGAATCGGTTAACACCAGTCAGCGGTTGTGTCAAGAAACGACCATTTATATATAACATAACTTTCCATTTTTTTGTACATTAACACAAGCGGCCATATAGAGCCCAAACCACATCGCAGAAAAAGAAAAATCAGGAATAGCAACTACCTGTCCTATCAATAAAGCCCAACAATATATACATATGTATTGAACACTCTCTATCTTCCATTTTTCTTTTATAAGCCTATAGTAGAATATCATAAACATAGAAGATCCCAAAAGTCCTACTGATGCGAGCATATCTATTATAAAAGAACTACTTCTCGTACTCCCCCTGCCAATTCCTAAGAAAAATGAATCAACAAATATTTCGAGATTTTTCATCGTTGTTCCAATTCTAACTTGACCAGATGCAGAATCAGCTTTGCCTGAAAGCATGTTATAAAAAATTTCCGAAAACTCAAATTGGGAAAGAATAAATAATAAGACAAAAGCAGAAAAAAAGAGGAAAAATATTGTTCTTATGTGGTTACTATTAAACATTAAATATAGAATTGAACCTCCTATAAAAGTTACAACTCCCGTTCCTGACATGTTAAGTAAAAGCGCTATAGCAGCTACAATAATATCAATATTCCGACGTTTACTTTTAGGAAGAAAAAGTAATGACCAAAATGCAGCTCCAAGGAAAGCGCCAAAATAAGAAGCTTCACTATATAGTGAAGACATTCTCATTGTTCCCAACACACCAGTAGTTCTTAGTTCCCCATCTAATCCTTGCCCCACATTATTAAGTAGTACACTTGATGGGAATGGAATAACTCCTGCTACTTTTGAAATAAATTCCCAAAAGCCAAAGAAAAGTGATATTTCTACAACCAAGAGAAAAGTATTTCTTAAAAAATCTGTAGATATTTCATTTTTAAGAGACAATAAAAACAAAATAGTACTGAAATTTATGACTAAATAAATAATTTGTGCAATATTTCCAATACTGAATGCCAATTTATCATAACCTTCCCACCAACTTTCATCAAGATTACTACCGACAACCTCCATCCCCTCAAAAAGAATGGGACCAAGGATTGTTATTAATGAAGCATAAATAACAAAAAAAATAGCTGGCGACCAGATTTCTCTTCTAATTATTATTCTGCTCTTTTGGTAGAATAGGATTCTTATGCATACAAATAAACTACATAATAAATAAGGAATAATGCTTTTACCTGCTATATTTAAAACAGAACTTGCAGAGAATACCGTTGAAACAAGAAGAATAGCAACAGAATACTTTATAGGGTATTTAAAAGAAATAACAATCGCTATAAAAAATAACAAGCCGATTAGAGTCATATAGAGTATTTTCTTATTTTCTCGTCTGGATCATATTCAACATATCGAATAGGTTGACTAACATATAATCCTTGTACTGCTAAACTTTTCGAAACACATGTTTGAGAGCCGATTGAAATTCCATCATCTATTGTTATTCCGCAATTAATACAGCATCTAGAACCCACATATACATTATTTCTAATTACGACTTTACCATCATGGCGAAGGACCCTATCAGATACTCTACTAACAAAGAAACCATGCGTCCACACTTGAGTCCCCGCCCCCCCCAGTACACTATTATTTCCAATAAAAATTGAATCTGTCATATCAAAAAGATGTCCTACTGTAATATGGCAATAATCACCTAATTTCAATATTGACATATTTTCCTTAGCGCCAGTACTTGAAAATTTACATGAGTGGTTAATTCTCGCTCCTCTACCGAGAAACATAGCAAAATAACCATTAAAATAGTTTAAACAGCGTATTGAACCATCAGAATAAAATTTGGGTATATTAATTAAGTTACAATGTCCTATTATACTTTTATTTGACAAATACAATCTATCTATCAACAATATGGAAAAGCCTATTTTAGCACCTTTCATGATTCTATACTTTTTGCTCCGGATTAACAATAATCTACACCACGAAGTCGGAAACAAGAAAAGTAATATCATAATTAAATATTTTGTCATTGTATCATCCCTTAATTACAGACAACCATTTATCTATTATATTTTCAACACTAATCCACTTCACGGATGCTATCGCGTTTTGTGAACATTTTAGAGCCAACTCATGATTTGAGTATAATTCATCCATCTTATTGGCCAAATCATTTTTGTCACCTACTTGCGTCAGCATTCCATTTTCACCTCCCTTTATAAACATTGCAGCTCCACCTACAGGACAATCTGTACAAACTGTAGGCATCCCTACCCCCAATGCCTCTAGCATAGAATTCGATATGCCCTCATAATCAGAGGATGAAACATACATATATGATGAAGCCATTATATTATGAATATCTGTTGAAAATCCTTCAAAATACACATATTTGTCTATTTCCAATTGATAGCACAAATCTTTCAAATCTTTTAATAAAGTACCCTTTCCATAAACAAACAGTTTCGTTTCTGGATGTGAAGTATGAAAAATCTTAAAAGCACTCAGCAATAGAGGAAGATTTTTTTGAGGTTCTATTCTACATGCAGTGATTATACTAGTACTATTAATACCCTGCCATCTAGGAAGACCTGAGGTAAGTGGGTTCGGGATTACTACTGTATTTTCCATACCTAAGTTTCTGAAATAAGAAGATACCCATTCGGTTTGGCACACAAGCCTATCAGCTTTGGAATAAGCCCAATTTCGAAGTAATCTACCTATCCGGTTATTAGGTTCCCGAGTTGGGTCTGTGCGTTCTGAAACAATAAGACGTACTCCCTTAATTCCAGACAGCAAAAAAGCAGAAACGGCATAAATAGACATATAATTTGCAAACGCCACTATTGCATCGGGCTGTATTTCCCTTAATACTCTCTTGAACCCAATAAGACGCTTGGGAATTCTCAAGAATTTTGAAGAATCTTCTCCTTGAAGAATTCTTTGTTTGACTCGTCTATCCAAAAAGTAACCTTTACCGGAAGTTACAACAACAGTGTATACATCATTTTGAGCACACAAAGAATTAGCTAAAACCGATGCTACTCTTTCTGCACCACCTTCCTTAAAATGATCGATTGCAATAACAATTTTCATATTTGCTCTAAATTAGCTGTTCCACACTTCAAGGTAGTTTTGAGCAATTTTAATATAATCATGTTCATCTTCTACAAATTTTCTCGATTGCATGCCTTTTTCTACAAGAGTTTCTCTATTTGTAATTAAATTCTCAAGCGTATCAGAAATGTTTTTCACATCTGAAATAATATTAAATGCAGGATTCTTTGTTGAATAACCCAAATTCATATCCCCCAGTTCTTCTGCTCCTCCAAGAACAATCCTTCCCATGGACATAGAAAAAAGAGCATTCATACCCAAAGAATAAGCATTGGCATCATCAACTATGATATTCATTGTTCTAAGATACGGAATGTATTTATCAAAAGGAATATTACCTTTAGTTATAAACTCCACTTCTTTGGTGTATTTTGTTGACAAATTCTCAAAGGCTTTTAATATATACTCACCACCTTTACACGTCTTAGTTTTTCCATGAAATATTCTTATTTTGTCTTTTACGATATTATCTGAATAATCATACTTGTGAGGATTAATCGGTATTGGTATTGTCTTGCAACATTTGGGGTGATTCAAAAAAGGAACAGCATATTCATACATGATAGGAATATAGCCATCCACTATGGAGAGAATCTCCATTTCGTCTTTCAATAATTTTGATGAATATAAATAAAATCTATTAATGTCTCCACCAACCTCATCTGCATAGCCATTAACATACTTATTATATTTAGTTCCTTTGCTGTCATACCAATACTTGAATATTTTAGCTGTCATCCCTGCTCCACATAGAAAAACTTTTCCATTATATCGTTTCAAAAAATTAAAAAGCAAAGGACCAAAATATGGTTTTCCGCAGATAATATTTGGGGATACCACATAAACAATGTCAAAACCCGTAAATTTTGGTAAAAGGGATAAACCTTTTAACAAAGAAAAATAAGGGTTAAGGCTTCCAAAATTAGAAACACGCCAACTATAATCTGAAGGATAATTTTTAAAACCATCACCATCAGAAATTAGAGTTACATTATGCCCTAATTCTACCAATCCTTCTTTAAGACTATTAAATAGTCCACTATACTCACCTAACAATAAAATCTTCATCTTTCAAGAATTGCATGCAATACATCCGAAACTCTCTTCACTTCTTCATTTGTCAATGAAGGATACATCGGTAATGAGAAAATCTCCTTTGCAGCAGCTTCAGTTTCGGGCAGAGAACCTTCTTTCCAACCAAGATACTGATAACCAGTCATGGTATGGATAGGCCAAGGATAGCTGATGTTTACAAAAATGTTATTCTCACGGAGCTTCTCCATGATTTCATCACGACGCGGATGACGTACTACATATAGATAGTATGCATGACGGCCATAAGAAGCCTCCTTCGGGAGAATCAAGTCGGTATCTGAAAGAAGTTCATTATACATAGTTGCTATCTCACGACGGCGGGCAATATACTGCTCTATCTTCGGTAACTTGGTCAGCAATATAGAAGCATGGATTTCATCCAAACGAGAGTTGTAACCATGCTCAATGGCATAATAGGTCTTCTCTGCACCATAAAAACGCAAACGACGGAGTTCATGATCAACCTCCTCACTATTGGTATTAATCATACCGCCATCCCCGTAACCACCCAATATTTTTGTGGGATAGAAAGATGTGGTAGAGGCATCACCCATACTACCGGCTTTCTTACCTTGATATTCTGCCCCCTGTCCCTGAGCACAGTCCTCAACGACCAACAAATTATATTTCTTGGCTATCGCCAACAATGGATTCATATCTACACATTGTCCAAACAAATGTACTGGAAGGATGGCTTTGGTCTTTGGGGTAATAGCAGCCTCTAGCTTTGTAACATCCATCAAATAAGTTTCAGGATTAATGTCAACGAAAACAGGAGTTGCACCTGCTGTTACAATAGCGGACACTGTAGGTATGGCCGTATTAGACACAGTGATAACCTCATCGCCAGCTTTAATTCCAAGAGCCTTCAGTGCGAGCCAGATAGCGTTAGTACCATTATCGCAACCAACACCATACTTGGTGCCAATGTAATCAGAATATGCTCTTTCAAAATCTTTTCCTTTTTGTCCCAGAATCAAGGTACCAGACTCAAATACATCAGTAACTGCTTTCAAAATCTCATCTTTGGTTTCCTCGTATTCCTTGAGGTAAGCCCAAACGGTAATCTTATTATCCATATCTTAAGTTTTATTTTATATTGTCAAAAATCATCTGTTTAACTTTGGCATCCGACAGGATGTCGTTATATGCTTTTTTATAATTGCCGGACTTCAGTGTCTCTAAAATATCAGCGAGATAAATCTCAAAATTATTTCCCGCTGGTGTTTTTACTATTGTTGTCTCATTCAAATGATTCACCAGCAGTTCGTTCTCCATTGTATCTGGAATGGTAAAAATACGGTTCACCGTGACATTTGTACGGTTGCCCATCAAGAACACCTGATTTATATACTCAGTGTTGAAACCAAAGTGACCAATCATAGATTTACCACCTTTGTATTGCATTAATAGGCTGTACTCAATATCCAATCCGTCCTCTTGACGCTCATTTACCACGCAGGATACTTTTTCTGGCTCATTCCCCAAGAAATATCTTGCAATAGAAACGGCATAAGGTGCTGTATCCATGATTGCTCCACCTCCTAATGATTTCTGGTAACGGAAATTCTCTGGTTTGAAAGGAGGCATAGTGAAATGAACGGTAAGCATCTTGGGCGCATCACCATTATTTGCATATATCTGCTTGATGACCTCTAACTGTGGGTGTACTAGATAGACAGTTGATTCTCCAACAAGAAGGTTCTTTGATTTTGCTAATTCTATTAATTCCTTTGCTTCTTGGAATGATGTTGTAGCAGGTTTGTCAATTATAGTATTAAAACCTACTTCAAGTGACTTCTTCGCATAGATAACATGAGTGCTGTTTACTGTAGAAACATATACCAAATCACCCTTGAAGTGAGACAGGCCTTCTTCATAGCTGTCATAACAGGTTACAGGCAAGCCACACTTCTTGTAGTCTTCGTCCCAAGGCTGTCCTTCATATTTGGCTATGGTAATTTCAGTAAATCCAGCCTTTCTAAGTATCGGCAATATCCTTCCCTTTACAAGGTTGGAATAGCCCAGAAACATGATTGATGCCATATCCTTCTACGCTTTAATCAATGAAACTGATGGCAGAAATAATACTACGAGCCTCAATGTTGAACATACCATAGCGCATGAACTCCTTCATCTGAGCAAGGGTCATCCACGTGTAATTATAAGGCAACTCAACCTTCTTATTAGCAGGTATCTCCACAATCATATTGCGGTTCTGAATCATATAGAAGCGTCCGCCTTCTTCTGACTGCAATGAATCATACATCACATTGGCTTCTTTTGCCAAAACTTCATCAAACAGGAACGGACGCTTTTCACTGTTCTTCACGAACTCATAGTTAGAGCAGGAAACTGTCGGAGAGAGTTCTATAATATCAATGTTACCTGGCTCAACTTTAGCCTGTACAAGGAAGTGAAGAACACCATTAATCTCCTGACAGACAAACGCCAACACTCCAATATTAGGATCTTTCAAAAGCGGCTGCATCCAGTGGGTAACCTCACGCGTTCCAGCAGTCACTTTGACACCAATCACTGAGAAATAACGAGCATCGCTCTCTACAGCCATTTTATTAATATGCCAGCCATCAAGCTTGCACAAAGGCTTCCTAGTTACTTCTATCTCCCACTGGGTTTTCTGCTTTGTGTACCATGAAAGAAGATTGTCAATAGTGAATAAGCTATCCTTACTTACAAATGATTTGAGGAACTTCTTACCATTATTAGACAACTTATATCTCAAATCAAACAAATCAAACGGCTGGAGAGCATTGATGACTTCGTCCTCAATGAGTGGGATTGTTGACAACACGGAACGAGTATCCATATTGAGAACATTGTCCTCACGAAGCAAAGCCTTCAATTCACCAAGGGTTAGCCAGCAAAACTCATCCGGTAAGTCAATATCTTCATTAATTTCAATGACAATATTTCTATTACGTTTCTGATAGAAACGACCGCCCTGTTCGGTCTGGAGATGGTCGGTAAGGATCTTTACCTGCTTCTCACCATTGAAGAACTCCAGGAAAGTAGGACGCTTCCCTTTGTGTACCTGTGTGAAATTACTCTTGGTAGCCTGTAATGAAGGAGAAATCTGCAAGGTGTTAATGTTGCCTGGTTCCATCTTTGCCTGCATCAGGAAATAACGTGTGCCATCAAACACTCTAGTTATAAACCCGAGAAAGCCTATTTCCGGTTGGTTGATGATGGGCTGATCCCACTCGTGTTCTTTACCAAAGTTAGTCTTTACATGAAGGCCTTCAATATGAAAGAAACGACCAGACTCATGGGAAATACGACTACCGTCAGGCTCTAAGGCCCACTTCTCCATCTCATCAAGGGGTACTTGCTCTACTCTGAACTCCTCCGGACGGCATCTTTCAGCCAGCCATGCCTTGAAGGTCTTAAAGTTCTGGAACTTGTTCTCGCGCGTAAGAGAAGACGCGAAGAAACTTCCTGTTTTTATGCTACTCATATTATATCGTTTTCTTTCAGATACGTCATGTAAGCCTCCATCGAACGGAGCGAACGTCCCATATCATAGTGAGTACTTGACAGCACAAGGCACACAGTTGCTGGTGTAAACTCATACATGTCGGTGAAATACAAACGCGGTATAAAAAGACCTTTTGTACTATCATCCATCACATATTCTTCAGTTTCTTTTCCATTGAAAAGTTTCACCTTCAAACTACCGTGAATGGGGATTAATACTTGGTCGGTATCAATATGCGCATGGCCGCCTCTATCTGCGGACACATGATGCATATAGAATATCCGCTTAATCTCGAAAGGAATATCCTGTGCTCCTTCAACGGCTGTGAGTGCACCACGAGAATCAGTAATAGTCTTTAGATTTACAATGTAAGATTTCATAATAAATTACTGCTTATCAAAAAACTCTTTTACTACTTCCAAATACTTAGTTCCGTATCTCATATCAGGTTCAAAATAGTTTCCTTCACCCCATTCATTCCATGATCTTAAAAAAATAATTCTATGCTCAGGTGATTTGGACTTTACCTTATTATATAATTCAGACATTAATTCATGGAACAAATCTGGCGTAGAGCCATGATATATTACAGCTTGTCTTCCACTTCTAGGAGACCTGTCCCACTGAGGTATAGCGGACGGATAAAAATTCTCTCTATAATCAAAATCTGTTGTTAAATATTTAATTATATCTTTATATTCATATTTGTCAACTGGTGTCGGAAGCCTTAATTTCTTATTTAAATAGTTCCAAAACACTTTTTTCTTTCTACCCATGCACTTTTCTTCAGCATACCATAAATAACCAGGTGCAACTGCATCAAATCCTATATCTAATATCCTTTGAAAATCCTCTGGAGTACCAGAAGAACAAAGTCCGACAAAATGAATATCAGTTATGTCATTCTTTTTTGCGAGTTCTCTCCAAGTTTTAACAAAATCCTCTATCTCAGGAGAATCCAGGGGCGCATAAAGAAAGAACAGCGGTTTCCCATCAACTTTTATATATCTTGGATCTTTAAATGCAGGTAGAACAGTGTTAAAATGATTAATATAATCATCTTTGCCTGGATATTTCTGCTCTACTATCATCTTATTTCGCTGAAATTGACCTAACGCAGTCCATGTTTTTGTTGTCCATGAATGATTAGCCCATGCTAGACAGAAAGGGAAGTCAGGTTTTCCTGTTTTTAAAACTTCATCGAATGGTCTATTAAGTAATCGCTTCCCATTTCCAAACCAATAATGCCAGTACATAAAGCCTTCCACTCCATATTTCTTGGCCATCTCAGCCTGAAGTTCTCTTGTCTCTGGAACGCGTAAGTCATAAAAGCCTAAATCTGCAGGTATTCTAGGCTGGTAATGTCCTTTAAAAAGAGGTTTAGCCTTTGCGGCATTTGTCCATTCTGTAAATCCTTTTCCCCATGTTTCATCATTCTCAGGAATTGGATAAAACTGAGGAAGGTACATTGCAATAAATCTCACATGCGTTTTCATATTCTATAATTAATACAATATAATACCATATTTTATTTATATAATTCAAGTACTTTTACATTACGAATAAGATAATTTATAAGTAAACATCCGGTTCTTTTAATAAAGTACGTGCGACCTAATCTGTTTAAACTCTTTTTTAAACCACAATGAATATAGAACCAACCTATAATCTCTATAGCCATTACCTCAAACAACATCATTCACTGGAATTGAACAATGTAGGGAAGGCACATCACTATAACTCGTACCTTTGGTCTCATAATCATCTAATTAATCCTGATATTCATTCTTTTTGAATATATCTTGTCATATAAAGCCACTATGCGACCCCATAGAAAACGTACAAATCGTTGTTGTTTTAAGGATAGTTTGTATAAACTTATTCCCTTTTTATTCACAACATAGCCTTCCATATTGTAATATTTCTTCTCGTACTCCACTCTATAATCGAAAAAAGCACTTAACACTATTTTGATAATAAAATGAGGTAAGTAACAGCGTTTGAGGACTTGAATATTAATTAAGTAATTATTTAAAAAGTATTTGTCCATTACTGTCTCCGATAGACTCTCGT
>OCVV011356077.1_pt1 | contig 16064 bp, 15 predicted proteins | sample 1539721 | NCBI WGS metagenome assembly OCVV01 (sample SAMN02144230, study PRJEB22623) | gut metagenome | biome: sheep rumen | host: Ovis aries | place: New Zealand
GCAGGCATACTGGCGTATGTCAAGGACGACAACACCGCTATGCGGAATTTAACGCAATAAATGTTAAAGTGTTTTAATGATACTTAGTATGATACGGATAAGAATAAACTATATTCCCACAGAGGTTCAGAATGTTATTAAAATCTCTCACCTTACAGGGGTTCAAAACCTTTCCCGATAAAACAAAATTGACCTTCGACAAGGGCATCACCTCCGTCGTCGGCCCCAACGGCTCCGGCAAGTCCAATATCAGCGACGCGATCCGCTGGGTGCTGGGCGAACAGAGCGCCAAGTCCCTGCGCTGTTCCAAGATGGAGGACGTTGTTTTCAACGGCACCGACCGCCGCAAGCGCCAGGGCTATGCCGAGGTCACCCTGACCATCGACAACTCCGACCGCAGTTTGCCCTACGGCGGCGACGACGTAGCGGTCACCCGCCGCTATTATCGCTCGGGCGAGTCCGAGTACCTGATCAACAAAGCCTCCGTCCGCCTCAAGGATATCCACGAGCTGTTCATGGATACGGGTCTCGGGCGCGACGGCTACAGCATGATCGGTCAGGGTAAGATCGATTCTATCGTCGCCTCAAAGTCCGAGGACAGACGAGAGATCTTTGAAGAAGCCGCGGGTATCTCGCGCTATCGCTACCGCAAGACAGAAGCCGAGCGTAAGCTCGCTCATACCGAAGAAAACCTGCTTCGTCTGCGCGATATCGTCACCGAGCTCGAGGACAGGGTAGAGCCCCTGCGCATCCAGTCCGAGAAGGCGCAAAAATTCCTTGAATACAGCGGTGAGAAGCGCGGTCTCGAGATCGCCTTGTGGCTCGATACGCTCGACAAGAGCGCCGCGATCCTGCGCGACCATGAGGACAAGATCGCGATCGCCAAGAACCAGTATGACGAGGCTGACGCCGCCCTGCAATCCATCGCGTCACAGACCGAGGAGATCTATATCAAAAACGGTATGATGTCCTCGCAGATCGAGCAGGAGCGCAACGCGTCGTCATTGTTCGAAGCCCAGATCGCGGGCAAAAACGCCGAGATCTCCGTTGCTGAGAACGACATCCTGCATAACAAAGAGAACATCGAGCGCATTTTGAGCGAGATCGAAAAGGCGGAGAGCTCCACCGTCGACATCAAAAAGATCGTCGAGAGCAAGCTTGCCGAGATCGAAGCCCTGCGCGAGAAAACGCTCGCAAAGCAGAGCGACTACAACGCCCTCTCCGACGAGCTGAACAGCATCAATAACGATACCTCCCGCTCAAACGACGAGCTCCAAAAGCTCAGCGCGATGATCGCGTCCCTGTCCCAGCGGCTGGCGGATGTCCGCGTCACGGATATCACCGGCGCGACCGCGATCGAGGAGCTCGAGGAACGCGCCAAGGTACTGAATGAATCAAGCGAGACCAAGCGCGTCCAGCGTGACGAGCTTATTTCGATAAAAGAAAAATACGAAACACAGATCAAAACGGCGGAGCAGAAGATCGCCGCCCTCGGTAACTCGATCGAGGGTCTGGAAATGAAGCTGAGTTCCCGTGCCAACAAGCGTGAGGAGCTCCGACAAGCCGCCGAGACCCTGCGCCTCGACGCGGCGGAAACATCCCGACGCGCCAAGATCCTGTCCGATCTGTCCGCGAACTTCGAGGGCTTCTACAACAGCGTCAAGACCGTGATGAAGGAAGCAAAGCGCGGCGCTCTGGGCGGCGTCTGCGGCCCTGTGACCACCCTGATCAAGGTGCCGTCGGAATACAACGTCGCGATGGAGGTCGCCTTGGGCGCGAAGATGCAGCACATTGTCGTGAACAATGACGCCGACGCCAAGCGCGCTATCGAACTGCTCAAAAAGCGTGACGGCGGACGCGCGACCTTCCTGCCCATCACCACCATCAAGCCCCGCTCTCTGGATGAAAAAGGGCTCGACGATTGCTACGGCTACATCGGCGTTGCGTCAGAGCTTTGCTCCACCGAGCCCCAATACGCGAACATCCTCTCCAATCTCTTGGGACGGATCGTCATCGCCGAGGATCTTTCCGCGGCTTCTGCGATCGCGAAGAAGTACGGCTACCGCTTCCAGGTCGTGACCCTCGACGGTCAGGTCATCAACGCGGGCGGTTCCTTTACCGGCGGTTCCCGCGCGAAGAACTCGGGTCTGCTGTCGCGAGAGAGCGAGATCGACAAGCTCCGCAAGCAGGCGGCTGAGCTGAGCGCCAAGGCGAAGAGCGCCGCCGAAAAGCTGACCGAAGCGGAAAGCCAGTATGCCAAGGTCGAGGCGGATCTGCTCGGTACCCGCGCCGATCTGACCAACACCCAGAACGATAAGGTGCGCCTGAACGCCGAGTACAACGCCTGCCTGAGCGAGCTCGCGGGCGTGAGCCGTGATCTGGAGGAGATCGACCGGGAGCTCACAAGCGGCGCCGAGAAGATCACCGAGGCGAAAGCCTCCCGTGAGCTCGCGCAAAAGGACATGATCCGTTTTAACGCCGATATCGAATCGACCGAGCTCAAGATCAAGACCATCACCGGCTCGCGTGACGAAATGGCGCAGAAGCGTGAGGAATACGCCGACCGGCTCCAGCAGCTGCGTTTGGATATATTGGGCTTTGAGAAGGATATCGACACGCGCAAGGCGGAGATCGAATCCGCCGAGAGCACCGGCTCCGACCAACAGCTCCGCATCAACGAGCTGAACCAAGAGAAGCAGCTTTACGAACAGAATAATTCTGACATAGAAAATAAAATCTCCGCGCTCCGTGCCGAGATCGACGCGCTGACCGAGAAGCAAACGCAGTCAGCCGCCAACATCGAGCGCCTGAATCACGAGAAGCTGGAGCTCGAGAAAAGCTCCGTATCGCTGAGACAGCTCGAGCGTGACAAGACCGCTGAGCGCGAGCTCGCCTCCAACGAATTCTCCCGACTCGAGGAGCGCAAGGCGAGCAAGCAAAAGGAGTTTGACGATATTATCGCAAAGCTCTGGGAGGAGTACGAGCTGACCCGCCACGAGGCGGAGCAGCAGGCGGTCGAGATCGAGAATCTCACCGAGGCGCGCTCGCGTCTGAGCTCCCTCAAAAACAAGATCAGAGCCCTCGGTTCGGTCAACACCGGCGCGATCGAGGAATACAAAGAGGTATCCGAGCGATACACCTTTATGAAAACGCAGGTTGACGACGTCGAAAAATCCAAGAAAGAGATCGAAAACCTGATCACCAACCTGACCAAGCAGATGAAAGAGGTGTTCGTCGATTCCTTTGCCGAGATCAACAAGAACTTCACCCTGACGTTCAAGGAGCTCTTCGGCGGCGGCGAGGCGCACCTTGAGCTATCCGATCCCGAGAATATCCTCACCTCGGGCATCGATATCATCGTCCATCCGCCCGGCAAGATCGTCGTCCATCTGGAGGCGCTCTCCGGCGGTGAAAAAGCGCTTGTCGCGATCGCGCTGTACTTCGCGATCATGAAGGTTCGTCCCGCGCCCTTCTGCGTGATGGACGAGATCGAGGCGGCGCTCGACGAGGTCAACGTAGACCGCTTCGCGGCATATCTGCGCAACCTGACCGAGAGCACCCAGTTCATCCTGATCACCCACCGCCGCGGTACGATGGAGGAGGCAGACGTCCTCTACGGCGTAACCATGCAGGACGAGGGTATCAGCAAGCTGCTCGAGCTGCGCGCCAGCGAGGTCGCGGCAAAGCTGGGAATGAAAGCAAACTAGTATTCGGAGAACGGTTAACGGTTAACAGTTAACGGTGAAGGGAGGGCTCCGCCCTCACCCATTTTATATACAGTCACTATTACCCAAGCCTACCATTCAAAAGCCGTCAGGCTTTCCCACAACCGTTAACCGATCTCCATTAACCGTTAACCGAAAAAGGAGAAAACTATGGGATTTTTTAAAAAGCTAAAAGATGGATTAAAAAAGACACGAGAGAGCGTCGTCGGTCAGATCGACTCGATGCTCCAGGCGTTCACCGTTATCGATGACGAGCTCTTCGACGAGCTTGAAGAACTGCTCGTTATGGGTGACGTCGGCGTAGAGACCGCCAACAAGATCTGCGGTATGCTGCGTGTACGCGTGCGTGAGAAGGGCATCACCAAGCCTGCGAAGATCATGGACGAGATCGCCGAGATCAGCGCCGAGCTGCTCTCGGGCGACAATGAGCCGGTGCTCAACACTACCCCCTCGATCATCCTCGTGATCGGCGTCAACGGCGTGGGCAAGACCACCTCCATCGGCAAGATCGCGAATTACTATGTGCAGCAGGGCAAGAAGGTCACCCTCGCCGCGGCGGACACCTTCCGTGCGGCGGCGATCGATCAGCTCAAGATCTGGGCGGAGCGCAGCGGCGCCGATATCGTCGCGCAGGGCGAGGGCTCAGACCCTGCCGCCGTCGTTTTTGACGCGATCTCTTCGGCAAAGGCAAAGGGCAGCGACATCATCATCGTCGATACCGCCGGCAGACTGCATAACAAAAAGCACCTGATGGACGAGCTCGCCAAGATCCGCCGCATCATCGACCGCGAGCTGCCCGACGCGGATAAAGAGGCGCTGTTGGTGCTCGACGCGACCACCGGACAGAACGCCGTCAATCAGGCGGCGGAATTTGCCAAGGCGACCGGCATCACCGGTATCGTGCTCACCAAGCTCGACGGCACCGCCAAGGGCGGCGTTGTGCTGGCGATCAAAGAGACCCTCGGCATCCCCGTCAAGTTCATCGGCGTGGGCGAGAAGGTCGACGACCTCCAGCCCTTTGATCCCGCGGAATTCTCACGCGCCCTGTTTGTAAAGGAAGAACAATGAAAGAATTTATCATAGCCACCAACAACGCGCACAAGGTGGTGGAGATCGAACGCATCCTGTCGCCCCTCGGTATCACCGCGGTAACGGCAGGGGAGAGAGGGATCGACCTCGGCAGCGTGGTCGAGGACGGCGATTCCTTTGCCGCTAACGCGTACATCAAGGCAAAGCACGCCTTTGACCTCTGCCATACCCCCGTGGTTGCGGATGATTCGGGGCTCTGCGTCGACGCGCTCGACGGCAGACCCGGCATCTATTCCGCCCGCTACGGCGGCGAGGACGCGACCTATCGCGAGAAGATCGCCCTTTTGCTCGACGAGCTCCGGGACGTCCCCGATGAAGAGCGCACCGCGCATTTTACCTGCGCCGTCTGCTGTATTCTTGACGAGAACACCGTGATCGAGGTCGAGGGCAGGTGCGAGGGCACGATCGCCCATGCGCCTGCGGGAGAGGGCGGCTTCGGCTACGATCCCGTTTTTGTCGTAGACGGCAAGAGCTTTGCTTCTCTGTCGGGCGATGAAAAAGACAAATACAGCCATCGCGGCAACGCCCTCCGCAGCCTCCGCGACGCATTAAAAAAATACTCCCTGTAAAAAATAGTAGGGCGGGGGCTTGCTCCCGCCGAGGAACGTTTCCGCCGAGGAATGCTCCTATTGAGAAATACGCTCCTATTGTTTGTGATTATTTTGGAGGAAAACCATGTTAACCAGTAAACAGCGCGCTCAGCTCAGAGCGCTTGCCAACCCGATCGACACCGTTTTGATGGTCGGTAAGGGCGGCTTTTCCGAACAGCTTTATAAAACCGCCGACGAGGTGATCACCGCGCGCGAGCTGATCAAGGGCAAGGTGCTGGAGGCGTGCGAGTATACGGCGCGCGAGGCGGCGGATACCATCGCCGAGCAGATCGGCGCCGACGTTGTGCAGGTGATCGGCTCCAAGTTCGTGCTCTATCGCAAAAATAAAAAAGAACCCAAGATCAAGCTCGTCAAATGAGGCGCGCGATCTACGGGGGTTCGTTCAACCCCATCCATAACGACCACGTTAAGCTCGCGTTGCAGTTCGCGGAGCAGTTTGAGCTCGATAAGGTCACGCTGATCCCGACCCACTACACCCCGCTCAAGGATAATTCCCATATCGCTGACGGAGAACACCGTTATCAGATGTGCCTGCTCGCGACACAGGGTCATCCCAAGCTCGAGGTCAGCGATATCGAATTGCGTCGCGAGGGGCCGAGCTATACCGCCGACACCATCGCCCAGCTGATGAACGGCGAGGATTCGCTCTATCTGATCGTCGGCGCGGATATGTACATGACGCTCGACAAGTGGCATGATTGTCAGTTTATCTTTGACCATGTCACCATTCTGGTCGCGCCGCGTGATGAAGTTGATTATGATTCTTTAAACGAAAAATACTTATTCTATCGCGAGCAGTATGACTGCCGCACGCTGATCGCCCATCAGGCGATCGGGGAGCTGTCCTCCACGCTGGTGCGCGAGGGCATCGCCGCAGGCGCCGACGTCAGCCACATGATCGCCCCCCGCGTGCTCGACTACATCCGACAGCACGATCTATACCAATGATGACGCTTTGTCATTGCAATGCCATTAAAACGCGAAGCATATCCTGCCTGTAGGGGTCGACATTTATGACGACCCGAACGCTTGGTAAGATGTCATTTTAAGGCGAAGCAAATCAATTGTTTCCGTTTTGAATGCTCTGTAAAGGAGAATTATCATGAACATCGATCAATACCTGCCATATCTCGATAACCTGTCCGAATACCGCCGCGTCCATTCGATGAATGTCGCAGAGGAAGCCGTGCGCTTTGCGAAGAAGTACGGCGGCGACGTGGAGAAAGCGCGACTTGCCGGGCTTCTTCACGATGTGACCAAGGAAACGGATCACGAGAAACAGTTGCAAATCATCGCAAACGGTGGTATAATGCTCACCGAGTTGGAGAAACGCTCCCCAAAGCTCTGGCACGCCATCTCCGGCGCGTGCTATGTACGCGACGTGATCGGGATCGACGACGAGGATATCTTCAACGCGATCCGCTATCATACCACGGGACGCGCCGGCATGAGTCAGCTCGAAAAGCTGATCTTCCTCGCGGACTTCACCTCCGCCGAGCGTGATTATCCCGATATCGACGTGATCCGCGCCCATTCCGAGAACTCGCTCGAGGAGGGTATGCTCTACGGGCTCAAGTTCACACTCAGCCGCCTGACGGGCAGAGAGGCGCTCATCAGCCCCGACGCCCTCTCGGCGTACAATGATATTCTTTTACATCGGTGAATGGTGAACGGTTAAGGGCGGGCGTCGCCCGCACCCAATTATATATTTTTGATTATTACTTGATTTGAGAGGATAATATGAATTCATTACAAGAAGCAAAAGCTATCGCAAAAATTCTGGATAACCGCAAGGGTCTGGACGTCCGCGTCATCAAGATCGCCGACATTTCCTCTCTTGCTGACTATATGGTCATCGCGACCGGTAACTCCTCCACCCATGTCAAGTCCCTCGCCGACTATGTCGAGTACGAGATGGACGAGCAGGGCGTATCCGTCAGCCATGTCGAGGGTCATCGCTCCGACACATGGATCCTGCTGGATTATGTGGATGTTATCGTGCACGTGTTCAACGAAGAAAGCCGCCAGTATTATGACCTCGACCGCCTCTGGGAGGATGGCGAAGTCATCGATATCTCCGATATCATCACGGAGTGACGCGCGCGTCTTTATCCGTCACACCGATGCTGTTTTGACATTAACCGTTTGGAGGAATATATATGAAATACAACCACAAGTCAATCGAGCCTAAGTGGCAGAAAATCTGGGAGGACAAGGGCGTTTTCCATGCCGAGACCAATTCGGACAAGCCCAAGTTCTTTTCCCTGATCGAGTTCCCGTATCCCTCGGGTCAGGGGCTCCACGTCGGACATCCCCGTCCCTACACCGCGCTCGATACCGTATCGCGTAAGCGCCGTTTGCAGGGCTACAACGTCCTGTATCCCATCGGCTGGGATGCGTTCGGACTGCCCACCGAGAACTACGCGATCAAGAACCATATCCATCCCGAGATCGTCACCAAAAACAATATCGCGCGCTTCAAAAAGCAGATCCAATCCTTAGGTATCTCCTTTGACTGGAGCCGCGAGGTCAATACCACCGATCCCGACTACTACAAGTGGACGCAGTGGATCTTCCTCCAGCTGTTCAAGCATGATCTTGCTTATAAGAAAGAGATGGCGGTCAACTGGTGTACCTCCTGTAAGTGCGTTTTGGCGAATGAAGAAGTCGTTAACGGCGTGTGCGAGCGCTGCGGCAGCGAGGTCGTCCGCCGCGTCAAGAGCCAGTGGATGCTCAGGATCACCAAGTACGCCGACAGACTGATCGACGATCTCGATCTGGTCGATTATCCCGAGCGCGTCAAGCTCCAGCAGAAGAACTGGATCGGCAGAAGCTACGGCGCAGAGGTCGAGTTCGACACCACCGCGGGCGACAAGCTCGTGGTCTACACCACCCGTCCCGATACGCTCTACGGCGCGACCTACATGGTCGTATCCCCCGAGCACCCCTATATCGAGAAGTGGGCGGACAAGCTGACTAATCTCGACGAGATCAAGGCGTATCAGCGCGAGTCCGCCAAAAAGAGCGACTTTGAGCGCACCGAGATGAACAAGGACAAGACCGGCGTTAAGCTCGACGGCGTGACCGCGATCAATCCCGTCAACGGCCGCGAGATCCCGATCTTCATCTCCGACTATGTTCTGATCTCCTACGGTACCGGCGCGATCATGGCGGTACCGGCTCACGATACCCGTGACTGGGAGTTCGCAAAGAAATTCAACCTGCCCATCATCGAGGTCGTCAAGGGCGGCGAGGACGTCCAGAAAGAGGCGTTCACCGACTGCGCGACCGGCGTGATGGTCAACTCCGATATCCTCGACGGTCTGTCTGTCGAGGACGCAAAGAAGAAAATCATCGAGGTGCTCACCGAGAAGGGCATCGGGCATCAAAAGGTCAACTTCAAGCTGCGCGACTGGGTATTCTCCCGTCAGCGCTACTGGGGCGAGCCGATCCCGATCGTCAAGTGCGAAAAGTGCGGCTATGTGCCGATCCCCGAGAGTGAGCTTCCCTTGAAGCTCCCGATGGTCGAGAGCTATGAGCCGACCGATACGGGTGAATCGCCCCTCGCCAACATGACTGAGTGGGTCGAGACCACCTGCCCCTGCTGCGGCGGCAAGGCGTACCGTGAGACCGACACCATGCCCCAGTGGGCGGGTTCGTCATGGTACTATCTCCGCTACATGGATCCCCACAACAACGAGGCGCTTGCCTCTAAAGAAGCCCTCGACTACTGGCACCAGGTCGACTGGTACAACGGCGGCATGGAGCACACCACCCTGCACCTGCTCTACTCCCGTTTTTGGCACAAGTTCCTTTATGATATCGGCGTTGTTCCCACCAAGGAGCCGTATGCCAAGCGTACCTCGCACGGCATGATCCTCGGCGCGAACGGCGAGAAGATGTCTAAATCCCGCGGCAACGTCGTCAACCCTGACGATATCGTCAACGAGTACGGCGCCGATACGCTGAGAATGTATGAGATGTTCATCGGCGACTTTGAGAAGGCGGCTCCGTGGAGCACCAACTCCGTGCGCGGCTGCCGCAAGTTCATCGAGCGCTTCTGGAACCTCCAAGACATATTGATCGACGGCGACGCGATCCGTCCCGAGCTCGAGAAGGACTTCCACAAGACTATCAAAAAGGTCGGCAACGACATTGAGAATATCAAGTTCAATACCGCGATCGCTGCTTTGATGGCGCTGATCAACACCATCTACGCTAACGGCAAGATCAACAAGAAGGAGCTGTCCATCTTCGCGATCCTGCTCAATCCGTTCGCACCCCATGTGACCGAGGAGGTCTGGGAGGCGTGCCATTTGGGCGACGGCATCCTCGCCGAGGCGCAGTGGCCTGAGTATGATGAAGCAAAGTGCGTGGACGATACCATCGAGATCGTCGCGCAGGTCAACGGCAAGATCAAGGCGAAGCTCAATATCGCCGCCGACGCCGCGCAGGAGGATGTGCTGGCACAGGCAAAGGCGGAGCAGAAGGTCGCCGACGCGATCAACGGCATGGCTATTGTTAAGGAGATCTACATCAAGGGCAGACTGGTCAACATCGTTGTCAAACCGCAGAAATAAAACCGACAGAGAGGGCATACCGCCCTCTCTTTTCATATTTCTGATGCAGAATTATATTCAGCGTGAGCAGCTTTTGTTCACGCAGTATTTTAAATTTCAATTCTCCGATATGTAAAATTTCAGCTCGAAATATTAGCAAAATTCTACAAATTGGGGCTTTACCCTTGACACTTCGGGCACATTATTGTATAATCTATGAAGCATTATGCGAATAACCCCTGCCTTTTGGCGGATGGGAGGGAAATACATGTCAGAAGTAAGACTCAAGGAAAACGAATCCTTAGAGAGCGCTCTGCGCCGCTTCAAGAAGCAGTGCGCACGCGCCGGCGTTATCGCCGAGGTTCGTAAGAGAGAGGCTTACGAGAAGCCTTCTGTAAAGCGTAAAAAGAAGTCCGAGGCTGCTCGCAAGCGTAAGTACAGATAATCAACAAACGAACGGACAGGTCATCCTGTCCGTTTTTTGTAATGTCGATATTGCGACATGACGCGCGCTCATATTCATGATAGACTGTGTTATATGAGCCGCCATTGATCCGATGAACTTTCACCAAGAGGTGTTATTATGCAAAAGTTACTCAACAAATCCATCCTCGTGCTGCTGTGCGCCGTGATCGCGCTGTCTGCCTGCCTGACGGGATGCCATTCCACCGAGCCGAACTTCCCTGTCGCGCTGTCCGATACCACCCGCAGCGCCTATGAGCTGTGCACAAAGCCGTATAAGGATACCGAGCTCGAGAAGATCTACCAATTCATGTGCGAAGAAAAGGAGCCCGACGCAAATAAGCTCAACGAGAAGTATGAGATTCAGTGCCTGCGAAAGGACGACGAGGGCTATATCGTCAACTATATCGGCAACACGAGGATCCTCGTGCTCCGCTTTAACGACAAGGGCGCGTGGGAAAAGCGTGACCGTCTGCACAGCCTGTACCGCATCACCGAGACGCGCGGCAAGTTCGACGTGCTGAAAGAGGGCGATAGCGTATCGAAGGTTCAGACGACCGATCCGACCGCCTACTTCCCGTTTTTGGTCGATCCCGCGAGCACCGATCTGAGAACCGACCACTATACGCAGGACGGCTACCACACCGTCATCCTGTATGACAACAGCTTTACGATTACTTCCGTAAGCTACGGACTGATGTGATGATGACTGCGATTCAGAGAATACAGGAATTCCTGCCCGATGATAATACCGCCGCACTGGTGACGAGCGAGGTGAACCGCCGCTATCTCAGCGGGTTTTCATCGTCCGCGGGCGCGATTCTTGTGACGAAAAACCGATCTGTTTTGATGCTTGATTTCCGCTATTATGAGGCGGCGACCCGAACTGTAGAGCCGCCGCTGGAGGTGGTGCGCTTTACTCGGTTGATCGACGATTTGAATCGCCTTTTTCTTGAAGAAAAGATTCAGTCGGTGTATATCGAGGACGAGACCATGACGGTCGCGCGCTGCCATGAGCTCGAGGAAGCGTTTATCCCTGCTGTCCTCACCGACGGACTGTCCGCCGAGCTGAATCGGATCAGAATGTGTAAGACACAGACTGAGATCGAGAAGATCGTTACCGCCCAGCGCATCACCGAGCGCGCCTATACCGAGGTGCTCAATATCCTTAAGCCCGGCGTCACCGAGCGTCATATCGCGGTCGAGCTTGAGCATCTGATCAAGGTCTACGGCGGCGAGCGCGTCGCGTTCGATCTGATTTGCATTACAGGCGAGAATACCTCTCTACCGCACGGCGTACCCGGCGAACGCGTTGTCAAAAAGGGCGATTTCTTCACCTTCGATATCGGCGCGGTGTACGAGGGCTACCACAGCGATATGACCCGTACCGTTGCCGTCGGCAGCGCCACCGACGAAATGCGCATGATCTATGAGACGGTTTTGCAGGCGCACCTCAAGGCGCTGCGCACGATCAAGGCGGGCAATACCGCCGCCGATGTGGATATCGCCGCGCGCGACCATATCGAGAGCTGCGGCTACGGCGAATACTTCGGCCACAGCACCGGCCACGGCGTGGGACTGGATATCCATGAAGCTCCCGCCGTCTATAAAACTAACCGCACCGTACTGCGGGATAACATGGTCATCACCGATGAACCGGGCATCTACCTGCCCGAAAAATTCGGCGTCCGTATCGAGGATATGTACCTGGTGCAGGGCGATACCCCCGTTGACCTCGCCAAGATCCCCAAGGAGCTTACTGTCATATAACGGTCATAGCCAAGGGACAGCTCTATCCAATGATGCGGCAATCACATCTTCATTGTCGCAGAAAAAGGTGTGCGCGCCCAATCTCAACCTATTTACAAGATATTTCTTTGAAAGTATTGATTTTTCCGTACTTTCCCTGTATAATAATCGAGTTAAGGCTCGTCATGATCAATTGTCATTGCGAAATAGGCGTGCGCGCCCAATCTCAACCGATTTTGATTCAGGGCTGTTTAAATTAGACATTAGGAGGAAATGATTATGATTTCTGCCGGCGATTTCAGAAACGGCGTAACCTTTGAAATGGATGGACAGGTTGTTTCCATCATCGAATTCCAGCATGTAAAGCCCGGTAAGGGCGCCGCTTTTGTCAGAACGAAGATCCGCAACGTCATCACCGGTGCGGTTGTTGAAAAGACCTTCAACCCCAACGATAAGTACCCCACCGCTTTCATCGACAGAAAGGATATGGAGTACAGCTACAACGACGGCGATCTTTACTACTTCATGGATACCGAGACATGGGAGCAGATCCCGATCAACGCTTCTATCCTCGGCGACAGCTTCAAGTTCGTCAAAGAGAACATGACCTGCAAGGTGTTGTCCTACAAGGGCAACGTTTTCGGCGTAGAGCCGCCCAACTTTGTCGAGCTCCAGGTTACCCAGACCGATCCCGGTTTTGCCGGTAACACCGCTACCAACGCGACCAAGCCCGCTACCCTCGAGACCGGCGCTGAGATCAAGGTTCCGCTCTTTATCGAAGAGGGCGAGATGATCCAGATCGATACCCGCACCGGCGAGTATCTGGGCAGAGCGTAAACACTGATCCAATCATATTGCAGGGGAGGGGCTTTGAGGAGTTGTCCAAATCTATGATTTGGTTTACAACTCCCATGCAACAGCGCTCCAAGAGCGGATTCATCCGTGATTGGCTAAGCGCCACTGTGCTCCTCCCGCTATGATTTTTATTGTGTTTCCATAAGTTTCATTATAAAGGAGTTATTATGAATCTGACTGAAAGAATCGCTTATATCCGCGGTCTTGCCGACGGATTAAAGCTCGATGAAAACCGCGACGAGGTCAAGGTCATCAAGGCGATGATCGATCTTCTCGAGGATATGGCGTATGACGTAGCCGAGATGGAAGAGGTCGTCGATGAGGTCTGCAATCAGGTCGATGAGATCGACGAGGATCTTGCCGAGGTCGAAGAGGAACTCTACGGCGACGACTGCGGTTACGCGTCCTACGACAAGGATACCGACGAGTTCAGCGACGACGAGGCATACTATGAGGTCACCTGCCCCGCGTGCAACAACACCACCATCGTTGACGAAGACGCGCTGATCGAGGGCGGTCTCGAATGTCCCTATTGCAAGGCCGAGATCGAGTTCGACTTCTCCGAGCTCAACGAGGATATCGACGCGCTCGAGGACGCGGACAAAAAGGCTGACGAAAAAGCCGACGATCAGGCAGAGGAAAAGAAAGAGGACAAGGCGGAGAAATAATCCGTCAGTATCTCTACCTGCCGATCTTATTCAAGTAACATAGGCGGTACGGCTACGGTCGTGCCGCCCTTTTCGTTGGGATCATCCCACCCCAACGAAAAGCGGATCAATTTCTCTGTAGGGTACGGCATTTGAACACGCGTGTTCGACCTACCGAGAATGACGGGCGTTTCCCTATCGAAAAACCATAGATAGAAAATATACGTTTCTGCCATGTGGTACGTCGGCAAGCGCCGTACCCTACAGCCCTTTGCGACGTTAACTGTAGGGGATGACGCTTGCGACATCCCGAACGCTTGACAAGATGTCACCCAACCGCGCAGCAGATCCAACGCCCTGCCGCGGATCGTCGAACACGCGTGTCGGCGCCGCCCCCTACCAATCGTCTGCAACGTCTCTTGTAGGGGAAGGGCTTGCTCCCCGTTGGGGAGACGTCACGAAGTGACAGAGGGGGAGGCGTCTCCGCCGAGGAATGCTCCTCCCGTAACTTCTCCACGATATCTCATTTGCAAGATGAACTGAAAACTAAAGACTGAAAATTGAAAAATGAAAAATGAATAATAAACAAACCTCCGATTATTAGTGATCGGGGTGGTATGTAGGGGAGGGGCTTGCTCCTCCCGAAAACCATTCCGTGCAACGCCACTTACCGCGAAGCAAATCAATCTTTCCGTAGGGTACGGCATTTATGACGTACCGAGAATGACGGGCGCTTCTGTTATCGAAAACGCGAGATAGGAAACAAACCTTTCTGCCATGCGGGTCGTTGAGGCGCCGACCCCTACAATGAACCGCCCCTCATTCCTCGCTCCTCACTCCTCACTCCTAACTCCTAATCCCTCACTCCTCCTTTCACACCCTCCCTCCTTTCGCATAAACTATCACGAGGTGATCGTGATGCTGTGCCGCAAAAAACTCAGCCCCGTCCGTCGTAAGCTCCGCAAATATATTGCCATTCTTCTGGCGATTCTCATCCTATTGACCGTCTACATCGAGCTGGCGGTCAAGCGTCAGCTCCGCGACGTCGTTATCCGCGATATGCAAACGCTGTCCGAACAGGCGGTCACGATGGCGGTGGACGATTATTTGGCAGAGCATTCGGATAGGGGGAACCGAATGTGCGACATCACCTACGACAACGGCTCCGTCGCCGCGATCTCCACCAACGCCGCCTATATCAACGCAGCCAAAACCTATATCACCGAGCAAGCGCAGGATTATATCGACAGTCTGTCCCATACGCAGGGCGTCAGCGTGCGGCTCGGCACCTTCACGGGCATGATGTTCCTGTCGAATTTCGGCCCCGACATTCCCTTTTCCGTCGACAGCACCCAGACCGTCTCCTGCGAATTCCAAAGCTCTTTTGAGTCGGCGGGCGTCAACCAGACCATCCACCACATCACCATCACGGTGTACGTTGATCTTTTGATCTACGGCCCGATCCGTATCAAAGAGACTGTGAGCACCGAATCCTCCTTTGAGATCGCCCAGACTGTCATTGTCGGCGCGGTGCCGTCCTACAGCGGCGTCGTAACATATTGACTTGTGTCGCATGCTGTGATATATTGGTGGCGGTGATGGTATGCGACATTTTGATTATAAAGATTTTGTGGTGCAGTTCAGTATGCTGCACGATCAATTCCTGACAGATGTATCCTACGATTCCGGCGTTTTGAAGCTGGTGTTCGGAGAATACAGGATCTTCCGTGAGGATTATTCCGATGATACTTACTATGAACGCTACAAGGATTATCATGAGTGCACGGTTGAGATCACTGACCACAGCTTTTCCAACCACGAGCTGGACAAGCCTACGCTTTGCATGCTCAGGGGTGACAGGTTCAAATGGCTGGAGATGGATGATGAAGCCTTATTCGATTTTCTCCGATCCCTTCGCGCGCAATTCACCTTTGCTTCTATTGCGAACAACGACGAGCTCGAGCTGCAGTTCCTATCCTCCCCCGAGAGCGAGATGAAGCGAAAATACCGTTGCTGTGAATACCGTCTCAGCGTCATTGCCGACGCGATCAACTTTATCTGGAAATAGCTTTTCGTCTATCCCTTGGGTAGACGATTTTCTTTTGTCCAAAGTCCCAATATTTTGCGTAAAAACGCTTGAAAAGGCGGATATCTTGTGCTATAATACTACGGATAATAGGATTATAATGTGCAGATATGCGCGTTTATCAATTGCCATCGCGAAGCCCAAGGGCTCCCTTTCCTAAGAGAGCCGTCAGCAAAGCTGATTGAGGGTTGATACTAAGTATCCATTAAACGCTTTAACAAATTTGTTAGCGAGAAATTTCGCAGAGCAAGGCGGAGGACGCAGGCATACTTGAGGTGTTG
>OCVV011341258.1_pt1 | contig 16063 bp, 14 predicted proteins | sample 1539721 | NCBI WGS metagenome assembly OCVV01 (sample SAMN02144230, study PRJEB22623) | gut metagenome | biome: sheep rumen | host: Ovis aries | place: New Zealand
AGATTCAAAACCCGCAGGTTTCCGTTATCGCCGGGATGGAGTTCTGCAGGGGAACGCTGGACGGCACGGATGTGATCATTGTGCAGTGCGGCTTCGGAAAAGTGAACGCCGGAATCTGCGCCCATACGCTGATCAGCATCTTCGGCTGCACGAAGATCATCAATACAGGCGTTGCGGGATCCCTGGACGAAAGGATTGACATCGGGGATATCGTCGTTTCAACGGACGCCGTCCAGCATGACTTTACGGTGGAGGCGCTGGGCTTCAGGAAGGGTGAAATCCCTTATACAGGGCTGTACGCTTTCCCCGCGGATGAAACGATGCGCAGGGCGGCCGCGGAGGCTGCCCATGCAGCGGCTCCCGAAGCCCACGTATATGAGGGAAGGGTCTGCTCCGGCGACCAGTTTATTGCTTCGAAGGAGCAGAAGGAAAGGATTGTCACTGATTTCGGCGGCTTATGCTGCGAAATGGAGGGCGCCGCAATCGCTCAGGCCTGTTACCTGAGCGGAACGCCCTTCGTGATTATCCGCGCGATTTCGGATAAGGCGGACAACTCCGCGGATATGAACTATGAGCAGTTTGTGGAGATTGCCGCGGCACGCTGTACCGCGATTGTCAGGCATATGGTCACACATCAGGACTGACTGAAGCGGGGCATTCATGATGCCGGACAGGAAGACCGCGGAAGAGGGGGGGAGAATATGAGCACAATGCCGACCCTTGAGATGATCCGGGAGGCTGCTTCCGGATTGCGCCGTGTGGCACGGCAGACGCCCGTCCTTCCCTTCGACGGGCCGGGGAACCGCCTGTTCATCAAGGCGGAGAACCTGCAAACGACGGGCTCCTTCAAGATCCGCGGCGCTTACAACAAGCTGCGCAGCCTGACTGAAGAGGAGGCGTCCAGGGGCGTGATCGCGTGCTCAGCAGGCAATCATGCCCTGGGCGTGGCCTTTTCGGCAAAGCAGTCAGGATTGCACGCCGTCATCTGTATGCCGGACTGTGCTCCGGCCGTGAAGGTGGAAGGCACCCGAAGCCTTGGCGCGGAGGTTGTGCTGGTGCCGGGAAACTATGACGATGCAGCCCGGAAAGCCGAGCGGCTTTCAGCGGAAAAGGGCTACACCTTTGCCCATCCCTTCAACGATCCCTTCGTGATCGCCGGGCAGGGCACCATCGGCCTGGAAATCCTGCAGCAGGTGCCGGATGTGCGCCAGGTGGTGGTTCCGGTGGGCGGCGGCGGACTGATCAGCGGTATTGCCATTGCCGTCAAGTCGCTGAAGCCGGAGGTCAGGGTGATCGGCGTCCAGACCCTGAACGTCCCCTCCATGTACGCTTCCTTCGGATTCGGCGAGCTGCAGACGCTCCGCGACAAAGCGACCATCGCGGACGGGATACATGTGCTGACGCCCGGGGACCTGACCTTCCGGATCGTTGAAAAATATGTGGACGATATCGTGACGGTGCGGGAGACGGAGATCGAAGCGGCCATCGTCGCCCTGCTGGAGGGGCCGAAGCTGGTGGCGGAGGGCGCCGGCGCCGCGGCTGTGGCGGCGTATATGGCTGACCGTATGGATACGGGCCGCAAAACTGCGGCCGTCCTTTCAGGCGGGAACATTGATATCAGCGCCCTGGGGAAGATCATGGAAAGGGAACTGCGAAGAAGGGGCTGAAAGGGCTGCCCCGGAGCCGGGTCCTGACTTTTGCATCCTTACTGCCATTCCCTCATTTCTGCCGTATTCGGAACGGAAGCGTTGTGGATGGCCCATTCCGCGGCAGAGGCTGCGGCGGTGCTTTTGTGTGTTTTCTTGTTTTTATCTGTTTAATTCCCCGTCAATCGCTTCCTGAATGGTCCTGGCATTGATGCTGTGCCGATGTACCGGGCTCCACTCCTTCTCAAGAATGATACGGCTCTGGGCAATCATCAACCGTGCCTGCTCAGCGTACCCTGTATGCGCCAGCACAAATGCGCAAACAGCCCGGGCATCAGCTGTCCAGGGAGAGGCTTCGCCGTACAGTTCAGTGCGCATGGCGATCGCCTTTTCCGCCAGGCGTCTCGCTTCAGCCCACTTTTTACAGTGGGCCAGGATCAGAGCGGCATTTCGATTATGGGTCGCTACGATATCCGGTGTCATCTTCAATTCTTCATCCAGTGCCAGGACCTCCAGAATCACCTTTTCTGCTTCGGAAAAACGTTCCATCGAGAGCAGAAGCACAGCGGTATTGTTGCGCATCATGGCATATTCTGCACAGTGCGTACGCTCCTGTTGACAATAAAGTTCTGCAAGCTCCAGGTATTCCTTAAGAGCAGCATCGTATTCTCCAACATTATTCAGTGCAACAGCATATGTGCTTCTGGTGGACATTACTTTTGCAGCATCCGTTGGATACTTCAGCAAGGAGAGAATATCCAGGCAGTTTTCCAGAAGCGGTCTGGCTTCATTGCTTCTTCCCATGTCCATGAGACACGTAGCCCTGCGATAGTCCAGATTTGATTGTTCAAGGGACTTGTCCAGGCCGGCGCTTTTGAGGATGCGGTCAGCCTGAGTCAGCGATTCAAGTGCCGCGGAGGGGTCACGATCCCCCCGCCTCTGTTTCACACTGTAGGAAATGAGATAATCCGCCATAGCGGGGGAGTTCGGATCATCTGGTCTGAGGGCGGTAAAGATGCGGTTCACGACTGTCAGATCGCTGTTCGCACTGGCGTACTCCAACAGGGAATAAAGCAATCTCCGCTGCCCGGGATCAGGAGAATCACTGATGAGCGGTTCTATCTTTGCCAGGTATTCGTTCAGCCGGTCCCTGAGACTGTTAAGTACGATATCCCGTATTCCCAAAGCAAGCCAGTAATCTGATTCATCGGAAGGCTCATGCGGATGCTCACGAAGAAACTGCAGATGGATATCATAGAATGCCTGGGGGAGATGAACAAAGGAGATGAAGGAAACACAATGCTCCAGTCTTGCCAGCAAGCGGACAGCGTAAAGATTCAGCCGGTTCGTATGTGCAATTGCTGAGATGAGTACACGATTGGCCAGGGCGTCGGGACCGCAGGCTGCTGCGTTCAAATACTGCCATAAAAAGGGGAAATCGTCGGCGGAAACCGGGGTCAGTCGTACGGTTTCTCCGATCAGGGGATGAACAGCAAAACCGGCATCGCCCGACATCAACCAGCCCAGATCACAGAGGGTCTGGCACAGATCGGCAAGGCGGTCCGGATCCGTTTCAATATCTCCGGCGTAGGCTGCCAGGGTTTCCGGCATCCAGTATTGGTAGGGCAGCAGTGCAAAGAGCGACATCAGCCTGGCTTGCGTTTTTTCCAATGAGGACAAAGAAAACATATGGGAAAAAATATCAGCCAGATTGACCGGGGAGGCTTGACGAACATAGGACAAGCTGGAAAGGCCGCCGGTTTTCAATCGCTCAATGAGCTTTTCAGGGGCCCAGAAACGGGTACGGCAAAGGTTGGCGAACAGGACAATGGCAAGCGGGTGACCTGCGACCAAACTGCATATCGTATCGACTTCTTCCGGAAGGAAGGAACGTCTGTAGTGATGGGCAAACAGCTGCCGCCTTGCGGTTTCATCCAGGCCGTTGAGGTGCAGCACGGAGAAACCGTCCAGTTCTGCTGTGCGTGTGGTGATAATTACATCGCAGCCGTACATGGACAGGGCATTCAGTGCCGGGTCAGCTGAGGGTGGGACATCAACATTATCAATCAGGAGCAGTGTTTTCCTGTCGGACTCAGTTTCAAGTTTTTTCTGAACCAGTTCCAGTCTGTTCTCCTGTGCCTGTTTCAGGAAAGGAAATGCATGCACAAAACTGGTTTCCAGGTCTTCTTCATACTGTACAAAAGCGAGCTGTCCATAGCGGTGCTGGTCAATGAGCCGGGAGAGAAACTGACGGACAAACTCTGTTTTTCCAATACCACCCATGCCCTGTACGATCAGTTTGCCGGTTTCACGAAGATACTGATCTGCCTGGGCAAAGAGCGTACTGTGCCCGAAATAGGCGTGCGGGGAAAGCGGCTGAACACACAGGGTACACTGGCGGGTAGAGATGACATTCGGTTTTACGGCTTCTTTTTCATTGAGGTAATGCCGATACAGGGCAGGAAAAGATACGTCATTCCGGATGCGAAGCTTGTTGAGAGCAGCATCCTGCATGCGGTTGCCGTACAGGGCGTACAGTGTCAGAAAAGAGAGCAGAACTCCATGACGGAACAGCAGGGGAATAGAACAGGCAGATGCTCTTCCGCCTGAACGCGTTGTGTCTTCTTCCATCCCCTGGAAAAAGACAGACAGTTCCTCATCCACATCCTGTTTTTCCACAATTTCCCGGATCAGGAGCTGTATCCTGGCATTGAGCGCCTGGGGATTGTAATGCCACTGTTCCATTCGGTTCATCCACACCTCTGCCATACGCAGAAGCAGTTGATAATCCAGGACAGAGGAGATCTGCGCATACCAGCCGCTGAGCATACCCGCAGCACCGGAACGGTTGAGCAGGCGGCTCTGGGTGCGGCTGCGCTTTTCAGATGCATCAAAGATGGAAAGATCAATGGTGTCAGGGAAGACCTCCCGGAACAATTCGTACCAGAATTTCACAAGTGTCTGCCCCTGCAGGCTTTCTTCAGGAAACACCGGATAGGAAACCGACGGATAATTCTTCTGCGTCAGTACCCGGTATATGTTTTTGAGAGTCAGGACGGAGGGCTGTGACGACAGTGATACAGACAAGTGCTTTACCTCCGGAATGATAGAAAATCTATATACAATATACATCTTAAGTAATGTGCATGGAAAAGGTCAACAAGCAGGAAAAAGTTGCCAAATTTTCCGTATTTGTCGCCATTATCAAAAATCCAATTGCCTTATAATCAATTTCAACAGATTCCATATTTGTGCAGAACATTGGAGAACGTACCTGCTGTCAACTGAAAAGAGGCTCTGAGGGCAGGAGATTTTTTTATCTGGACGGGAGTAAAAGAAGGACCGGGAGAAGACCTATGAATCGAGTGCTTGAATACGCTGTGTGGTCCGGCAGGGGATGTGTCAGGCCGGGCAATGAAGACAACTATTATCTCAACGGAAAATGGAATTCCCTGGAGTCCGTGGACAAAGAATCATTCCTGGAAGGCAGGATGGATGACGGTGATCCCGTTCTTTTGGCTGTATGTGACGGTATGGGAGGACGTGAGGCCGGCGAGAAAGCTTCTTTCATGGCAGTGTCCGGAATGAACGGCTTGAAGGAACGGCTGCAGTCAGAACAGATCCAGGAGAGCCTGGGCCGGTGGGCTGTGGATATGAATCATGTCATCTGTGAAGAAATCCCCGGAAGCGGCTCGACGGTGGCAATGCTGTATGTGGAAGATGGAAAAGCCTATGCAGCAAATATCGGCGACAGCAGGATTTACCTTTTGCGCGCACATCAGCTGAAACAGATTTCAGAAGATCATTCCGAGGTAGCGCGATTGGTGCGGATCGGCGCGATTACACCGGAAGAAGCGCGTACACATCCGGACAGGCATGCCATCAACCGTCATCTTGGTGTAAACGATGACAGGCACTGTGAGCCGGAGGCATATCCGCCTGTTTCACTGGAAGCGGGTGATGTCTTCCTTTTGTGCAGTGATGGGGTGACTGATATGGTGGAGGATGACATTCTCCTCCAGCTTCTGGATGCGGCTGAGGACGCGTCTGCCGCTGCCCGGATGATATACCGGACGGCGTTGGAAAATGGCGGGGAGGACAATACCACGGCGATGGTTTTGCGGGTGGGCGATGAAGGAATGCCGGGCAAAAAGAAAAAGCCGCTTTCCTTTCTGAGAGCCCTGTTTTCCCGCGGTTAACACCTGCGGGATCCTGCTGCAATCGATGATCCGGCAGGCAGTCAATCATGACAAAGGAGTAAAGCATCTATGGCTTGGCAGAGCAATCCAATGGCTTCCACCAATGCTCCGGCGGAAACAGAAATGACGATGCCGACAGGCAGGCTGCGGTTGACGCTGCTTCAGGAAAAACAATTCATGCGCAGCATTACCTTGCCTGAAAAAATCGAAGGACGCTATACATTCGCTGATGAGGATGATGCTCTCCAGGATTTGCCTTTGTATATCGAGGCGGTGCAAGGCCATTGGGCAGCCGGATTTGATCAAAAAGGCAGGACATGGGCGTTCCGCAAAAACGGAGCGGCAGTGAGCCAGACGGAGCTGCATGATTGCCAGCTGCTCGATATGAGTGATGGCCGGGAACGGTGCCTTTTGTACTGCGAATTCGTCCGGAAAGGGGACAGGGCACTTCTTCCTTACTATATTCAACCCCATTCGGAAATCCTGATCGGCCGGTCACCGGAATGCGACATCTGTTACGACAATGCACTCCTTTCGCGCCGTCATGCCCGCATTATTCATGATGGGAAGGAATGGATGGTTTCCGATGAAAACAGCACCAACGGGGTCTGGCTGAACGGGCAGAGAATAACCGGAAAAATGATTCTGCATCCGGGCGATACCTTGTATATTCTTGGCCTGATCATTGCGATGGGTGTCTCCTATATTGGAATCAACAGCAACGGAAAGAATATCTCATTTACCACGCCGCGGGTGCGTCAGGTTCATGGCACATCGGATATTTTCTATTCTCCGGTTCCGGAAAATCCGGAGGGAACGGTTCTGTACGACCGCAAGCCCAGGCGTGTAGCTGAGAAGGAACGCAAACCGATGGAAATTGAAATGCCGCCCCAGCGTATGGGCGTTGAGCGTATGCCGCTGATAACGCGCATAGGCTCAACGCTGCTTTCGGGTGGAACTTCCTTGCTTACGGGCAATGTGCTTTCCAGCCTGTCTGAGCTGCTGATGCCGCTGGCAGCCAACAGCTATTCCGAGCAGGACAAAAAAAACTACGAATCCAGGAGGCAGTCGTTTTATAAGGAATATCTGGAAAAATGCCGCAAGGCGATCATCCGGGAAATCTCTGAAGAGCAGGAAGAACTCAATGAAATGTATCCGCCGTTTGCCGCTGCGCTGGAATTCCCCTTTGAGCAGAAGCGGCTGTGGGAACGCAGGCCGGTGGACCCCGATTTCCTGAAGATTCGAATAGGGACAGGGCATATCCCCATGCTTGCCGCACCAAAGTTTCCGGAGGAACGCCTGGAAATGGATGCAGATCCCCTGACAGGGGATATGTATGCCATGAAAAAAGAGAATTATACACTGCCGCAGGCCCCTGTTATGCTGTCCCTGACGGAAGCACCGGTTACTTCTGTTGTGGGGAAAAGGGCGCAGGTGCTGGATTTGATCCGGCATCTTGTGCTCCAGATTGCCCTTACACACAGTTATGATGAAGTGAAAATGGTCCTTCTTGCAGGCGGGGCAGAAGCTGCTTTGATGGATGAAATGCGTTACCTCCCACACTTCTGGGACGAGGAAAGATCCATCCGCTTCATGGCAGACAGCAAGACGGATGCGTGCCGTATCGGCCAGTATCTGATGCAGCACCTGGATTCAGAAGAGAAGGGAGACGACAGCAGGAAACTGCAGGAAACCAGGAAGGAACCTGCCTATATTGTGATCGCGCTCAACCAGGCTCTCCTGGAATGCCTGGAATTTGCAAAGGCTTATATTGCCAGCGAAGAATATAAGGGCTTTTCGTTTGTGACAGCCTTTGATTTCCCGCCCAAGGAAACCCGTCAGCTGATCGAAATGGACAATCACACAGGCACATTGGCAGACCTGCACAAGCCGCGGGAGAACGACCTGACGTTTACACTGGAGAAGGTCTCAGAGTCCAGGCTTCAGCAGGCGCTGAAACGGATCAACCGGACCGCCCTGATGAGCGGAGAAGGGCAGTTCCAGCTGCCAAGGACTTACACCTTCCTGGAAATGTTCCATGCCGGCCGGGTGGAACATCTGAGCCCCCTGACCCGATGGAAGGAATCCAACCCTGTCCAGTCTTTGGCTGCGCCTGTGGGCGTGGGTACAGACGGGGAACTGTTTTATCTGGATCTGCACCAGAAGCACCAGGGGCCGCACGGCCTGGTGGCCGGCATGACCGGATCGGGCAAATCAGAATGGCTGATTACATATATCCTCTCAATGGCGGTTACCTATAGTCCCGATGAGGTCGCTTTTGTCCTGATTGACTATAAGGGCGGCGGGCTGGCCAATGCCTTTGAAGACCCGGAGCGTGGCATATTTCTGCCGCATATTGCCGGGACCATTACGAACCTTGACGGAGCGGCCGTGCATCGCGCCATGGTTTCCATTTCCTCAGAACTCAAACGCAGGCAGCGTGTGTTCAACAAAGCGAAGAGCGACAATGATGAAGGTACAATGGATATCTATGACTATCAGCGCCTGTACCGAATGGGCAAGGTGAAAGAACCCATGCCGCACCTTATTATCATATCGGATGAATTTGCCGAGCTTCGCAGCCAGCAGCCGGAATTTCTGGATGAACTGATTTCCACGGCACGTATCGGGCGCAGCCTTGGCGTGCACCTGATCCTGGCAACCCAGAAACCTTCGGGCGTGGTAAATGACCAGATCTGGTCCAACTCCCGTTTCCATATCTGCCTGAAAGTTCAGGACCGAAGTGATTCCATGGATATGCTCCACCGCCCGGAAGCAGCCGAACTGAAAGAAACAGGACGGTTCTACCTTCAGGTGGGATACAATGAGTATTTCGCAATGGGGCAGTCTGCCTGGGCCGGTGCAATGTATCAGCCCCGGGATGAGGTTGAGGCGGAAATTGATGATGCTGTTGAATTTATTGACAACACCGGCAGGGTTGTGGTCAAAAACAGACCGCGTCATCCGCGTCAGAATGCGGAACAAAAGCAGATTGTTGCCGTGGTCAGGTATCTTTCAGACCTGGCCAGGCGCGAAGGAATCAGGACCCGCCGTCTGTGGCTGGACCCGCTGCCTGATGTCATTGACTGGGATACAGCATCACCGGCATTTCAGCAGGCCAGACGAACTGAGATTTTCATGGGCATGTTGGATGATCCGGAAAGACAGGAGCAGTATCCTTATGCACTGGACCTTTCCGCGGTCCGGCATCTGCTGATCTGCGGTGAGAGCAGCAGCGGAAAGAGCACGATGCTGCATACCCTGCTGTATGGTTTGATCTCGTCCTTCAGTCCGGAAGAGGCTGGATTCTATCTTGTGGACCTGTCCAACGGAGCCCTCAGCCCATTCCGCTCGGTTGCGCACTGCGGAGGGTACCTGACGGAAACAGATGAGGAAGGTGTGCGAAGGCTTCTGCTGCTTTTGCAGGATACGGTTACGAAGCGCAGGGCACTGTTCAGGCAGGCGGGGGTTACGGATTATTCCGTCTATGTGCAGCAGCATGTGCTGCCTCTCATTCTTGTGGTTGTTGACGGCATGCAGAATCTGTCGTCCTTTGCCGGACAGGAGGATATTCGTTCCGCCATGCATGCGCTGATGCGTGAGTCGGCTGTTTTCGGCATCAACTTTATTCTGACCGCAAATTATCTGAATGATGTGTGGATCCGTATTCAGCAGGAAATGGATACACGTATAGCCCTGAAGATGAAAGACCGATACGCGCTCATGGATCTTCTCAACGTGCGTCCGGAGTCTGTGCAGAAAGACACGCCAGGCAGGGCGATGGTGCTGGTGGATGGAAGGCCGCTGGAGATGCAGACAGCCATGCCTGTGGCCGCGCAGACCGGCGGTGAACGCCTGGCTGCAGTAGCCCTGGCTGCTGAAGGCAAAAGCGGACAATATATGGGAAAGGGAAGCATCGCGCAAATACCCGTTATGGATGCGGACCAAACCTACGCGGATTTCTGTGCCGCATTTGCTCCGGGCCGCATTCCCCTGGGCTATGAGGCAAACACTTTGAAAAGAGTGGCGATGCCGCTCAAACAGCTCAACAGCGCGTCTTTGTACTTCGGCACATCCCGGGACACCGGAACGGTATGGGGCAATCTGCTTGATGCGGCGCAGCGAAACGGAATGAAGGTCATTATCCTGCAGCGCTCCGGGCGCAGCGTTTTTACCGGCAGGTCATTGCCGCCGGACGCAGCGCTGTTCCCGTGCACACCGGAGGGGATCAATCGCTTCGATGAAGCAATACTCACCGATGCGCTCGCTATGAACACCTGGCGGGATGAATACTGCCGGATGCACGGGATCCCGGAAACGGCCCCCGGCCGCGCCGCGTTGGCCCGCCATTATATCTATGAACATTCAAGACCCGTTATGGTCATGATCGAGCGGATGGCAGACCTGCTGGCAAGCATTCAGGACAGCACGCAGGAAGCGGAATTCACGGCGCTGTTTGAACGGAACGAAGGGTATAATGTGCACTATTTTGCAGGCTTCTATCCGGATGACAGTTTTACCAGGATGAGTTTATTCCGCGCTTATAACCAGGCACAGTTTACGCTGCTCTTTGGAGGAAAGCTGGATCAGCAGCGGCTGGTTACACTGCCCATGGGTACACGCTCATCCACTGTGCTGCCCAAAGGACGGTTCCTGATGTATTACCGGGATGAGTTCCATATTCTGCAGATGCCCTGCGGCGGGGAAGAAGAACCGGAGGAAGATCAGGATGATGCCTCCATCATCTGATGAGACGAAACAAATGTACTGCGGTAAAGGAGAGATTTACGGTGAAAAAATGCCTCATCCATCTCCGTGTACCTTCCATTCGCAGGGAATACGATGTATGGATGCCACAGGATGTGCAAATCCGTACTGTGTGCCAGGTTCTTGCTGATGGCATCCGGGAGATGTCGGAAGGGCTCTATTGCTGCTCGGATAAAGAAATGTTGATTAAGCCGGAAAACGAGTGGCTGCTGAATCCGGAGAAATGCCTGATGGATTACGACATTGCTGATGGTGATGAGCTGATCCTGCTTTAGGGAGGGATTCCATGGAACCAAAGGCGGAATTGTACAGACAGGAATGCCTGCGGCTGATCAACAGCCTGCTGCAGGAGATGAAGCTGGATTGTGCAGACCTGCACACAGCCCTCAGGGGCACTCCGGCAGACGAATACCGGGCAGCCAGCGGGAAAGCACAGGAAAGCCTGATGCAGCTGAAGCGTGAAATCGTCCGCCGGTGAGCGGTTAAAGGGTTAATGAGAGGCTTTGCCTCTTAAAAATAAAAAAGGAGAGATCAAAATGGCTGGAAACACGATTGATTTTAAAGGAGTGGAGGCAGTTCGTGCATGGAACAACAACAACCGGGAACTCTGTGCCGGCGTGCAGGAAGATATGCATGCTGCCAGGGAGATCCTGGTGCAGATTACCGGCCTTGCAGACGGAGATGTAGCGGATCTGCTGGCGCAGTATGCGACGAACATCGGTTCGGCTGCAGATGAGCTTTACAACGGCACTGCCAAGGTGAACGAGGCTGTTGACAAATGGGCGGAGCAGGCGGAAGCCTTCAGCAATGAAGCCCAGGCAGCGATCCGCGATGCAGCAAATTCGCTGTAACCGGAATGGCCGATTAAATCAGTTTGCTGTCTGTTTATTGAACACAAAAAAGAAATAAGCTGTTCCCTGCCTGCGAAAGCTTGCCCGGAACAGGAAACATGACGATCAAATGGAGGAAATAGATATGTCTGGAACAATCAAAATCAGTGCAGATGACCTTCTGGAACTCATTAACCAGCTTCGGAGTCGCCTGAACAGCGCACAGCAGAAATATGATTCGCTGCGTTTTGATAAGGAAAGATATACTGTGATGATGGGTTCCGGGGATTCGACCGCAGCCTCGATGGTGGCGATGATAGATTCGGAACTTGCTGCAATCAGGAAAATGATAGAGGTCCTGGAGGCTGCAATCATCATGCTTCAGGAAGTACTGAAGAGCCTGTCAACATATGTGGAGGAAGCAACAAGCGCGATGCAGACCGCAGCCGGCTCGGTTGAAAGTGCGATCAGCAAAGGCGTCAGTGCTGCAAAGCTTGGTTGACAATGGGAAACAGTGAAGCTTTTTTCCTGGCCTCCGATGAGTTGCGTGAGCATAGCGCGCGGATGGCAAATATGCGCAGGCGGGCAGGCCGCCTGCGCACAGCTGTTCTTCGCCTGCAACAGGCTGATAAACCGGAAAATTATTCTTTTTACAGCTCGCTCCTGACCAGGACGGAAAAGCTGGAGAGGTATTTTGCGCAGATGTACAACGTGCTGGAGAAGATTGCAGAGGATGGGGATGCGCTTCATGCATCTGCGTACGACCGAATGAGTCAGGCAGATTGGGAAATGCTGCACGCGCAGGACAGGATTTCTGAGATCATACATGTGTTTATGCGGTGAAGTGTATTTCCCGGGCATTTAAATCCATTCAGAAAGGCGACATGAAGATGAACGCAAATGAATTGATTGGAAAGCAGTTTTTCCATGACTGGAAAGCAGAATCCATCATCGGGTCAGGCAGCTACGGCACAGTGTACCGAATGACCTCCAACCGCCTGGGAGAAACTACATATGCGGCGATGAAATGGATCGGGATTCCGCAGCAGACGTCCGATGTGGAGAAGAACCGGTCCCGGGGGGCTACGGAAAAGCAGCTGCGTACGTTTTATACGGAGCAGAAAGACCGGTTAGTGCGCGAAATCCGTGTGATGGACAAGTTTCATGGACATTCCAATATTATTGACATGCTGAATTTTGAAACGCATGAGCGGGAAAACGGCATGGGGTGGGATGTGTTCATTCTCATGGAATTGCTGGACGGCCTGGAATCCTGTTTACCGGGAATGACGGTGCAGGATATCCGCCGGCTTGGATTGAATCTGTGCGCAGCGCTCACAGCCTGTGAACATGAGCATATCATCCACCGGGACATTAAACCGGAGAATATTTTCCGCAACAGATTCGGCGAATACAAGCTTGGCGACTTTGGCATTGCCCGGCCCATGTCAGGCAGTGCTTCACATCTGACTGTCAACCAGGGGACTCCGCTTTATATGGCCCCGGAAGTGCGCTTTGGAAAAGAATATGATCATCGTGCAGATATCTATTCCCTGGGGATGGTTCTCTACAGGCTCCTGAATCAGCAATGCATTCCTTTCCTGAAACCGGAAAACAGCTGGAGCATTGAAGCGGAGGATGAAGCATATGAGCGCCGGCTGAAGGGGGAAGATCTGCCGGTTCCGGTTCAGCTTGCGAATCGGCCGGAATTTGCGAAAGTTGTACTGAAGGCTTGCGCATTTCGTCCTGAGGATCGGTATAAGAATGCGCAGGAAATGACTGCAGCGCTGCAGGCGATTCCAAAGAGTGAACTGAGTGACGAGCGGCTGTGGCTGCCCGCCTCCGGGAATGGCAGGACGGCAACCCAGGTATCCGATATGACCGTGAACCCTTCAGGCCTGAATACCACACCGCGGGTGGAGGAAGCTGTTCCGGTGTATGAACAGCCCACTGTCCGGCAGATACAGACGGGCAGCCTGGGTAAAAATGAAACAGTCAGCGTGTGGGATGAACAGCCGCCTGTGCAAAAAAAGCAGGACAGCAGGAATGCTACGGTCAGTGTCTGGGATGATATCCATGAACAGGCCCAAAAATCTCCGGATCTCAACGCGACAGTGAGCATCTGGGACCGTTCCGGAGCGGATCAGAAGGCCGGGGAAAAGCCGTCCCCAAAGCCATCTCCGGCGCCTGTGCCGAAGCAGGAAACGAAAAAAGAGCCGGAAGTTCCTGCTCCATTGAAGGAGGAACCGGCTCCGGAAACTGCTGTTACAAAGAAAAACGTTTCGGCAATATGGTTTATTGTCCTGTCCGCTGTTTATGCAGTTCTGGCATGTATCGACAGTGAAGCGGTATGGTATACGATCAGTTACGGTGTAGGCCTTGCACGCAATCTACGCGATTTCTTTCTGGGAACCATGCATGGTATTCCTTTTATTGTTCTGTTTGGTGGATTGGGATTATTGTCGCTGTGGATGACATCGAAAGAAAAAAGGAAGGCGGCATCTGTCCTGGCCGGTGCCAACACAGTCCTGTCTTTGGCAGCTGTGTACGGGATGTACAGTTGCTATCCTGCTGTCGCTGATGCCTGGATTCTTTATGCACCCTGGATTCTTTATGTAGCCGCATCGGTCCTGCTGTTGATGTACACGTTGAAGCATGAGCGGGGAGCTGTGCTTGGCTGGATTTGTATCGGACTTGGAATTGCGAGTCTTGCAGGCACCCTTGTGCTGACTTTCTTCAGCCCGAATATGTCGAAGGGCGGCCTGATTGCTTCAGGAAACATGTGGTGGATGGTGAAGAACTGGTTCCAGGCTGTATTTGCAGGTGGATGGTTGTTTGTTTCGACCGCTAAAGGTCCGGCGTCTGTTCTTATGCCATTCAGCAGAGGTATCCTGCTGATTGCGTTTGGATTGGGTATCCGCTTTGCCTTTGGAAAGGAGGCTGGGAAATGAAAACGTATCGCTATACAGAAAAACAGTTAACATATGGTTCGTTGATATCAGCCCTCTTCGTTATCGTCCTGGGTATTGTCCTTGTGCAGGGCGGAAGGGATACGGTCTGGGGCATTCTTCTCATCGCATTCGGCGCATTTGTAGAGATCTTCTCAATACGGACGATCATAAAGAAAAAACGCAAATGATCCATGCTCCTGATCGTCTGCTGCCTCGGATTCCTTTTTTCTCCTGTAATGAATGAAGCGCCCGGAGGTCTGTGAAAGGAAACTCCCGGAAGCCTGTCAGGCTGAAGACCGTACGCCACGCCGACCAGATCCTGGTAGTGGATAATGGGCATATCGTGCAGAAAGGCACACACGCGGAGCTGGCAGCGCAGGACGGCATTTACAGGAACTTTGTGGAAGGCCGCATGGAGGCTGCTTCCTGGAAGATCGCATAAGGAAAGGGCAGATACAGGCAATTGGAGCAGCGTTTCTCCCTGCCAAAGGACACAGCTGCAACTGAAACCCATAAAAAGCGGCGGCGCCGGGATGCAGAGTCCCGACGCCGCCTTGTTCCTGTCCGTTATCGCGCTTTTATGAATCCGCGTCCGGCCCTTTCAGCCTGCGCGGCCGGCGGAACCGAACAGCTTCAGCTTGTTGCGCACCACGCGCTTCATGGCTTCAATTTCATAGGGGATCAGCGCCATCATGGAAGACGCTCCCGCGGCAAGACCTTCCTCGATTCCTGCCTTTCCCGCTTTGTCGATATCCGTAAAGATGTTGATCTTGACCATGCAGGATTTCCTGGACCCGGAAAACAGCCTGGAGATCCTGGAATCGCTGCAGCCTTCCATGCAGGAAGAGGACGGCAGCGGACTTTTCCATCCCCAGGGCAAAAAGCAATCCGGGCCAGTAACTCCCGGGAGCTGCCGGGGAGGCTGACGGAGGAAGGGAAGATATGTATATTCGAAGCATTTCCATAGACTGGAATGAGATCGGTCCGGACAGCTACCTGAGGGAAATTGACGCGATCCGGGACCTGGACGACCTGGTTTTCCACAAGCCGATCACTTTTTTCGTCGGTGAAAACGGCAGCGGGAAATCAACCCTCCTGGAGGCGATTGCCGTGGCCTACGGGTTCAATCCCGAAGGCGGCACCAGGAATTATCATTTCTCCACCAGGGATACGCACAGTGAACTGTGTGATGCCATCCGGCTTGTCCGGAATCCGTCGAAGGCGAGATGGGGATATTTCCTGAGGGCGGAAAGCTTTTATAACGTGGCTACGGCGGAGGAGGAATACGCCGAGGTTTCCAGGGAATACCACAGGAAATCCCACGGGGAGAGCTTCCTGGCGGTGGTGCAGGACAATTTCAACGGGAACGGCATGTACCTGCTGGATGAACCGGAGGCAGCCCTGTCCCCCCAGAGACAGCTTACCCTGATGCTGGAAATCATCCGATGCGCCAAAAGGAACGCGCAGTTTATCATCGTGACCCATTCCCCGATCCTGCTGGGGATGCCGGACTCGGAGATCCTGAGCTTTGATTCGGGGAAGATCCATCCCATCGAATATGAGGATACGGACAGCTACAGGATTACGGAGATGTTTATCAGGGACAGGAAACGGTTCCTGAACAGGCTGCTGGAGGATCCCGGCTGACGGGACCGGCCAGGCTTTTGCTG
>OCVV011267079.1_pt1 | contig 16062 bp, 10 predicted proteins | sample 1539721 | NCBI WGS metagenome assembly OCVV01 (sample SAMN02144230, study PRJEB22623) | gut metagenome | biome: sheep rumen | host: Ovis aries | place: New Zealand
TTTCAGTCCACCTTCCGCCTGAAAGGCGGCAGGCAGCATGGCGTTAGCAGCCTGTTGGCACTGCAAACAGCGGCGGCGTGTTCGACTTTCACGTCTACCGCCATTTTGTTAGAAAGCGCAATATATAGTGTAAAAGTAAAAAGCTTGCTACAATATCTAGCAAGCTTTCGTGATCCCGGCGGGATTCGAATTCCGCAACCGATATAGGCGCGACTCCACACTGTGGAGATCGCTTCTTATCGGTTGAGAAAGGAATCGATGAGATTTCCGCCACTGGCGGTCATCGATTCCTTTCCCACGGCCTGTCGCTTAGGAGCGGGAGTTTTGTGTGTTTTTTAGAGTGCGTCTGATACCTTCAAAGCCTTGCAGTATAAGGCTTTCCCTTTTCGATTTCCGCTCTGTGAAAACGATTCAGATCTTTTTTGACCCATTCAAGGGCATGTGTTTATTCCATTGGAAATATGCTGATAAACGATATGCGCTATTTCCATTGCCCCTTTTGCGTTTGGGTGCAAGCCATCCACTTGGAACCAGTCGAGGTGGTTTTGTGTCTCTTTGAACAGATCAATGACGGAGAGGCTCATATCAGCTGCCAGCTGAAACACGCATTCCCGTACATCCTTGAGATTCATATTCATGAGCGAACCATCTTCTTCACTGAAGAGCGGTGGCGGTGTCATGATACATATAGCGGGATGGCCTTCTGTTGTCTGATATGAAGACAGCAATTCCCGATATTCGGAATAAAATGTGTCTTTTCCCTTCCAATTCTGTGCATTGGCGTCATTGGTGCCAAGCATGATCACAACCAGGTCAGGAGCAAACCGCAGGCTCTTCAAATACGGGGGACGGGCACGATAGGACATTTTGGCAGAACACATGGCCGTGCTGCCGGATAGGCCAAAGTTCCGCACGGCGTATTCTTTGCCCATCAGAATTTGAAGAATATAGGGATAATGATGAAAAAACCAGTTGGGGATCGCGAAGCCATAGGTTATGCTGTCGCCCACGCAGGCTACCTTTTTTTCCCCCGCGGAGGTGCTTTTATTCAGCATGGGGAAATAATATCCCTTATACCCAGTCCAAAGGATCAGACAAAGATAAAGAAGAATAACAGAGACAAAGATCCACAAAACGATCATTCTTTCCGCGCCTTTTCCAGGCATTTAAGATAACGGTCTCAAATGCTTTCTGTAACACCTGTTGTGATCCCGTTTTCATTGAAGGCATCTATCCGGACAAAGCAGCCTTGTCCTTGTACCAATGCGCTGATTTTCTTGCTAACAATCTCATTGCCCATGACCAGGTAACTGTGATACAGGTGCTCCGCATCATATCCCCACAGGATGTTGTATCCCATCACACTGGGATTTCTGGCAGCAGAAACCGAAAAATCCAGATCGGATACCCGTTGAATCTGCACATCGGCTTGGTCGGGTTTATCTCCGTTTCCCTTGCCGAAGATGCGAAGCCCTGATATGCATGGCGCAGTGCCAAAGGGCACCTCCATGACCGTCAAACGAACAAAACGTGCCTGAATGCCCTGCTCAGAAAGTACCAAATCATGGCTCAGATCACTTATCGCCTGTCGTTTATCCGCAAAAATCGACCATTGCGCTCCGTCTGTCGATATTTCAAGCATCCAGCGGGTATGATGCTCAGTCAGATCGATCCACCGAGGCATGTCCGGTCCGGGTGTCAGGGACGCCGGGCATGCGATAGCAGCCGCCGGATCATCGGCAAAATTGATTTGTATAGCATGAACGGTCATGCATTTCCCCAAATCAACCGTCAGCCATTCACCGGGCTGATTGCTTTTTGCCCGCCACCAGGTTTGCGCGTTTTCATCCACGGCATGCTCCGGCCTGTGCCGGGAAGTACAGGAGGAAGCTGTGGCATGCTTTCCATAGCTCAGCAGATACCAACTCGGGTCAGCCCAAGGGTTTTGGCGTAGGGCATCCACATCCATGGGCCAATCACCGTAGCGTTGATTGCAGTACAAATTGCCCTCCGTATCAAATCCAGCTGGCCAAATGCCCACCCGTCGTTCAAACACATGGTTCATGCTGATCCGCATGGTAGCTGTATGCCACCATGCGTTTTGACAATCCTGCAAGGTAGAGCCATGGCCGGCCCCCGGCATAAAACCTCCGGGATGATAGGAAAACGGATTGTTTTTTGCCAGCACGAACGGCCCCAGGGGATGCTCGGAAACGTATACGCCGTTGGCGTATACATTGATCTCCGCCCCAGGGCAGGCGTATTGCAGGTAATACTGTCCGTCGTGCCTGGTCATCCAGGGGCCTTCAATATAGGGCATTCCTGAAAAGGTAGCCCGAATCATCGCATAGTTTTCTTTGGGCGGCATGGCATGTTTCTGGTCACATTCCTTCAGAAATGCAGCAAACAGTAAATCCGTTTCAGCCTCCGTTCGGGGCTGCTGGCTGTGATCTTCACCGAAACGCTCATAGCCGTGATGCCAGGGGTCACCGGAAATCAGGGGCACTTTATCAGTCAGCGGCCGCATCGTCTTCCGGTCCAGTTCCACCCCCCAAATGGGCGTATTATTGGAACAGCCCCAGTAAAAATACAGCTTGCCGTCGTCATCCAGGAACATATGCGGGTCCCAAAAATCGAAGGTTCCTCTGATCTGCTCATAGGGGCCGTTTATTGGATCCTTTGTGCGATAGAAATCGCAGGGTTTGCCTCGGTTGGAGGCTGTAAAATACAGCCAATCGCCGATAACGCGAACGTCCGGCGCATAGTCATAGATCGGCATGTTTTCAGGAAGCGGATGGCTTTCCCAGTGAGCCATATCTTTCGATACCCATACTGCGCCGGTCATGGAAGCGAACAGATAGTATTTCCCCTGGAACTGCACCATGGAAGGATCGGCGGCTTCCCGGTTGACGCTGAGCCGCCCTTTGTCCCTGGGATCATATTTGAACTGATATGGATAGGATACATTCACAGGATTGCAAAGGATATTCAAGGTTTCACCTCCGCTTCTGCAACCATGCTGCGCGTTTTCCCGTCGATCCAGGCGTCCGCAAGGCTGATGCCGTCCTGAATCATGGTGCCGCAAAGACCTTCCATGTGAAAAATAGCCGGGATTCGATGCGGACTGTTGTCCATGACGATCTGCTGCACCTTCCGTTGCCATGCCGCAGCCTCCCGCAGAGTTTTCATGGTACGCACTTCCAGGGTGCTTACTTCGCCTATTCCGCCCCGGGTATGATCGGTGATCCAGTCAAAATCATATTCCACGCCGCCATAAGGGAATACACAGTTCACCTGAGCCATTTTTTCATTCAGCGTCATATCCTTCAGCAGCACGTCTGCGCGCTGCTCTGGCGACAGCTTTTGATCAAGATACGCATTGGAACTCATGCTTTCCGCTTCCTGTCTCATGGGTTTGCCCGTCCGGCAGCACTACGCTGCAATTCGTTCCGTCCGGCACTTCGACGCGCAGGACAAAATGGTTTTCTTTTTGTTCCCAGCGAACCCGAATGGTTCCGTAAGGACTGTCGTGATGACATTCCGCATACGTCAAACCGCCTCCCGGCAGGGGCTTTACCCGGAACTGACGATATCCGGGAGCGGCTGGCTCCAGTCCGCAGATACGGCGGTAGAAGAAATCGCCCACAGCGCCGTAAGCATAATGGTTGAGGGAGGATTCCTTGATCTTTCCATCCTCCTGAATGGAGCCCCACTGCTCCCATATGGTAGTAGCCCCATGAAGCACCGGATACAGCCAGGAAGGATCCGTGTCCTGCAAAAGCAATTGCCAGGCTTCCTTTCCCATGCCATGATCCGCGAGCGCAAAAAGCAAATAGGGCGTAGCAGGAAATCCGGTGGATAAATGGTATCCGTTTTCCTGGATCAGACGCCACAAATGGCGGGCCATGGCAGGCCTGTTTTCTTCCGTTTCCAAATCAAATGCCAGGGCAAGCACATAAGCGGATTGAAATTCATCCTTCATGCGGCCATGCCCATCCGTAAACACTTTTTTGAAGGCCGTTTTGATTTTTTTGCATAAAGCGGCATAGCGTTGACTGTCCTGATTCTTCCCCAAAATAGCGGCTATTTTACTCATGAGCTCACAGGAGTGCGTATAATAAGCCGTCCCCATGCAGGGCCCATGGGCAAACCATTCCGGGATAGCACCCGTCGGGGCGCACCAGTCGCCAAATTGGAACGGCAGCTTCAGAATGTGTGGGGAGCCGTAAACAGGAAGCGACAGCGCGGCCCAGCGTTTCACATCGCCCATGTACTTTTTCATGACCGGATACATCATGCGAAGCACATCTTCATCTCCAGTGGACATATACAGCGCCCAGGGAACCAGGATACAGCTGTCGCCCCAGCAGGAAGTGGTGAGGGTAGGCGTGACTCCCTTTCGGGAGGGAATCACAAAAGGAATGCTGCCCAAAGCGTTTTGCTCGCTTTTCATATCCAACAGCCATTTTTTTAAAAAGAGCAGCATATCAAAATTGAAGCAGGCAGTGGGAGCGAAAAGAGCAATATCCCCTGTCCAGCCCTGCCGCTCATCCCGCTGAGGACAATCGGTGGGAATATCCACAAAGTTGCTTTTCCCGCTCCAGGTCAAATTGCTTTGCAGCCGGTTGAGATCTTCATTGGAGCACCGGAAGGAACCAACCGTCCTAAAATTGGAGTAGAGCGAAACGGCGGAAATCTTTATATCCTCCTGCTTTGCGCCGCGAATGCCGGCAAAGCGAAAACCCATATAGGTGAAACGGGGAGAATAGGTTTGGTCTCCCTCCCGGCAGATATAGGTGACCGTTTGCTTCGCAGAGCGCAGATTCTGCACATACAATTCGCCGTCTTCCAGCGCTTCGGCATGACGAATGATGATTTCCTGACCTTCCTTCCCGTGGATCGACAGTTCAATGATCCCGGCCATGTTCTGGCCGAAGTCCACAATCAGTTCGCCGGAAGGGGATGTTTGCCAGGAGACGGGAGCAAAGCGCTCATGGGCAGTGACAGCACAGCCGTACCGGGAATAAATTCTGGGGGAAATGCGCAGTGTTTCCTGTGCTGCCGGACGCCAGAGAATATCCTGATCTTTGATCCGGGCGTCGAAGGTTTCCCCGTCATAAAAATCCCCGAAACGCCAGGGGCCGTCCTCCGTCACTTCAAATTGGGCATCGGTGCCGATTGTTTCGGTGTGTCCGTTTTTGTCGGTCAGAACAAGATCGCACAGGAGTGCTTGCCGATCCGCCGATAATTTGGATTTGGATTTGTTGGTATCGTCAACATGCGTTGTGCGGCCAACAGCCCAGCCTCCCGCCACTACAGCCATAAGCTCGTGGTCACCGGCGGATATATCGTTCAAAACAAAAGTTACATACTGTAATTGAGCGCTATAATCTGTAAAACCGGGTGAAAAGTAATCCTGATTGATCCGTTTTCCATCCAGGTACAGATCAAAAACACCCATAGCGGTCGCATGGATTTGGAGGGACATGATATGTTCCGGGATGGAAAAGCGCCTGCGAAACATCATCGGCACAGGGGAAGCAGGGCTTTCCACTTGATAGTTTTTATCACTAATCCAAACGCCGGTCCATTTTCTTTCCTGCAGGTTCATCCCATTTTCCTCCTTTGTTTACAGCGTCACCTCAACCAGGTGTTCTTTTCCATCCTGGAAATCCGGCAGCAAATCGCCCTCTATACTTTCCCCGTCCACCAGGATGCCCTTGTGTTCTCCACACCGCAGTCTGATACGGTAATCTGCACCACGGAAACGTCGGGTCATTTCCGCTTCCTGCCAGCTCGAGGGAAAAGCCGGGCGGATACGCAGCCCCTCATAATCCCGCTGCACCCCCAAAATACCTTCACAAAGCCCCATCATGCACCAGGCGGAAGTGCCCGTTGTCCAGGATTGATAGGAACGTCCGTAGTATTTGGGATGGGTGGAATAGCAGTTCGTGAACACATACGGCTCCGCACCGGACTGAGAGGAAGGATTCTTTTCGCTGTCCGGCATGATCTTTTTCAGTGTCCGCAGGGCATGGTCCCCCCGGTTCAGGCGGCAGTCCATCAGGATTTTGAATGCGCTGGCATGGCAGTACACGCCGCCATTTTCAAACAATCCCGGAAGCATGCCGGACATACGCCCCGCCATGGGATCGAATGCGACATAGGGAGGGTCATTCAGAGGGAAGCCAAAGTCCCGTTCCATGCCATCCACGGCTTTCAGAACACTTGGCAGCTTGTCCGCGTCCACCACGTCGCCCAACACAGCCCAGGTTTGGGCGTTCAGATAAATCTTGCTGCCGCTGGATTGCCGGGAACCGATGTTTTCCGTTTTCGCAAGCGCCCGCATATACCATTCCCCGTCCCAGGCGGCCAGGTTAATGGCGCGCTTCATTTCGTCATAAGCTTCCTGAAGAAAAGCGGTGTCGGAGGGACGGCCCAGCCAATTCATCAGCGCAATGAATTCCTTCAGCGCCAGGCAGAACTGTTCTGACAGCATGACGGATTCCGCCTGTTCCTGCTCGGGAATATTCAGGGCGTCATTCCAATCGGCAAAGTAAATACGCACCAGACCGTTCACGCCTTTATCGGCCAACAGACAATGAACAGCAGCCTTTATATGGGCCAGCACCGTATCTTCTCCGCCGTCCTGCCAGGGGATTTTCCTGTCCAAAATGCTCTGATCGCCTGTTTCCTTGATCAACTGGCAAACGGCCCATATGATCCAGAAAGGTTGGTCAGAATAGCGGGTATCATCATAAGGATACCAGGTCAGCACTGCGTGCCCATCCTGAAACTGGTGCCGCAGGCATTCCAGGATTTCTTCCTGGGCTTTTTCAGGCCGGTAATTGAGCAGCGCCACGGCGATTTGTAAATTATCCCGCACCCCTTTTTTGCCGACGATACAGAAATCCACCTGTTTTTTGAGCCAGCTGTTCATGATCCGGTTGATTTTTTCATCCGGCGTATGAACGGATAGATCAGCGTACTTTCGCGTATAGTGGTTTTCCGCTTTTTTCAGCGCTTTCTCCGCTGCATCGCGGTTCAGATAGGTGTGGGCCGCATATCTGGCTTCCTCCAGCGATTCGCTGACGCCAAAGAGAAAATATATTTCTTTTTCTTCTCCTGGCTGCAGCTTGATCCGATGCTGCAATACCGCACCGGGAATAAACAACGCACCTTCAGAATTGGTGCAGTTCAGGCCTTCCATAACGACACGCGGACGCTGATACAATGCGGATGAAGAAGCGTCCTTGTTGGTCACAGTGGAAAGGGAACCGCAAAAAGCGGTCAGGTCTCCATCAAAGGCAACCACTTTCTCTGAGGAGGCCAGGTAGCCGTTGTAGCGTTTGTGCGGAGCGAAGGGATGGGCTGACCGGCAATATACGCCGCTCAGTTCCGGATCAAAGCAGGTTTCGATGCTGCGGTACATCTCATAATACCGGGGATGAGAGAACCCATCCAGAGAAAAGCTGACCGCTGAAAACAGGCTGACCGTGCGTTCTTTTTGATCGATATTTTTGATCCATACCGTCCATACTTCCCCATACAGATCCGTGGGAACGCAGATACGCCAGCTGCATTCGAGGCCATTCCTCTTGGAAGAAAGGATGGTGTGTCCTATGGTGTGAACGCAGCGGTAATCCTCCGCCGGCGTATTCAGGGGACCGCAGCCGATGTTCCAACAATCCTTTGTTTCTTCGTCCCGCAGATAAATGTACCGGGCACTGTCGCCGTTCACCATGCACATATCGGCTTTTTCATTCAGATAATAGCTGCGGCCATGGCCGATTTGGGAGACCTGGGCGCAATACCCCATTTCATTCCACAGATAGTTGTACCAATGCCGGGGCAGCCTGGGATCGGCAATTGTGCATGCGGCAGGGTTCTCCGTCAGCTCATAAAGAGCGTTCCCCAATGTTCCAGTTTCATTGATCATGGTGTTATCCTCATTCCGTTACCAGATGATAATGCACGCCCGGAACTGTGCCGTCCAGATCGAAGGAAACGACGCCATCCTTCGCGGAGCCTTCTACGACTGCAAGCTCCTTTCCAACAGGGTCCAGCACGGTCAGGGTCGCTTTCCCTGCCTGGACCAGAAGACGGCCTTCCAGGGTTTCGGCATACAGTTTCCCATCCAGCCGAACTGCGGTAAAAGCAAAGCCGGGCATTACTTCCGGGCCTGGCGCGGTATTGTATTGATTCGTGCCCGTTTTTCCCATGGCGGTCAGCAGATATTCGCCCTTTTTCCCTTCCAGCGGCAGCAGAGCCAGGGTGAGGCGCTCATTGTTCGCCTGCACGGAAATCTTATCGGATAACCGAATCTCTTTTTCCGGAGCACCGCTGAAATAACCGCATCGGTCATTTACGATGCTGAATCTTGCATGATCGGGGTCAAACATGATCTCTTTTGTATCGGAAATCAGCTTGCCATCCACATAGCCGGTATCTTTCGCCCAAATGCCCCACGTTTTCATAGCGCTGTCCAGGATGGACGCAAACTCCCGATAATCGCCCATATGGGCAGTTTCAGCAATGTTGTCAAATACCAATGCCTGATCGCCCAGATGCACGCCCTCCTGGAGCTCTTTGCTGTCAGCAGCCGCCCGGGGCAGACGAAGCGTATCCAAATACCGCCGCTTGGCATCCCGGTAAGGAGACCAGGCATAATATACGCCATGCCTGGCATCGGAAAGATCGGCACCATTAAGGAAGCCGGCGTTGACTGCGGCGTCCGCATCGCCATGATACTTGCCGCCGGCATCCAGGAACACATTCCGCATCCCGGTTACATAGGGCAGGAAACACATGGGCATGGCATGGAAATTGGGCAGCGTCTCCAGGTCGTTTTGCGTATAGACAATGTCCACTTTATTTCTGGCCGGCGATACCAGACCTTTCAGGAACACGCTGGCCATGAAGCCCCATTGACAAATCAAAGCAGGATCATTGAAGGCGTCAAATACGCTTTGCACTTCATCGTCCGGCTGATCGTCCCCCTTTTCGGAGGTATGGAAGTTGTAGAGGATCAGCCCATCCCAGTCATTCAGACAAGCATAGGCGATCGTGTGAACAAAGGCGGTGGAGTGGAATGGATGTAGGGCGTACTCGTTCCATTCGCTGAGCATGAAAGGTTTGCCATCTGTGATCGCGACGGAAGCCAGGCTCAAAATTGTTGTGGCCATGGAGCCGATTCCCTGCTGCATGGTCAACGGATTTGCAGATACATATTCCGTTGGCCCGGCAACCAGATAGGTTCCATTTTGAACGGGCAACAGCGGGTGGTTGAAATAGCTGTTGTTTTCCATTGCGTCGCCCACGGTATGGCCATACACATCCGCAGCGCCGGCTACCAGGTTGCTGGCAACGATGGGTACTTTGACTCCCAGAGAAATCAGGTAGTCCTTCATATCCTGGTAAAAGGCCCTGTTCATCCGGATGCCAAACTCCATAAAGTCAGCATACCGGGCTGGCCCTTCCGGTGCGTCCCATGGTCCCATGGGTTCATTAACAGACTGATAGAAGCCGCCCTCAATGCCCCGGACGGTGCCTGCCGCCGGGTCTTCTTTATCGTCCAAAGCGCACACACCGTCCCACGTCCAGGCATTTTTCATCCGTTCCCGGGTATGGTACTTCATCAGCAGAAAATCGCCGAACCGACGGGACACTTCCTCCCGATAAGGCTTCATTTCTTCTCCCTGATCAGCGCCGACATTGCCTTTGATAGCTGATTCTTCATTGTTGATTTGCACGGTCATAACAGCGGGATCGTCCTTGAGCGCCAGCCCTGTATAAGGATTCACATGGCAAAGCAAATCCCGGGCATATTCCTTTTGCAATTCAATCAGCCGTTCATTATACATGGGATAACGCTTCATGCAGGAGGCAACGCCGCCTGGATATGCCAGGCCATCCTCCGGCAGGAAAGCACGGGCCACGATCAGGTCGATATGCAGATAAATCCCTTTTTCCTTCAGCTTAGCCACCAGATAATCGAAGCGATCCAGCCCTTCGGGGTTGAAAAGACGGCTGGTATTCTTTTCATAGTCCAGCAGCGGAGCTTCTCTGCAGCTGGACCAGGAGCAAGGTTCGTCCCCGATAGGCGCGTCCGCCGCGTGCAGGCGGATCACGTTTACGCCCAGGCTGGCAAAACGCGCCGCTAATTTCTCAGCAGTATCGTGATCGGGCGTGTTGGACCGGGTGGCAATATTGAAGCCAAGGAAACGCACCCTTTGCCCGTCTTCAAAAAACAGATGTCCGTTTCTGGCTTGCACAAAGCCGTGCTTGCCGGCAGGAGCATCCAGCAAATGAGAAAAATCCAGAATACCCTGATTGGGGGTCAGCTTATCAATATGGATATGCTGCTTCATGGAAAGCCCTCCTTTTATACCGATTAACGATGAACTCAACAGAAGAATATCATTCTCTGAAGGAAAAATATTGTAAAATAATACGAAAAATTGCAAATATGAACTTCAGACAGTAAAAAATAAGCCGTCCAGGTAAGAACGGCATGGCTTGCGTTATTTAATCTTGCTGTTGTTTTTTCGGTATTGCATGGGTGTCATGCCAAACTGTTTTTTGAATACATTTTGAAAGTAAGATTGGCTGGAGAAGCCCAGGTACGCACTGATTTCGGAAAGAGGCGTGTGGCTGTACATCAGCAAATCACAGGCTTCCGCCATTTTGCAGTCGGTAATATAGGCGTTTACCTGCATCCCTGTTTCGGCCTTGAACCTGCGCATCAGGTAGGAACGGCTGCGGTTGATATGCCCGGCTACATCCTCCACTGTCAATGCTTCATTGGTATGGTTTTTAATGAATGTGATGCAGCGGTAGATTTCGGAAGAAACGTTTTTTGGCATTTTGGCGTTGCCGGTGCGCTGGCAGAAATCCATCAGCATGATGTATTGCAAGCGATGCACATCCTCGATGGACTGCATCTGCTCGCACTCCAGCACATACAGATCCAGCAGCTGATACGCCCTTTCGATGTCCAGGCCGCCTGGAATCGCTCCAAGCATGATCGCTTTGGTTGCAACACCAATAAAAATGTTCTTTGCCTGGCGCAGAGGGGAACGGGCCATTTTTCCTTCCTCCGGAAACGTTCGGGTGGATTCCAGGAAGGCTTTCAGGCGCTCCACGTCGCCCAGCTCGATCAGATGGTACATCTGTAATTCAAATGTGTAGGAATTATGCGGACTGTCATTCTCCTTTGCTTCCACATCAGCCTCGATCTGCTGTTTGGTACGTCGATACAACTGGTTATCCGCTTCGGCATAGAATGAATCCTCGGTCAAATCTTTATGGTTCAGGCACAAATGCAGGAACACCAGATATCTTAAGCATTGCGGGTGAGAACAAAGCGGAATAGCGTACAGCAGCTCTGTCAGCTGCTCTTTGTATTCCGGCGGAATCTGCTGTTCTGCAAAGAACAGCTGGATTTCATGCTCAGATATAGGAGCAGAAAAAAGTGGGCCAATAAATAAATCATAATCTGTTCCTTCAATGCGGACATGACCATATTCAATATCTCCGGTCAGCGACACGAATTCCGGATTCCGCTCTGGTACATAAAGGGTTGCCGGCGCTTCCGGCAAATAAGAAATCATTTTGCCCAGCGAGCTGTAGACCGGCACAGCCCCTTCCAGCAAACTGACAGGGATTCCGGTCATCATGAAAAAGCGGTGGCAAAAGGCAACATAATCCATCATTATCTCCTTCCGTCAAGGGTGGAAAGGAACAATTTCAGATTATTTTACAATGAAACGTATCGGAGCACAACAGAATATTGAGCTTTTCATGCGCAATTTTGCAATTTTCAGCATGAAATTACAAGATTCCGCAAAAGGGCAATGATACAATCCATGCAGAAAAACGTTGCAGCTTGTCCCAATTGCTCCATGAAGCACTCAGGCTCAGCCGCTTGATAAAGGAGGATTGATCATGGAACTAACCGCCGCTCCCAAGAAACTGACCTGGAAAAGAGACTGGAAAATGAACAAATGGCTGTACATTCTGGCCATTCCCGTCTTTCTTTATTTCTTCATTTTCCATTATCTGCCCATGTTTGGCATCGTAATTGCCTTTGAGGATTTCAAACCGCAGTTGGGCGTGTTCGGCAGCAAATGGGTGGGCTTCAAGAATTTTTCGGATTTCTTTACCGGTCCAAACTTCTGGACGATCCTGCGCAACACGCTGGTCATCAGCGGTCTGGGGCTGGTGGTTGGCTTCCCGCTGACGATCATCTACGCCCTGATGCTGAATGAACTTCAGGTAAAATGGTTCAAAAAATCAGTACAGACGATCCATTACATGCCTTATTTCATTTCCATGGTTGTGATCTGCGGCCTGATCATAGAGTTCTGCTCAACCAAGGGCTTGATTACCAATCTTTTGGTAGATGTATTCGGAATGAAACGGGAAAACCTGCTGCAGAACCCCAAATACTTCTGGTGGATCAATCTGGTTTCCGATACCTGGCAAGGTCTGGGTTACGGTTCCATTTTCTTCGTATCCGCCATCACATCCGTTGGTCAGGAATTATACGAAGCGGCTGCGATCGATGGCGCGGGCAGGCTGCGGAGGGCTTGGCATATCACCCTGCCTGGCATCATGCCTGCCATTGTGACGATGCTGGTGCTCAAATGCGGCATGATCATGCAAGTCGGCACAGACAAAATCCTTCTGCTGTATAACGCCAGCATTTACGAAACCGCCGATGTGATCGGCACCCATGTGCAGCGCATGGGTATCGAGAAGATGCAGTATGGTTATTCATCAGCAGTCGGACTATTCAATTCCGTGGTGGGAACGATCCTGCTGATATCCTCCAATGCCGTCAGCAGGAAGCTGACAGATACTTCGCTGATGTAAGGGGGACAAGTATATGATAGAGAAAAACACTCCCAGCCGAATCGTCTTCAATATCATCAACTATGGTCTGATGGCACTGTTCGCTGTTCTTTGCATCGCTCCTCTCTGGCACGTGGCCATGGCTTCTCTGAGCAATCCCCGGATGCTTGTGGCTTCGTCCGGTATTCTTTGGAAACCTCAGGGGGAGATCACGCTCAAAGGCTATGAGCTTGTTTTCCGAAACGGCAGCCTGATGGGTGGTTATTTAAACACGATCATATACGTTGCATGGCACGCTGTTGTAGGAACGGTATTCACACTGATCGCGGGCTTTCTGGTATCCCGCAAGGGGTTCAAACTGCAGCTGCCTCTGCTTCTTTTCATCATGTTCACCATGATGTTCTCCGGCGGTTTGATCCCTACCTATCAGGTACAGCGTTCTCTGGGCCTGATCAATAACAAATGGGCCTTGATGATTCCCGGGATTACGAGTGCATTCTATATCACCATGATCAAGGCCGCCTTCGATCAGCTTTCTCCCAGCTTTGAAGAATCTGCCAAGCTGGACGGTGCCGGCCCCGTTACCACCCTGTTCCGGATCCTGACTCCCCTGATCAAGCCCAGCCTAGCCGTGGTGGTTATGTTCTCTGTGGTCATGCAGTGGAACTCCTGGTATCCGGCATCCATCTACCTGCCGATGGCCCGTAAGGATTGGCCTTTGCAATTGTTGATGCGGGAGATTCTGGTGCAGAATAACACCGCTAAAATCATCTCCGGTGCAGACGCGGCATCCAAAGCGGATCTGACCAGCAATCTGGTGAAATACTGCGTATCCATTGTGGGCACGCTGCCCATCCTGTGCGCTTATCCCTTCGCCCAGAAATACTTTGTGAAGGGCGTTACTTTGGGCGGGGTAAAAGGTTAAAGCTGTTTCCAAACGGAAAGAAAATCTTTCCGTATAAAAAAGATACATTCGAAAGGAGAATCCCCATGAAAAAGTTGCTCGCTCTGATCCTGGTTCTGCTGATGGCAGCAGCTGCATTGCCTGCGCAGGCTGAAACGCTGCCTGTGGATGATCTGACGCAGCATCGCAGTATGACTGCATTCCTACAGATGGATGATTACCAGTACTTCGGCACCAAGGACGAAAGCCCCGTCATGCAGTATCTGATGAACAAATTCAACTTCTCGATTGAATTCATGCAGCCCCCGGTTGGCAGCGAAGCCGAAGGTTTCAATAACATGCTGGGCAGCGGCGTGTATACCGATCTGATGGAAATCACCTACTCCAGTCAGCTTCCTTCCGTGCTGTACGCGGACGGCGTCATCATTGATTTGGCTCCCTATCTGGAAACCTACATGCCCAATTACTACGCTTTCCTGCATGACCCTGCCAACGAAGAAGTGTACAAGGCCATGTATGACAGCGAAGGGCATTGCTTCACCATCACCACCGAAGCCCGGGATGATACCCCCAACCCCACCTGGGGCGGCATGGTGTATCGGCGGGATATTCTGGAAACCATGACCGGCGGCAACATTGCCTTCCCCTCCGGCAACGATGAACCGATGACTGTGGCGGACTGGGAATACATGCTGGAGCTGATGAAAACCTACTTTGACGCGACTGGCATGAATGAAACCGCGCCCTTGATCCTTCCTTACCAGGGTTTCTTCGTTACCGGCGAACTGGTGGCCGGTTTCGGCTGCGCAGGCAACTGGCAGGTAGTGGATGGCAAGGTGGGTTATGGCCCCACGACCCCTGAATTCTATAACTATCTGTGCAAGATGCGGGAATGGTATGAAAAGGGCTATATCTATCAGGACTTTGCAAGCCGCGTCAATGACCTTTTCTATCAGCCCAACATGGCTTTGACCTATGGCGGCGCGGCCGGCACCTTCTTTGGCGGTTATTGGCAGCTGGCGGATAAAATGTCCATGCCGGAATATGGACTGAATATGGATATCCGTGCCGCATCTGCTCCCGTGGACACAGAAAACGGCTTGGAAACGGCCTTTCCGAGCCTGACCCTGATGGCCTCTTCCGGTGTTACCAATCATACCGGCGCCTGGAGTGTTTCTTCTACCTGCAGCAAGGAAAACATGATCCGCTTCATGACCTGGGCCGACTATCTGTTCTCTGAAGAAGGCGCTATGATCAAGACTTATGGACTTACCGGCGATCTGGCTGCCGCTGATCCCCTGTATCAGCAGCTCGGCCTGGAAAAGGGCACCTATTGGTTCGATGAGAATGGTGATTTCCATCAGGATCCCCGCATCCTCAGCAATGAAATCGATCCCATGGGACTCAGCGGAAATCGTCTGCCTGGCGTGAACATCAAAAAATACACCTATCCCCAGACCGAACAGAGCTGGCTGGATGCCGACAAAGTCTGGTCCCGTTACGGCGATGCCGGCGATTATCCTGTCAGCGCCACAGGCACAGCGGAAGAGGAATCTCAGCTGGCTGATTACTATAACACCTACACGGACTATCAGAACAGCATGGTGGTCAAGTTCATCATGGGCACGGAAGAATTGACTCCTGAATCCTACAATGCCTATGTGGAGCAGATGAACAAGTTCGGTGTGGAAGATTCCATTCGCATCAAACAGGAAATCTATGACCGATTCATGAGCTTCTGATATTCTTCGCGCAGGTACAGTATAGTATCCCATAAGCGCATGAGCCTTGTCCCCTCCGGGCAAGGCTCGTTTTATGTTGCGGTTGCCAAGCAGGACGTATGTGTCTTGCAGCACTAAAGGAGCTTACGGTTCTTATTCTTCACAATGGGAAAACCACCGGAATCGAGCCTTAAGTATCTTCTGTTAGCAGATTTTTTTGTTCCACAGCCTCCTGAAAAAGAAAAAACCTACCAGCTTCACAGCTGCCTTTTGATGGCAAATCTGTCGAATCTGGTAGGCAAAATGGTGATCCCGGCGGGATTCGAAGTCCGTTCGCTCAATCGTCGCACAGGCACCTTGGAGCGGTGCCTGTGCTTGTTTCGCGCTAACGAACTCAGGTCGCTTGCCTTCGGCACTCCACACTGTGGAGACGCTTCCTTCGTTCGCCACGGCCGCCGAGGGTTCTCATCTGCGAGGCGCATCAATCAAAAAACCGGTCACCCATGAAGGGAAACCGGTTTTTCGATGGTGATCCCGGCGGGATTCGAACCCACGGCCTGTCGCTTAGGAGCGGGAATTTCG
>OCVV011267992.1_pt1 | contig 16061 bp, 7 predicted proteins | sample 1539721 | NCBI WGS metagenome assembly OCVV01 (sample SAMN02144230, study PRJEB22623) | gut metagenome | biome: sheep rumen | host: Ovis aries | place: New Zealand
CTTTAAAATATAAAACCCCAATTGAGTATAGAACTCAACTAGGGTTCAAATAGTATCTTTTTATTGTCTACTTTTCTTTGACAAGTCCAAGTAGTTATATCTTTTTTTATCTCAAAAAAAGATACTTAATTCTCTATTTTTGCGAGAAGTTTTTTATATTTATAATATATTATTATGTATATAGGAGGTATCTAATGAATTTAAAAAAAATTAGTATTAAGGGATTAAGAGGGTTTGGTGTAGAAAAGACGATAGAGTTTGCTATACCAGATGGAGATCATGATGGTAGTGGGATGACTGTTTTTGTTGGACCAAATAATGGTGGTAAATCAACAATTATAGAAGCAGTAGATTATTTTACAAAAACTAATAATATTAAAGGAATTCCAATGGAAGCAAGATACGATGGTGGACGTATTGATATGACTTTGGAGTATGGTGAGAACAAATACGAAATAAATTCTGATTTAGATGGTGGGTCAAGTATTTTCTTCAAAAGAAATGGTGAAGATATACTTAGTTTTTCAAGTGATCTTGCTGATATATTTATTTTATCAAGTGAAAGACATATTGATGATAATTTAAATGTTGGAAATGAAGTTAGTCGATTAGGTTATGGACATAATTCAACTCAAAAATATCGTGATAGAAATCATAATAGGGGTGATTTTGGTGGAAGATTAAGAACGGCTCAAAGAGCAAAAACAGTTTTTAATAAATATTTATCTGAAGTGTTAAATCCCTTGCCAACTTGGTATTTAGAAACAGATAATTCATATAATCAATATTTGGAGTTTAATAATAATGGGATAAAGAGTAGAAGCTCTGGCTCTGGAGATGGAATAATAAACATTTTTAATATAATTGATTCTTTGTATGATTCTAATGTAAACACCCCAATATTAATAGATGAACCTGAAAAATCTTTGCATCCATCATTACAACGTAAATTACTCAAACTTTTACTTAAATTTTCAAAGGATAGGCAAATAATAATTACTACTCATTCTCCATATTTTGTTGATTGGAAAAGTATTGTAAATAATGGAATGACAATAAAAAGGATATGTAATAATAACAATAGTATTGAGATACATGATATTTCTGAAAATACGAAGGATGCTATGAAACCATTATTAAATGATTTTCATCATCCACATGCTGGTGGATTAAATGCAGTTGAAAGTTTTTTCTTAAGTGATAATGTAATAGTAGTTGAAGGACAAGAAGATGTTGTTGGATATAATAATGTATTTAATAATTATGGGTATGAAACAAGTGGTTCATTTTATGGATGGGGTGCTGGTGGATACAAAAATACAGGAATAATTCTTTCTTTATTAAATGACTTGGGATATAAAAAGGTATTTGTAATACTTGATGGAAATGTTGATGATGAAATAAAGAAAGTAATAGACAAATATCAAAACTATAAATATATTACAATTCCTACAGATGACATAAGAAATAAAAATGAGCCAAATAAGCAAATAAAAAAAGTTATTAAAATAATTGAACAATATGATTTAACTGAAAAACAAAAAGAAGATTTAAAATGCAAAATATCTAATATAAATAATAATACATATTTATTAGAAAATGTTAATAAAGGAATAGTTATAGAAAAATATATACCATTTGTTAAAGAAATGATAAAAACAATAAAAGATTATTTTGAAGAAAAAGAGGAAATAATAGAAACTAGTAATGAAGATGTAGAAGTTTTAAATGAAAAAAGAGTAGAAGATTTAACTTTAAGAGAAATACACAATAATCCTATTTCTTTAGAATTATTGAGAAAACATGAATATGAAGATTATGGTGATACAGCTGGAGAATATAATTGTGAAAAGGTGGGAGAAGATAATTATAAAATAACATACAATATGAAAGAAGGTTATGGAGAAAAAGATATAGAATATATTTTAATATATAATGTTAATATAAAAAAATCTGATGTTAAATTAATAAAAATAAAAGTATTAAATAACACATTTGATGATTTAAACTTAGATGACAAATTGATAGAAAAATAACAATAAAAGCACCATTAATTTTTAATTAATAGTGCTTTTTATGTTGCATTAAACATACAATCTCCTTTATCTAATATTTAATATATTTCTTGTATAGTTTTTAACTATTTTATTAGTAATAGTATCAAATACTACTTTTTGAAAACTCATTCTATGTTGTGCAACTAGACTTAGATTGTAACATAATTTAATTCTATCTGTTACATCCCATACATAGTATATTTGGTTATACATTTTATTCACTCCTTTCATTAGTGTATCAAATATATAGTTAAATTGTTATAATGTCAATAAAAAACAAATATTTATAAAAACTTTTAATTCTATATAATATTTCTTTATAATTGCATATTATTAATAATTCTAAATAGAAAAATAATAATTAACTATCTTTTAATTATGGAATTACTGAAATTGTTGATTTGATATTATTTTTAATCTCTTGTATTATTCATTTCTAGGTGATGCAAATGAATACAACTATTGTTGAAAATAATGTTTTAGATAACTATTATGAAAAGATTAATGAATTAATTATTAATTCTAAAAAACGTATTAATAGAAATATTAACTATGAAATGGTAGAGTTATACTATAACATTGGAAGAATAATAAATGAACTTATAGAAAAATATAATTTTGAATCATCACAAAATGAAATAATAAAGAAATTTTCTGATAAACTTACAAAAAATTATGGAAGTGGCTTTAATATATCTAATTTGAAGGCAATGAAAAAGTTCTATTTAACTTATAATATAAGTGGTCACACAGCGTGTGACCAGTCGAATAGTAGTGGTGCCACATTGTGGCAACAGCTAAGTTGGAGTCACAATAGAATAATAATGAATATTGATGATAAGAAGAAAAGAAATTTTTATTTGGAAGAATCTATTAAATCTAATTGGAGTGTAAGACAACTAGAAAGACAAATTAATAGTTTTTATTATGAAAGATTATTATCTACTAATGAAAAAAATAAAGAAGAAGTAAGAAATGAAATAAATAAATTAGAAAAGAAAGAATCAATTAATGATTTAATAAAAGATCCATATATTTTAGAATTCTTAGATATTAAGGAAAATAAGTTTTTGGAAAAAGACTTAGAGTCTAATATATTAGAGCATCTTCAAGATTTTTTGTTAGAGCTTGGTAGGGGATTTTCTTTTATCTCTAGGCAAAAGAGAATAGATGTAGATGGTGATAACTTTTATATAGATTTAGTATTTTATAATTATATACTTAAATGTTTTATTTTAATTGATTTAAAACTAGGAAAATTAACCCATCAAGATATAGGACAAATGGATTTTTATGTAAGATATTATGATAATGAAATAAAAGATGATTTTGATAATCCTACTATTGGTATAATTCTTTGCTCTAGTAAAAAGGATACTATTGTTAAGTACTCGATATTAAATGATAGTAAAAATTTGTTTGCTTCTAAATATAAATTGATATTGCCAACTGAAAATGAACTTGTTAGTGAGATAGAAAAAATTGAAAAATAAAAATTCATTTAATGATTATGTAGTAATAAATAATTTTGAATTATTTAATAATTTATCTGATGTAATACTTGCTAATAGATTAGATGATGTTATAGGTAAGTATAAAGATAAAGTATATACTAGAGATTTATTTACTAGGACTAAAGATATGAGTAAAACACTCATATTTTTTTGTTTATTATTCATTATTTTTTTATTATAATGTTATTATAAGGAGCTGAAATATATTTATGAAAAAATATTTATTATTAATTGTGTTTTTATCTTTATTTGTTATTACTGGATGTAATGAGAAAAAAGAAGATAAAAAATTCTTATTTAATTTAAGTTATAGGGATGAAGTAAAGATAGGTTATTATAATGAACCAATTACTTGGATTGTTCTAGATGATATCAATGCTCCAGATGGAACTGTTTTACTTATTAGTAAAGATATAATTGATGTTAAAATGTTAAATGATAACGAAGAAGAAGTATCTTTTGAAGATTCATCATTAAATAAATGGTTAAATGATGAATTTATAAATAAAGCTTTTAAAGAAGATGTAAGAGAAAAAATTATAATTAATTATGATGCTGGTGAGAAAAGTAAAATTACTATTTTAAGTTCTTCACAATTAGAACGTTATTTACCAACTGATGAGTATAAAATCGCTGATGGGACTAAGTATGCATTTAAAAATGGTCTTGATTCTACTCATTGGTATTGGACAAAGACTCCATGTAGAAAAGATAAATATGCTTATGAAGCAGTAAATGGAAGTGAAGGATGGATAAGAACTGGTGGACTTAAAGTAAATGATGAGAATGTTGGTGTAAGACCTGCTATGTGGATTAAGGATGATTTAATTATAGAATAATAAGTTAACTAAAAATATGTAAGAAATGGATTTTTTGCGAAGAATTTAGAGTTAATCTTATTGAATTAAAGGAGAAATTTAAAATAAAGCCACTATTAGAAATAGAATCTAATAGTGGCTTTATTATATTTAAACTATATATAAATGGAGTATGAGTTATTAATAATAATACTTTAATAATAATAAAAACAAAAATGTAATTTATACCTTAATTATATTTATTTTGATAAGAATAATATGATATAATTTACTTATAATAAGGTGGCGAGTTAAACATGAATAAGAAAAATTATTTATACATTTTAGTTTTTATAGCGATAACAGTAGTGTTTGGAACTTTAGGACTATATTCTAATAAAGCTAAAACTAGTTTAGTTGATATAAATCTTAATGATAGTAATAGTATTAAATTAGAAAATATTGTTGAAAAAATGTATGTTACAATTATTGATTCTAATTCAAATATAGTATCTACAAATAATCCTGAAACAATTATAACAAATTCATATAGATATACAGATGGTGAAACTATACCAAATGGAAAGATTAAGCCCACTGATGATTATTATATCAACTTATACTTATCAAAAATTAATGATTATGATTTAGAAAATGGAATAGAAGAAAATAAAAATTATTATCTTGAATTACCATCAAATGTAATACCTAGCGAAGAGTTAATTATAGGAGTTGAAGGTGGTCAAGAAGAACCATCTGAATTTCTAACTAATAATGATGTAAAAGTATATGGTGGTATATATAAAATAGATAATAAATATTATTTCATGTTTAATGCAAAACAAATAAATAATCAAATAGATATAAAAATGTCTTATCAATTTTCTTGTAAAATATTAAATGATGGAACAGAAAGTAATTATAAATATATGAACTTTGGTCCATCAGGTGGAACAGTTAATTATTATTATGATACTGAAGCACCTACACAATTAGAGTATGATGATTTATCAGCATCACTTAGTTGGAAATCTTCTTCAGAAGGTTTATCTTATTTAGATATTAATGTTAAACACGATGAAGAGGACTTTGTATGGAGTGAACCGATAGAAATTGAATATAAAGATAATTTTTTTATGATAGGAGGACCAACTTCTTTTGCACCTACAATTACAATTGATGGAGAAACTAAAACAATGCTATTTGGAATGCATAACCAAAATGTTTTCTTTCATACACAAATTGGCAATACAGGCCAATATATTATAATTAGAATGGCAGAATTAAAAGGAGATATGAAAAATAATGGTGTTAGAAGTTCAAATAAATTAAAAATTTATTTTTTTAAAACTTTTGGTGAAAGTACCGCCAGCACATTTGAAGGAGAGCCTATAACTGGTAAGCATAATATCTCTTTTCAAATTACAAACGATAGATATAATCTAAATCCAATAGATAAATATGATGTGGAAATATCTTATGGAGATGAAAAAATAACTCGCTCTTTAAAACATATTTCAAGTAATGCTACACCACGATGTGGTGGGCTTAATTATACATGGAATAATAATGGATATAATGAGCTAATTAATATATCATGTAACCCAGCTAATAGTAATTATCTTTTGTACAAGTATGAATATCCTAGTGATTCTTTTTACAAGAACAAGAACTATTTAAAACATTATTTGCAAACGGATCCAAATAATAGTGTCTCTATATTTGGCTCTGGGAAACCATTTTCTATACAAATAAATGGAAAAAATGTAGATTTTGATTTTACTGGTGATTCATTATATCAAATAACTGCTGGAAGATATAGTAATTTAAGTTACGCAGACTATTATATGATTAACAAAACTGTTCCTGACATAAATGAATATGAATATTCATATTTATATGTTAGTAAAACTTTAAATCCTGATGGTAAGCCATATATTATAGCTGTTCCTAAGAAATCTCGTGATTTGAAAAATCCAAATGAAACAAAACCACTATTTTTATTTGGAAAATATGAAACATTAAATTATCCTCCATCAAGTCATTTAATGTATACTCCAGAAACTTTAGATTTCTATATATTTAATGCTAGTAATGAAAATATTGTAATAGATGGAAACTCTATTGCTTTACAAGTTTTTTATGAAGAAAATAATGATAATAATATTAGTAATGCTATCTCGTTTACTGCAACAAATAATGCTGGTTCGACATATAGAAGTAATAGTTATTCATATAAGTATGAAAACTTAATTGGAAAAAACCCATATACACTAAGTGGTTCAATGCTTGAAAATGGAATCATAAAATGGGATGGATTGTTTAATAAAAATAATCTAAATGACACTTATAAATACAGTGTTAATAATTATAATGTATTTACATATGAATTGAGTACAAATCTTAATAAAAGTAGCAAAACTTTATGCTATAATCAGAAATTTTTATACCCATGCGAAGTTGATTCTAATGATGATAGTCTTATTATAAAAGAAGGATCTATTACTATAATGGATAATGGAGTACGTCATAGTTACTATGGAAGTCGTTATACTAATTCTCCACATGACTTTAAATATAATGTAAAGAGCTATATTGAAAGTCCAGCAAAATTAAGTGAAAATCCACACGATTATATTTTAATTTCTGACTTATCAGATGTAGCAATTGGCAAAGAACCTAAGGAATATAATGCAGATGGATTAGTATCATTTTATTCTAATTATCATCCATTACAAGGTAACACTAATAATTATCTTTATTTTTATAAATTATCAACTTTTTATAATGAAGGGTATGCAATAATTCCAGGAATTAAGTCATCAGTAAGTCCATTTAGTAATAATAATTTTAAGGTTTATATTGAATCAAAAAACTACATAGACACTAAAACATTTAATGGAGATTGGATTATTAAAGACAATATAATGACAACTAATTTATATGATAATAAGAATAATGTAATTGCCTCTAATATAGATATAAGTGAATACGTAAAACTAAGAGAAATGGTGATTGTTTTAGATAATGAAAACTATTATTTAAGCAATCTAAGAAAAGACTCAGATGGAGTATATGAGCTTGGTAATGGAAAACTATTTGGATTAAATAAAAAAATATATTTAGAAACAAATGCTGCAATTGGAGAAAATACTGGAATAACAGATGGAATAGATGTAAAAATTCATAATGTAGAAGGAAATCATGTAATTAATTTGACAATAGTACTCGATTTAGATTATGCATCATTATTTAACGATTTATCTGAAACATATAGAAATTTAAATAGCATAGGAGTAATAAATAAAGTTAAATATAATTCATTAAATGGAGAAATTGTATCAGATGAAGAAAAAATCAAAATTAATGCCGCATTATCAATAGTTAAAGATTCAAAAAAGAATACTACGACGGAAAAATCACTTGATACTAGAGAAAATAGTGAAACAATAAATGTAGGACATGTTGATACAGAAGTCTTATATGTAACTGATTTTGTGTCATATTATAGAAACTATAATCCAACCATTCCAAAATTTAATAATCAATATGATTCAAATACTTTTATAAAAGAATTTGCAAATAATTATTTGGAAATCAGTGAATTAGAGATTATAGTAGATCCTCCAGATTCAAGTGGTAAAAAAACAGTTTATAAAGATGGAACATTTATTGATGAATATAGTTCTTCTGCAATTGTATTTAATGATTCTAGTTGGAATAACGGTGAATTATTTAAGTTGGAATTAAGAAAAAATAATGAAAAGATAAAAGGTGGAACAGAAGTTATAATTAAATATAATACTGTTTTAAAAATAGATGCCTTTAGATCAAGTGATTATTATGATGGACATCTTGGCTATATTGTCACAAATTCACAAGCAGCAATACCAATAAATGGAGTATCTACTAATGAAAAAGATTATATAAAATCATTGGATACAGGATACGAATTAGAAAATAATGAAGGATTTGATATAAGAAATTACCAAGATTATAAAGATGTTGATAATAATGTAATGGTATGTTATGCAAGTACTGGAGCAGGTGGAACATATTTACAATATCCAGAGATTTATAAATCCTATGGCACTTCAAACGAAGGATCAAATTGGCAAATAGAGTTGTCAACAGGATCAGCAGGAAAAAGTAATATGTTTGAAGTAGATCTTATTGATATTCTTGCAGCTGATATTTTGGATAATTATTCTGAAACTTCAACAATCACAAATGAAGAAAAAGAAAAAGTATTTACATATTTAAAAAATTTAATAATGAAATATGTAACATATAGTGATATTAATATAAGTTATAATAATACAGATACTCCAATAATAAGTATAAATGGAGATATAACAGAAAGTTTATCAAGAACATATTCTAATGGAACAATGAGTTTCACAATTAATAATTTAACTGGATATCTAGATTTAGGAATACCATATGAATATCAATATAAAAATGTTGTACTTAATTATGAGGACAGCATTCCATACGACTCAACTTTAAAAATAACATATAAAACAAGAGTAGACTGGGATTCATTTACTGAAGAAGCATTTAGTCACAAAATATTACATGATAATAAAGAATTATATAAAGGAGATAATCAATTAATAGCATCACTTAGAAATAGATTGTCAAGTCACGATAACTTTTATAATTTAGAATCAGTAGCAGGATCAGGAAATATAATGGTCTACAATTATAGCACAAACATTAATAAAATGTTAAAATCAAGTGATATTAATGGTACTAGTACATGGGAATTATCAATAGATAGTAAAAATGGTAATGATATAGTTATTAACGATGAATTTGGTATAACTAATGAATTACTTAATCAAGAATCATTATTAAAAGATAATTATTCATATGATAATTTTGCAATTAAATATGGTGATACATATGCATTTAGAAATAACACATATGAAAATGGATTTACAAGTGAAAATATAAAAATAAATACATCAGATAAAAATAAACTAAGTATAACATTACATAATACAAATAATAAAGAATTCTTAGGGAAAGGTGAATTAGTAACCATTGTTTATGATTTAAAATTTGATATTAATAATTTTGTATCATCAGGAGGATCTATAAATGATAAATATAAGATTATTAATAGTTCTAATCTTATAAATGGTAATACAACAAGTAATAGCAATGGAAATGTAAATATTAACTTAGGAATACCTAATCCATTATCAAAAACAAGAGAAGAGAAAGATTCTGGCTATGAAGATTTATATACAATTAATTATGCAAATACAAATATAATACTTAATAATCTAGAAATAAAAGATGTCTTAAATATAGAAGAACAATATCTAAAATATTTTAATTATAATGATATAGTAATAAAAAAATATAATGAGAATAATGAAGATACAATAATATATGATAAGAATACGTCCCTTCCAAACGGATATTCATTATTAAATATTAATAATGAAACGTTTGATATAAAAAATGACAAAGGATTTATTTTAAAAATAGATACATTAGGTAAAAATGAAAAAATAATAATTACATATAATTTAAAAATAGATTATGATAGCTATTTTGCAGATGGTAATGTTGGAAATACTACAATATTAATAAAAAATATTTCAGAAGCATTTAATTCTATTTTTGCAGAATCTTATAAAGATGAAACTGAACACAACTTTAAAATTAAAGAACATTTTTATAAGAGTGTTTATTCAAGTGATAATAATAAGGTTACTTGGAGTATTGATTTAAATTTACTTACTAAGTATGATAGTGAATATTTAAGAGATAAAAAGTTAGTCATTACAGATAAATTAGAGAAATCTTTATCATGTCCAACTAATGTAAGTGGATATTACTTTCCAAATAATACTTCTAACCGCACAGACTTTACTCCATTATTTGAATGTGCAGATAATGTATTAAAAATAACAATAGATGACTTAACTACATATAATTCAATACAGGTTTACTTTTCAACACCAGCAACTGGATCAATTCCAGATGTTAAAAATAGTGCAACATATGCTTTAATATCACAAGATAATGAAGTATTAGATGAGACTTATACAGAAGAAGGAGAAGTTAAAAATCTATTATCAGCTAAGATAAGTGCTTTATTAACATCAAGAGGAGTAGCTACTTATACAATAAATGCATATAAATATTTAGATAATAAATTAACAGAAAAGAAATTTAATTTCTATGCTTATGAGTGTGATAGTGAAGGAAATAAAATAGATGGTGGATATGAAAGTATAGTACAAAATGATGAAGAAGGAAAAATAACATTTGATGCTATAAACTTTAAAAATGTAGGAACATATTACTACAAAATTGGAGAAGTATTACAAGAATCACAAAAATATGCATTAGATGATTCAAACTATATTTTAAAAGTTGAAGTAGATTATTATGATAACAAATATGTAGTAAAAAGTACTTCTATTGAAGGATTTGATGAAGAAGAAACAATTAACTTCTATAACTATACATTAGATGTAGAAGCACCTGAAGAAGAATTTAAAGAAGTACCAAAAACAGATATTCCAATATATCCAAATAATAATCCTAGATTAAAAAATAATAATAAATTATTATTAGTATATTTAATAGTAGTATCAGGTATTATGATGTTAGTAATCTATATTAAAAATAAAAAAGTATACAATAATAATTTATGATGTTTATATTTTGATAATAATATATCTAATTTGAGAGATACTGAATAAGTATCTCTTTTATTACAAAGTAATTGACACTATTTTTGTTAGTTGATAATATATGATTATAGAATAAGGAGTGGACTTATATGAAAAAAAAGCTTTTAATACTATTTTTAATTATGCTTTTTCCTTTAATATGTAATGCTGAAACATGTGAACCTGATAAGGTAACAATTAATTCAATTTATTTAGAGAATGTAGAAGGAGGTACCAGTGAACTAGAGCCTGCTTCGTCTGAAAACAGAGATATTAATATAAATTTACAGATGTCTAATGTAGGAGATGCAATCTTATATAAGTTAGAATTAAAAAATGATTCAGATTCAGATTTTGAATTTAATGAAGATAGTATAGGATTAGAATCAGATTATATTAGTTATACTTTAGTATCTGATGATGAAGATAATATAATTAAAGCAAATTCATCAAAAACATTATTTTTAAAAGTTGAATATAAAAATGAGGTTCCACTTACATCATTTACAAATAATGTTTATGATGATACTGGAGTAGTTCAAGTTCAATTATTAAATAATAGTATTAATGTACCAGATACATTAAAAGATAAAGATTACATTCCAATAATTATTTTTCTAATTGTTTCTTTTATATTTGTACTATTCACTCTTAAAATTTTTAATAAAAATTATAAAATTAAAACTTTAATATTAATTATATCTTTAGTGACATTACTACCTATTGCAGTAAATGCAGTATGTAAATGTGAAATTAGTATTAACTCTAGTATAAAAATAGTTAAGAATGATATATTATCGGAACTACTTGGTGATGAAAGTGAATCATGTGTTTCTAAGTATGAAGGTAATGTAACTGATGAGTTAGGGAAAACTGTTTCTGCTCAAAATGTTAACTTTGCTATTTGTGATGACAAAAGAAACATTATTTTTGATGATATTTGTTGGCAAGTAATTAGAACTACAGAAACAGGTGGATTAAAAGTTATTTATAATGGTGAAGCTGTTGATGGTAAATGTGATATTGATAGAGCTGAACACAAGACAATGATTGGACAAAGAGTAGCAACGACAGTTAATATGGGATATAGTTATTTGTATGGAAATTCTTTTTCATATGATTTAGATAATGGAACTTTTACTTTACTAGATACAGAAACAGCTACATTTAATAATAATAATTATAGGGATTTAGTTGGCAAATATACTTGCAAGAATACTTCTAATACTTGTACAGAGTTATATCGTGTTGAATCTATTAGTTATTCAAGAGCAAATTATGCATATCTTTCAAAATATATAATTGACTATACTACTTATAGTAATGCTGCAACAAGTTCATTTAATAGTAATTATACTTCTTTAGCTTCAGTTAGTTATATGCTTGATTCACAAAGTGAAGTTGAAACTTATGGGTTATCAAGAACTTCTACATATACCTTTGGTTCTACAGTTACATATGATTCTGAAACTGATAAATATACTTTAGGTGGTGATATAATCACTGGAAAGAGTAGTGAAATATATAATGACATAAAAACACATCGCTATACTTGTGGAAGTACTTCTGATAGTTGTAATGTAATGAATTATATATATGAAACACCTTTATCATCAAGTTTATCTGCTTTTAAATTAAGAAATGGAAGAACAATAGAAGATGTATTTAATGAATTATTATTTGGAGATAATCTAAATAGAGTAGATTCTTCAGCAAAAGCTATTTTAGATAAATGGTTTGAGAATAATCTTGCGGACAAAGTAGATTATCTAGAAGATGCAGTATACTGTAATGACAGAAGCTTTGCAGAATCTTCAGGTCTAATAGAAGGACAAGGTGATATGACAAAAGATATTTCATTTAAAGAAAATGAAAATAAAGATGATTTAAGTTGTCAAAGAGAATTAGATCAATTTACTTTGTCAAACAGCAAAGCAAAACTTAAATATCCAGTTGGATTAATTAGAGCAAGTGAAGCAAATTATTTATCAAAAGCTAACGTACTTTTAATAATGACTGAAGGAAAGTATTGGACGATGTCTCCAGCTACACAACTTGGAACTAATACAAGAGTTATAGGAATAGATGTTAATGGAAATTTTTCAAATAGTAACTCTTATGGATGGAATGGTTTAAGACCAGTAATAGTATTAAAAAATAGTGTAAAAATTGTTAATGGAGATGGTTCAACTCTTAATCCATGGATAGTAGAATAAGATAAAAAAGAACATTGTAAAATATGTTCTTTTTTTAGGACTTAAATTTGCTTTTATTTCTTAAAAATGATAAAATCTTAAATATAGGATATAATAATAAATAAATAATAGTTATGGAGTTGTTAGTATGAAGTATAAAAGAATATTATTTCCAATTTTTTTATTAACATTTTTATTTTCAGTAGTAGGCTTTGTAAGGGTACTTGCTGAAGAGCCAACATTTAAATTAATAAATGCTTTAATTGAAGAAAAGTCAGAAAATGTAGATGCTTCTATAAATAGTTATGATAATAATAGCATTGACACTAATGTTACTTTTCACAAAATAGATGATTATGTTAAATATAAATTAACAATAAAAAATAATGATTCAAAAGAATATAAAGTTAAGTTAGTTAGTGATAATAATGTTAATGCTAATGTTTTATATACATATGATTCATATACTAATCAAACTATAGGTGCTGATTCAACACTAGATATTATATTAACTGCAACTTATAAAAATGAACTTACAAATATAAATAATAGAGATCAAAATAATAGTTTTAAATTATCAATTGAACTTATTGATGAAGAAGGAAATGTAGTAGTAGATGATATAACAGTAAATCCAAGAACTGGTGATAATATTATGACTTATATTATTACTGGAGTTATTTCTTTAATTGGACTTATTTTACTTCTTATATTTAAATCTAAAAATAATAAGAAGAAAAAATATTTATTCCTTTTAGCATTATTTATTCCAACTATAGTAAAAGGAATAGAATCAAGTATAGTAGTTAACATATCAAATGAATTAAAACTATATGATAAGATGTTAGTTACTTATACTTTAAACGGAGAAGAAAGAACTGAGATAGTAGATTATAATACTCCTGCAACTATGCCAACTAATGTAGAAAAACCGGGTTATAATTTTGTCGGATGGTTTGTTGGAGATGAAGAATATGATTTTACTACTCCAATTACTGAAGATAAAGAAATAACTGCTAAATATGAATTAATTCAATATACAATCAATTATGATTTAGACGGTGGAAATGATCCAAATAATTCTACTGAATATAATGTTGAAACAGATACATTTAATTTAGTTAATCCAGTAAAAGAAGGATATATCTTTGATGGATGGACAGGAAGTAATGGAGATACGCCACAAAAAACAGTTACAATTACTAAAGGGTCTTATGGAAATAAAAGTTTTGTAGCACATTTCTCACCAGATCCAAATACAGATTATACTGTTTATCACAAATATGAAAAATTAGGTGGTGGATTCGATGTTGAAGAAGAACATCTAACTGGTGAAACCGGAAGTAAAGTTACACCAGAATTTAGAGAAAAAAATGGATTTGACAACCCATCATCACAAGAAATAATTATTGAACCTACTGGTGATAGTGAAGTTACTTATGAATATACAAGAACTTTATATCAGTTAACTTTAAATAATATAGAAGATATTGATACTACATTTGAAACAAGAAAATATCCATATGAAACAGAAATTGTTTTAACTGCTAAAGATAAGACTGGATATACTTTTGCTGGATGGAACAATGGACATCAAGCAAAAACGTATACGTTTAATATTACAAGTGATATAACATTGTCACCAGAATATACAATAAATAATTATGAAGTTACTGTTAATACAAACGGAGGAACAGGTGTAGATAATTTCACAAGAGATTATAATACTGAACTTGGAACACTTCCAACAACTACTAAAACTGGATATACATTTGGTGGATGGTATAGTGATAGTGAATTTGAAAGCCCAGTAACAGCATCAACAAAAGTATTAGATAACATGACGATATATGCTAAGTGGACAATTAATACATATAACGTAACATTTAATACAAATGGAGGAACAAGTGTAGATAACTTTACAAGAGAATATAATAATGAACTCGGAACGCTTCCAACAACTACTAAAACTGGATACACATTTGGTGGATGGTATAGTGATTCAGAATTTGAAAATCCAGCAAATGCTTCAACAAAAGTAGTAGATAATATGACGATATATGCAAAGTGGACAATTAATACATACTATGTAACAGTTAATACAAATGGAGGAACAAGTGTAGATAATTTCACAAGAGATTATAATACTGAACTTGGAGCACTTCCAACAACTACTAAAACTGGATATACATTTGGTGGATGGTATAGTGATTCAGAGTTTGAAAATCCAGTAAATGCTTCAACAAAAGTATTAGATAACATGACAATATATGCTAAGTGGACAATTAATACATATAACGTAACATTTAATACAAATGGAGGAACAAGTGTAGATAATTTCACAAGAGATTATAATACTGAACTTGGAACACTTCCAACAACTTCTAAAACTGGACATACATTTGGTGGATGGTATAGTGATTCAGAGTTCGAAAATCCAGTAACAGCATCAACAAAAGTAGTAGATAACATGACAATTTATGCAAAATGGACAATTAATACTTATGAAATATCATTTAATGGAAATGGAAATACAAGTGGTGAAACAGCAAGTGTAACTTGTGAATATGGTAAAACTTGTACATTAACTACAAATGGATTTGTTAAAGAAGGATATACTTTTGCTGGATGGACAGAAGAACTAAATGGTGAAATTGTTCACAGCGATGGTGCACAGGTAACATATGAATTAGAAAATGTTACTAAAGTATTATATGCAAAATGGACAATTAACAAATATACAGTTACATTTAACTCTAATGGTGGAACAAATGTAGCTAGTGTTGAAAAAAATTATGGT
>OCVV011350901.1_pt1 | contig 16061 bp, 15 predicted proteins | sample 1539721 | NCBI WGS metagenome assembly OCVV01 (sample SAMN02144230, study PRJEB22623) | gut metagenome | biome: sheep rumen | host: Ovis aries | place: New Zealand
CTTTACTCTAACTGCATCCTACCGAACGGTAGTGACTATACTTTCTGGGGAAAGGGAGTAAGCCAGGGACACTCTGATGCCATCCGCCGCATTGAAGGTGTTAAGGATGCAAGACAGTATACAGTTCCAGTACAGGCTGCTTTGGATGCAGTTCGTTCAGGTTCGAACCCAACTTTGACTACACGTCAGAAGCATACACGCGAATGCTATGTTGTAGCAGAAGAAGGTGCAGATAAGGCACGCATCGAAAAAGAAATCAAAGAGATGCCAAACTACTTTGCAGACTATGATACAACTGTAAACTTCATCAGCGAAGAAGAATTGAAGAAGAACCATTCAGGAATTCCACACGGTGGATTTGTAATCCGCTCTGGAAAGACCGGTTGGGACAATGAGTTCAACAACGTAATTGAATACAGCCTCAAGCTCGATTCAAACCCTGCCTTTACTTCAAGCGTACTCGTAGCTTATGCACGTGCAGTTTATCGCTTGAACAAGGAAGGTCAGACTGGTTGTAAGACAGTATTCGACATTGCACCAGCCTATCTGAGCCCACTGTCAGGTGAAGAAATTAGAGCTCATTTGCTTTAAAAAAATCCTCACAGAGGGCACGGAGGACACAGAGGAGATTTTTAATATATAAAAGACTCTGTGCCCTCTTAAGCTCTGTGAGGGACAAATTTGGAGATTATATGAATTCATTTATCGAACAATCAAATTTTTTCGAAGGCAATAATCTGGAAAAACTTGTACAGGAATTTGGAACACCGCTTTACGTTTATAACGAAAAGATTCTTCGTAACCGTATGGACGCTGTTGCAAAGGTAATAACAAAGTATCCTTACACAGCAAACTATTCCGTAAAGGCAAATACAAACATCCACATCCTTAAGCTTGCTCTCGAAGAAGGTAACAACTGCGATGCAATGAGCGTTGGCGAAATCCAGATGCTGCTTAAGGCTGGCTTTCCAAAGGAACGCATTTTCTTTGTTCCAAACAATGTAAGTGCAGAAGAAATGCAGTTTGCAATCGACAACGGAATTATGACAAGCTGTGACTCTCTTGCTCAACTTGAGCTTTACGGTTCTCTCAATAAGGGCGGTAAGGTTGCAGTGCGCATCAATCCTGGTGTTGGAGCAGGCCACCACGAAAAGGTAGTTACCGGCGGTAAGAAAACTAAGTTTGGAATTTCCGAAGAATTTATTCCACAGATTTTTGAAATTGCTGCAAAGTACAATCTTACAATTGCCGGAATCAACCAGCACATTGGTTCTCTTTTTATGGACCCACAGCCATATCTTGATGCAGTTACTAACATCTTGCGAATTGCCCTTCAGTTTAAGGACCTTGAGTTCATAGACTTTGGTGGCGGCTATGGTATTCCATATCACAAGCTTGATGACGAAGCTGTTTTCCCAATGGAAGATTTTAAGAAGCGCCTTGAGCCGATTCTCGAAGATTTTGTTGCAAAGTATGGACGAGCCCCGCTTTTCAAGAGCGAGCCTGGCCGTTTCTGTGTTGCAGAAGGCAGCGTAATTCTTGGCCGTGTTCATGCAGTAAAGCATAACAATGGAAAAACCTTTGTTGGAACTGATATCGGTATGAACGTGTTGGTTCGCCCAAGTATGTACGACAGCTGGCATGATATTGAAGTTATCCGCGAGGGAAAAGTTGTTAGTCGTGACTCACTGAAGGAACAGACAGTAACCGGAAACATTTGCGAAAGCGGCGACTTGCTTGCAAAAGACCGCCCACTACCGGAAATGCAGCGCGGAGATCTTGCCTGTGTGCTCGATACCGGTGCTTACGGCTGGTCAATGTGTTCAACCTACAACAGCCGACCACGCCCTGCAGAAGTTCTCATCTGCAAGGATGGAAGCGTAAAGCTTATCCGCCGACGTGAAACAATTGAAGATTTGATGAGATTGTTTTAGGATTAGCAATTAAATATTTTCCCCCTTGATTTATGAAGTGCACTTCATTATCAAGGGGGATTTTTTTTGGATGACGTATTCCCCTAAAACGTAGTATAATAAAAGTATGAGAATAGTAATTGTGGGAGCAGGATTCACTGGAATTCAGCTTGCCAAACTTTTAATAAATGAAAAAAATCAGGTTGCCGTTGTCGATAATGATGAAAATACAATTCGTCATGCTTCGAATCAGCTTGATTGCACTGTTATGTGTGCCGACGGTAACAATCTTGAAACGCTTGAAGAACTTGGAATTGCAAAAGCCGATGCTCTAGTTTGCGTTACATCTTCCGATGAAGTTAATATGATTACCTGCTCCCTTGTGGATGCAGTATATCCTGATATTTTAAAAATAGCCCGCGTTCGAAATTATGCTTACTATGTAAATACTGCAAAAGCAGAAAAAAAACATTCAAATACCTTTGCTGGAAAGCATCGTCCACTTTATGGAATCAATTATATGATTCACCCGGACGTTGAGGCAGCCGATGCAATTGTTCAGGCTGTTGAAAACGGTGCTGTAGGTAATGTAATTACTTTTGATAATTCTGATCTTGAGATTGCACGTATTACAGTTGCTGCCGGAAGCACTTTTGATGGGGTTGCTTTAAAGGAACTTCGTACAAAAACTGATGTAAAATTCCTTGTTGCATATATTGAACAGAATGGCGAAACTATGCTCCCAAGCGGTGACACAAAACTTGTTGCCGACACTATAATCGGGGTTCTTGTTTCTAAGGATAATATTTCTAAACTCGTTGAACTTTGCGGTGCAGAGCAGAAAGAGCTTCGCAAAGTTGCACTTATTGGCGCCGGCCGTATTGGAACCATTGTTGCAGAAAAGCTGATGGGTGGTACACAAAAGGCAAGCGGAATAGCACGGCTGTTTACCAGCATTAAGACTAAACGAAATTTTGATTTTGTAATCATTGATTCGGATGATGAATTAACAAAAGCTGCTTCTGAAAGATTTCCGGATGCGCGTGTTATGCGTGCGGATGCAACAGATGAAACATTCCTTCGTGATGAAGGAATTGTAAACTTTGATTTAGCAATTTGTACGACACACAACCATGAAATGAATATGGTACTTGCAGCTTACCTTGAATCTCTTGGCGTAAAGCAAACTGTAAGTCTTGTAGGAAGTTCTGCCTTTGCAGAGATTTCGCGAAAACTTGGAATTGATGTTCCTGTCCCTTTGAGAGATGCTGTAGTTGATTCGATTATGAGTCATCTTCGTGGTAAGTCTGTAAAAGAGATTCACACAGTAACAAACGGACAACTTGAAATTGTTGAATGTGAGGTTACTTCTGATTCCAAGGTTACCGGTAAAGAGCTTAAAGAGATTTCAAATCCGGGAACCTTCCTTGTTCTGCTTGATAAAAAATCCGGCACAGATCAGTACCAGATTGTAAATGGAAACACCCGTATTACTGCGGGCGATCATATCGTTCTTATTACCGTTGCAGAGAACAGTAAAAAAGTTCTTGCATATTTCGGAAGCGGGGATGTGTAAGGGCGCTGGCGCCCGGTGTTCTATAGCAGAGCGTTAAAAAAATTGCGAAAGCAATTTTTAGCTCTACCATATTTATGTCTGGAGATTTCAATGTTTATTGTATCCTTAATTAAAATTTCATCCATTCTCCTTTCAATCGTTGGTGTGCTTTTTGCAATTCCTCTGGGGTTTGCTTTTTATTATGGTGAAACTTCGGTTTATCTTTCATTTATAATTCCAATGGCAGTGAGTTTTGTTTTTGTACTTGCGGTAAATCTTCCAACCCGAAAGTTCAAAATTACAATGAACACTCGTCAAACTTTTTTGATTGTTGCACTTTCCTGGGTTGTAATCAGCTTTATGGGTGCTATCCCCATGTATGCAAGTAAAAGTATTCCACGTTTTGTAGATGCCCTCTTTGAAAGTGTCAGCGGCTTTTCAACAACCGGCTCAACTATTTTGTCCGAAATCGAATCTTTACCAAAATCAATCAATATGCTGCGCTGTCTTACTCACTGGATTGGCGGTATGGGAATTGTAACGCTTACTGTTGCACTTATGCCGCTTCTTGGGGTAGGTGGTTTTCAGTTGATTAAAGCTGAAACAACGGGTCCTGAAAAAGGAAAGGTAACTGCGCGAATCACAACTACAGCAAAGATTCTCTGGTTGATTTATCTCGGATTTACAGCAGCTGAAACGATTGCATTGCGAATTGCAGGCATGACTTTTACAGATGCACTTTCTCATGCATTTGCAACTCTTGGAACTGGTGGTTTTTCTACACGGAATGCTTCAATCGGTTCTTATGATTCTGTTGCAATTGATGTAATCATAATGATTTTCATGTTCTTTTCTGGAATTAACTTTAGTCTTTACTTCTATATCATTACAAGAAAATTCCGTGATATTACAACGAACTCGGAATTCAAAGCCTACCTTTTGATTGTCGCAGCCTTGATAATTGGAGTTACAATTTCGCTCAGAAAGGTTTACGGCACTTTTGGTGAGACCCTTCGTTACAGTTCGTTCCAGGTTGTTTCGCTGATGACTACTACAGGTTTTTCAACAGCAGATTTTATGAAGTGGCCTGCTGTTTCTCAGTTCCTGTTGTTTGTGACCTTCTTTATCGGTGGATGTTCAGGTTCAACTTCGGGTGGTGTTAAAGTTATTCGCTGGCTGGTTCTTGGAAAACAGGTTCAGAATGAAACCCGCAAAATGCTGCATCCTCACGGAGTTTTTGCAATCCGCTTGAACGGACGTCCTGGGCGCAAAGATATTGTTTTTAATGTAGCGGCTTTTATGGTTGTGTACTTTGGTCTTGTTGCGGTTACAACTTTTGTTGGCTGTCTTGGAAATCTTGATGTTTGGTCCAGCTTTACTGGTGCGCTAAGCATGGTAGGAAATATTGGTCCGGGTTATGCACTGCTTGGACCTACAGAAAATTTTGGCTTCCTTCCTGATTTTGTAAAATACTGGTACAGTTTTGCAATGCTTGCAGGCCGTCTTGAATTGTATACGATGATAATTTACTTTTTGCCGGTTTATTGGGAAAAGTAAAACAGATAAGGAGAGATGTGAAATTATGGACTTAAATCTTACGCCGAATGATATCGCAGAATGTATTACAACTCTTATTTCCCGTAATAAACTGTGGGCCGGTAAAAAGGTTTATGCTTATTTTATAATAAATAAAACGGCAGGTTGCTTTACAAACTCTCATAAATCAGAAAAATACAAAAAATATTTTTCTCAGATTCAGGAAGAAGCAAAGCCCCAGCCTCAATGTGCAAAAGAAATTTCCTATCGTATTTTTTCAACTGAATATGCGGGCCATGCAAAGGATCTTACAAAATCTGTGGTGTCTCAGCTGATTGCAATAGATGAACCGGATATTGAAAACATCATTATAACTGCTGGTGGAGACGGAACTTCGCTTGAGGTGCAGACTTCGCTTTATAAATGTGCAATGGAGGGCCCAAAGCACCGCGATGCAATTATGAATAAAATTGCGCTTCTGCGTCTTCCGCTTGGAACCGGAAATGATGGAACAGATGGTCACTCAATAGAAGAAACTGTCCAGCTTTTGAGTGGCGGACTTTTATTTGCAAATTCTCGTGCAATCCGCGTATATCCGGAAAAAACTCCGGATGAGGCAGCTGTTCGTGCCTGTGGAAAAAATCCGGAAAAATATCAGGATATGAGTTTTCAGGCTCCGTGGTATGCGTTTAATATTGCAAGTATTGGTCTTGATGCCTACGTTGTTTACATGACCAATACAGTAAAGAAAAAGCTTCCGGGAAATTTTTATCATCTTTGTGTGCCCTTAAGTGGAATTGTTTACGACAAACACTTTCCTGTAGATAATCTTAAAATTGAAATTTTCAGTAATGCTGATGATGCAAATCCTTCGCAAGAAATTAATACAAAAATTACACTACTTGCTTTTGGTGCTTCAGGAAACAGAGTTTATGGTGGCGGTCACAAGGTTTTGCCAAACGAAAACAATCTATGTGTGTGTCCAAAAATCGGTTTGCCTAAACTTATTAAAGAAAATCATCGTTTTGTAGACGGCTCTTTTGTTGGTACTAATCTTGCATCTTTACACCAGGCAGATAAAATCAGATTAAGCTACAATAAGCCTATTTTGATGCAGTGCGATGGCGAAACGGTAATGCTTAGTCCTGCACATTTTCCATTGATTATGGAATTAACTGATCCGTGTTTAAGAATTTTACAGCCCATAAATTTATAAAAAAGCGTTTAAGCCCTGTCATAAAAAAATTTTTACTTTTTTGGATTTTTGGGTTAAAATAGTAATATTAATGATGAGTGAGTTGGAAGAGCAATTAAACTGTGACAAAGAAAAAATAAAGGTCTCGGTCAGCCTGCAGCTGCCAATAGAAATGACGACATATACGTTGCCAAAAAATACAGAAGTGTATATCCGCAATGTTATGGAGATATTTCTTGAGGAGTGTCATCAGGAACATCTAAAGGAATACCTGAATTTCTGTTTGAGTGAGCTTCTTACAAATGCAAAAAAAGCAAATACAAAGCGTGTTTACTTTAAGGAAAAAGGGCTCGACATCAACAATCCGGAAGATTATGAAAAGGGTATGGAAAACTTTAAGATGGAAACCCTTACCAATATTGATCATTATCTTGAACTGCAAAGAAAAGCCGGACTTTATATAAAACTTGCCCTCCGAATCCAGGCTGATAAAATCTACATAGAAATCAAAAATAATTCTACGCTTACTGTTTTTGAACGCGAACGAATCCAGCAGAAGTTAGACAGTGTTCAGCAGTATAAGAATATGGATGAGGTACTTACAAATGTTCTTGACCAGTCAGAAGGTGCGGGACTCGGAATTATCATCATCATTCTTATGCTTCAAAAAGTTGGGCTTTCTAAAGAAAATTATCAGGTTATTTCTGATGAAGATGAAACAATCACAAGAATCATTCTTCCTTGTAATAAAACTGTATTTGCCGGGGTAGAAATGATTTCTTACGAGTTTGTAAATCTCGAAGATAATTTACCAATCATAAAATCAAGTTTTGAACAGGCTGAAAAAATTGTGAATTGTGATGGTCCTGTAGACCGCAATGCTCTTTATGATGTAATCCGAAAAGATATAACACTTGGTCTTTTGATGTTTAAAGATGTGCTTGAAAAAGACAAAAAATGTTTTAGTCTTCCAAAGGCAATGGCTTTGCTTTCTGATTATGATTTAAAATTTATTTATAATGTAAGTAATCCAAGAATTCGTTTTATAGAAAATAATGAAGTTGCTGAAAGAATCTGGGAACATTCACGACGTGTAGCATATTATACTTATAATCTTTATCAAAATAGTAAGTTCAAAGATACATTCCCGGAAGATGAAGAATATATGTATCTGCTTGGTCTCTTTAATAGCATTGGAGGCTTTTTGATTGCCTGTGCAAGTGAGGCGCAGTTGTCTTATATCACAGAATTGAGTCAGCAGTATATTGAATATGGCGATAAGATTCTTGATATGTTTATGCACAGAAATGCTTCTACTTATCTTTCAATGGTTGCCGCTAGAAATTATGGATTTGATATGAATGTCTGCTACGACCTGGTAGGCTGGAATGGGCTGGCAAGAGTTCCGGAAACTGCAAAAAAGCGTGTAGGCATTCTTCATCTTGCAGAAATGTGCGAATTTTATGATCGCGGTGTTATAGATTTCTATCAGATTGATAAGCAGGTTCGTAAAGATTTTGGTATTGAAACCGAAGAACAGTTAAGATTCCTTGTTAAGCAGCTGAAAGAAGGTTTTTCCGAATAAATTATTATTAATAAATTTTTCTTGTCGGTCATACGGTTAAACTGTTATAATTGATGTTATGAAAGCTTCTACAACTAAAACTGAAAAATCTGAAAAACCGGTAAAGACTGTTGGTATTCTGACTTCTGGTGGAGATGCACCTGGGCTCAATGCTGCTATTCGTGCACTTTGTATTTCTGGGAAGAATAATTACGGAATGAAATTTATTGGTATTCGCAACGGATACCGCGGCCTCATAGATAATGATACTTTTAAGATGGACGAAATTGATTTAGAGCCGCTGATTTCTCAGGGAGGAACCATTCTTGGAACTTCTCGCGTAAAACCTTTCAAAAATCCGGTGCCAGATCCAAAGACAGGACTTTTGCCTGTAGAAGGAATAAAAGAAACTTTCAAAAAAAATAAGCTTGATGCTCTTGTTTGTCTTGGCGGAAACGGAACAAATACAACAGCATCTCTTTTATCAGAGGCTGGTTTTAATGTAATTGGGCTTCCAAAGACAATTGATAATGATATTGTTGGAACAGATGAAACTTTCGGTTTTCATACAGCAATTGATGTAGCTACTCGTGGAATTGAAGCTATAAGAACAACTGCAAAGAGTCACAGCCGTGCTATGGTTGTAGAAATTATGGGACATAAAGTTGGCTGGCTAGGATTGTATGCAGGGCTTGCTGGTCGTGCAGATGTAATCTTACTTCCTGAAATTCCTTATGACATAAAAAAGATTGCAAAATATCTGAAGGCGAAAAAGGATAAGGGACAGAACTATTTTATTATTGCCTGTTCAGAAGGTGCAATAGATTTGAATGAAGCTGCACTTGGTAAAAAGGAATTTAAAAAGGTGCGCGAAGCTATGCCACAGAGCGTAGGTTTCCGAGTTGCAAAAGAGATTGAAGCTGCAACTGGAATTGAAACCAGAACAAGTGTTCTTGGTTATTTGCAGCGGGGCGGAGATCCTGCTCCGTATGATATGATTCTTGCTACTAAGCTTGGAAATGCTGCTGCAGATTTTCTGGCAGAAAAGCGCTTTGGAAACCTTGTTGCTGTAAAGAACGGCGGAATTGTTGCAACTCCACTTTCTGTAGTTGCGGGAAAAGTAAAAGAAATTACGGAAAAAGACCCTGTACTTAAAACTGCCCGTGATTTAGGAATTTGTTTTGGCGACTAATGGTGATTTGAAGTGCCACCGCTGTCATGTTTGTGACGGCTATGGTTGTCCGGGAATGCTTCCGGGACTTGGCGGTGTTTTTGAAGGAAAAAACTTTCAGTTAAATTATGAAGGCTGGCGTGAACTTTTAGAAGAGGCTGTTGAAAATGGAGCTGGTGAAGAAATCAGCAATATTCCGGTGAGCCCTTCTACTCTGCGCTGCGGCCCAGTGACCGGTGCGGTTGAAAATATTGGTTATACAAACGAGTCTGACTTTTATTTGCCGTATTTGCAGAATGCAGCACAAGAGGGCCTTGGACTTTGCGTAGGCGACGGCTGCCCGGATGAAAAACTTAAACTTGGAGTTGAAGCCGTAAAGCAGTTGGGGCAAAAAGCAGCCTTCTTTTTAAAACCATATCCTCAGGAAAAATTATTTGAACGAGTTGAATGGATTCGACCATGTGCTTCTCATATTGGAATTGATATAGATTCGTATAATATTGTTACAATGCGAAATCTTGTGAATCTTGAGCGCAAGACAGCACTGCAATTGCAAGAGTTCCGAGAGAAAACAAAACTTCCATTTGTAATAAAGGGAGTATTTACACTAGACGACCTAACGTTAGTTAGTTTAGTTCGCCCGGATGTTGTCTATATTTCTAATCATGGTGGACGTGTAGAAACTCGTATTGGCAGCACGGCACAATTTCTTGCGGAACATTCTAAAGAGCTCAAAAAGTATTGTAAGGAAATTTGGGTTGATGGTGGAATTCGCACAAAGCAGGATATTCAGACTGCACTTTATTATGGTGCCGACCAGGTAATTCTGGCACGTCCATTAATAAGGGCAACTTTTGATGAACACTATACTGAAACTGTAAAAGAACTTTTGCAATAAAAAATCCCCGGCTAGTTGAAGTCCGGGGATTTCCATTAATGATTAAATGTGAATTGAGATTAAAACTTTACCTCATAGCCACTGTAAGTAGCCAGCAGGCTGATACGGTCTTCAATGCCTACAATATTAAAAACCTGATGCATTCGGTTTTTTAGAGTCCCTACAGTAACTCCTGAATCAGCTGCAATTTCTTCATAGCGCTTTTCATCGAGAATCTGTTTAAGCCATTCTTTATCACGCTGGGTGAGTTCAGGATATTGAGAAAGATCCCATACTCGGGCATGTTTAGTAGTATAAAGGAATCTGAAAAAGTTAGCAGCAAAGAATAGGGTAACAAAAAAGACCAGAGTATAACCAATGGCATAAATAATTGAATTAATCAGGACATCTACACCAAATCTTATGCTGTGGGCTATAAGAATATAATTTATCAGAATTGTAGTTATGATTTTGGGCAGTCTGTGGTATCTGAAAAGTCCAAGATAAACAAGGCAAGATGTTCCCATCAGATATAAAAGTTGACCGATTGGATATTTTACTATTGTATCAATAAGTATGATTTTAAATGAATATAAAAACGATATTATTGAAAATAAAATAAAATGCTTTGGAACAAAAAGAACAATAATAAAGAAAATCAGACTAATAAAATCTACTATTGCCGTATTCAAGTCTGACATAAAAAAAGTTTGTAGATTAGTAATTTCCTGAATTTCTAATGTAAAGTCGGTCCGTAAAAATAATCGCAGAATACCTAAAATTTCTACGATTATTCCGTCAATACAAAAAAAACTGATCAGGTTTTTCGACGATTTTGAAAAAACGATTTCTCTCATATTTTTAATTTCCCTGTATTTTTTAGGTCTAGTTTAACGGAAAATTTAAAAAAAAGCAAAAAAAACTTGACATCTCTATTGTATCACTGTATTATGTGCTTAATACAACAATACAAAATAAAATACAGGCCATTTTGGCTCTTAAAGGAGTTATATGGAATATCAGTTTACGAATGATAAACCGATTTATCTTCAGCTTATAGACTATTTTAAGTCGCAGATTATTTCCGGGGAACTAACGGAAGGTAGTCGACTTGAATCAGTCAGAGACCTTGCTGTTAAGGCTCACGTAAATCCGAATACAATGCAGAAGGCTCTCTCTGAGCTGGAAAGAATGGAACTGGTTCGTACCGAAAGAACTTCGGGACGTTTTATTACAGACGATAAGGAAAAAATTAAAGCTATGAAAGAAGAAGTAGCAAAATCAGAAATATCAGCGTTTCTTGAAAAAATGAAATCACTCGGATTCGATAAAGAAGAAGTTATTAAAATAATTGAAGAAGAATAGGAGAGCAACATGGAAACAGTTTTGGAATGCAAAAATCTGACAAAAAAATATATAACAAAAACTGCTCTTAAGGGAATTGATTTATCCGTTCCAAAAGGTGCAATTGTTGGCCTTCTTGGACCAAATGGCAGCGGAAAAACAACTTTGCTTAAACTTGCGGCCGGACTTTTAAAACCTACTTCTGGGGAAATTGTGGTCTGTGGACTCAAGCCTGGTGCTGAATCAAAAGAGATTGCAGCCTATCAGCCGGACAGAGTTTATCTTAATGACTGGATGACAGTAAATGACCTTGTTCAGATGATGGCAGATTTTTATAAGAACTTTAATAAAGATAAGGCTTATGAAATGCTTACAAATCTGAAAATTGAAAAAGGGGAAAAATTAAAGAGTCTTTCAAAAGGAACAAAGGAAAAGGTTCAGTTGATTTTGACAATGAGCCGTGAAGCTCCTCTTTATATGCTTGATGAACCGATTGGCGGTGTTGACCCAGCCGCACGAGATTACATTCTTAATACAATTATTTCAAACTACAGTGAGAATTCTACAGTTATAATTTCAACACATTTGATTAGTGATATTGAACCGGTTTTAAATTATGTTCTCTTCTTAAAAGAAGGAAACATTATACGACAGGGAGATGTAGATTCTATCCGCGAGGAAAAGGGAATGTCTATAGACCAGCTTTTCCGCGAAGAGTTCAGATGTTAATCGTGAGCGACGGAGTTTGCTAACTAACGATAGTTTGTTTATAGGAGTGATATGATGGAAAATAAAAAGACAATAAGAAATCCGTTTCCTTGGATTGGAAAGGTTTTTAAATATGAAATGAAACATCTTGTACGAATTCTTATGCCGGTAAATATTTCAATATTGGCCATTGCTTTGATCGCAGGATTGTTGATTCCGAGGTCTGCAGATGGAAGTCTGGATTTTAGCTTTTCTTTCAGTGTGAATGGAAATGAAAATGGTCTGTCTGGCTTTTTCTTTATGATTTACTGGATTCTGGTTGTAGTTTCAGCTGTAGTAACAATAAGTGTTATTGCTAAACGTTTTAAAAATGGACTTTTAGGTGATGAAGCATATTTGAATCTTTCTTTACCAGTTACAATTGGAGAGCATCTTTGGGGACGTATTTGTACTGTCATTGTCTGGGATTTGATTTACACAGCTGTAATGTTGCTTTCATTTATTTTGGTGTTCATTAAAAATCTAAGTCTGATTCATCTTGATGAAGGCTGGCAGTTTGTTTTTATAGGTTTGATTCTTTTAGATATGGCGTGGTCATTGTGTTTAATTGCGTTTATTTATCTTGTAAATGCACTTGGACACTTATCTAAGAAGCATAGGGTTTTTGTAAAAATTGCATCAATTATTATCATTATCAGTGTAACTTCAAGACTTTTGGGATCAATAAATTTTGATTTCCTTAATGAGTCATATAATTCCGCTGGCATATTATATTGGAATGCTTGTTTTGGAATAATTCTTACTGCAATTTATGGAACAGCAACATACTTTATTTTGAAGTTAAAGTTGAACTTAGAGTAATGGATTACTTCGTCATTGCGAGCACGAAGAGCGAAGCAATCCATTAATAATACGCAATAGTGTAACGCCCGCATTCTTCGAAGCCGAGTTTCTGGTAGAGTGAGAGTGCGGGTTTATTTTTTTCTTTTACAAAAAGTACTGGCTGTTTTTGGGCTCGTGTTGCGCGGTTGCACAGGGCTTGAATGAGAGCTCCTGCATAACCATTGCGGCGGTAAAGCGGGTGTGTGTATACACCGCCAATCTGTACGCAGTTGATTCCTATGGCATTTGTGTTTGCCTTTGCAACTATTTCGCCGTCTACAGTCATTGCAAGGCAAATCTGATTTTTGAGTATCTGGCGCAGGGTGAGGTCAACTTCTGTATCGGTAATGGTGCGGTCGGGAACTGCAACCTCTTCCTTCATATAATCTTTTTGAAGGGGATGAAGAAAGTCCATGTCATGTTCTGTACAGCGGATTATTTCTTCACCGCCAGATAAGGTTATAGCGGTGGTTGAGTCTGTCGAAACTATCTTATTCTGAGGGCTAGTCCATCTCATCATCTTGTACGGATAAAGCTGTTTAGGATTTGGAAAAAACTTAATAAGGTAATCTGTTGAGTTTGCTTCACCACTTATGCAGCGTACAGGCTTTTTCAGAAGATATGGAAGATCTTCAAGAAGAGATATTTTATCAATTTGATTAATATCGGGAATACAGTGATATAGAGTAGAGTCCAGGTTTAGAATACCGAGAATGGAGGCTTCGGCAGACTCGACCACAGAACTTTCAGAAGTAGAAATAAAGACGAGTTTGTCAGATTTACGCCGAATGAGCGAGGCCAGCGAAACACAGGTTTCTTCATATGGTGCTATAAATTGCTGCGCCACAAGAAAATCTTGTGGCGTTTCAACAGGAATCAGTTTCATCTTTTTTGTTTTATAGTTCCGTCCTGATTAACTGTCATTTTGGAACCATCAGGTCGTTTATATTCTATTTCGTCATCTCCAATTGGATAGACATAAGTACCACCATGACCGTCTGGTAGCGCAATACAGGATGAAAGCAACATTGTTGTAAGAACAAGGGAAATAATGAGAATAAACTTTTTCATAGAACCTCCTTTTTTAAATTCCATTATGGTCTGTTAGGTTTTGCTTTCTTTGTTGTTGTGCTTTTTGACGTAGTGTTTTTTGTTGTACTACCAGGTCTGTTTGGTTTTGCCTTTTTTTCAGACTCTCTGTAAGTATAATCTGTATCCTGAATGTCGCGAAGAACAATGCAGGATGACATGTTCATTACTGCCATGGCAAGGGAAATAATAAGAATTAGTTTTTTCATAAACGCCTCCATTAGTTACGGAACGAATGGATTGGGGCTGGGATACGGCCACCGCGGTTGATGAAGTCTGCACAGCCAAACTTGCTTACAGGCATTACAGGACAGCCACCGAGAAGACCACCGAACTCAACCCATTCTCCTGCTTTCTTTCCAGGGGCTGGAATAAGACGGCAGGCTGTTGTTTTATTATTTACCATACCAATTGCAAACTCATCGGCGAGAATACCGGAAATTGTAGTAGCCGGAGTATCGCCAGGAATTGCAATCATATCCAAACCGACAGAACAAACTGTAGTCATTGCTTCGAGTTTTTCAAGACAGATAGAACCATTCTTTGCAGCTTCTATCATACCTTCATCTTCTGAAACAGGAATAAAGGCACCGCTCAAACCTCCTACGTTTGTAGAAGCCATAACACCGCCCTTCTTTACCATATCAGTAAGCATAGCCAGGGCTGCAGTTGTTCCAGGAGCACCACAACCATCAAGACCAATTTCTTCGAGAATGCGGGCAACAGAGTCGCCAACAGCAGGAGTAGGGGCGAGTGACAAATCAAGAATACCAAACTGAACGCCAAGACGCTTTGCGGCCTCGCTTCCAACCAGCTGACCCATACGGGTAATCTTAAAGGCCATCTTTTTGATTCCGTCAGCGAGCACGTTGATTGGCTGGCCTTTATATTCCTTTGCTGCTGCCAGAATTACACCAGGGCCTGAAACACCAACGTTGATTACACAATCAGCTTCTCCGGGACCATGGAAGGCACCAGCCATAAACGGGTTGTCCTCAGGAGCGTTACAGAAAACTACAAGTTTTGCACAACCGTTTACTTCGCAGTTTTTAGAAACTTCGGCAGTTTTTACGATAGTCTCACCCATCAGCTTAACTGCATCCATGTTGATACCGGATTTTGTTGAACCAACATTCACGCTTGAACATACAAAATCAGTTGAAGCCAAAGCTTCTGGAATAGAGTCAATCAAAATGCGGTCTGCGGGAGTAATACCCTTCTGAACCAGGGCAGAAAATCCGCCGATAAAGTTTACGCCGAGCTCGTGGGCACAGCGGTCCAATGTCTTAATATATGGAACGTAATTCTTTGCTTCACTGGCACCTGCAACGAGGGCAATTGGAGTTACAGAAATACGCTTGTTGATGATTGGAACACCAAATTCCTTTTCAATATCCTGACCTGTCTGAACCAGCTTTCCGGCCTTTTTCATAATCTTGTCGTAGATTTTGTCGCAGGCACGTTTACTGTCCGAATCAGCACAATCCAAAAGTGAAATACCCATTGTAATGCAGCGGATATCCAGCTTCTGGCGCATAAACATATTTACAGTTTCCTGAATCTCATTTGGTGAAAAAATCATATTGCTTTCCTATTAATTTAGTGTTTCTAATATTATACAGCGGAATTAAAGGAATGATAATAGGGGGGGCGTTGCAGGGCATTCGTCATTGCGAGCGTAGCGAAGCAATCCACAGTGAAAGTATATATATGGATTGCTTCGCTACGCTCGCAATGACGAAGAAGTTAAGGACGGTTAGGTCTTGCCTTTGGGCGGTTTGGTCTGCTTGGGCGGGAAGGAGTTACGTAAACTGTACGTGGTGGAGTTGTAACTGCGTGGAAAACTCCGCCGATAATGCTTCCTACAACAAGTGCACCAAGTACGTCGTCTGCATCAACTGTGTCTTCTACAACTACTGTCTGAACTTTTACATCAGTTGGTTTTTCTGCGTAATAGTCCTTTGGAACCTTCTGCTTTGCTTTGCCGATTACGGTATCATCATAATTATCAACAAGCTTTGCACTGATGATGTAATTTGGACCGTCCACTTCGATTTTTCCGGTACAGATATAATCTGCTTCATCTGATTTTGCTACTACTTCAAGAACATCTGAGCAGTAAAGCGAGAACTGAACAGATTTAGAAATCTTTTTGCGTTCGTTGTTTCCCAAATCAGAAGTGAAAACTTTTACGGCAACGGTTGCGCCTTCATCATCAAAATTTTTC
>OCVV011267119.1_pt1 | contig 16042 bp, 15 predicted proteins | sample 1539721 | NCBI WGS metagenome assembly OCVV01 (sample SAMN02144230, study PRJEB22623) | gut metagenome | biome: sheep rumen | host: Ovis aries | place: New Zealand
TGAATGTTGTATTATTGAAGGAGAGATAGTGAAAAAAAATCTTATTTACCTATTGACCATATAGGTTTAATAGGTTATAACAAGAGCAGATGATGTTGAGAGGAGGGAGTTTCCAACAACATCAGCAAAAATCAAGTGCAAGGAGGTCACAATGAGAACGAATCACAATTCAATCAGTTTCGGTCAGTGCATGGCCGATTTGTGCGGCTGTTGCTGTTGCAACAAGTAAAACACAAGAATTTAAAAAAGTTCATATCTAACAAGTCAACTTGAGGATAGCGGAATTTCTGCTATCCTCTTTTTTTTAAGCTAAAAAATCATAAGGAAATTTAAATATGAGGAAAAAACTTGCCTTATTTATAAGTATTTTTGCCTTTTTCCTTTTATCAGGAACATCATGGGCAGAATCAAAAAAAACAGTCAGGATAGGAAATGTAAACGGTGCTGGTTCATTTAACTACTCTGGAATCATTTCCGTTGCGAAGGAACTTGGCTATCTTGAAGAAGAATTCGCAAAAATCGGATACAAGGTTGAATATTATGCTTTTGAAAACGGCGTATACGCAAATGAGGCCTTTGTTTCAGAAAGCATTGATTTTGCCTTTATCGGCGATGTTCCGGCAATAACCGGCCTTGTAAACAAAATCGGCACAGTCTGGATTGGTGTAGATGAGTCTGTGACGCCCATAGGAATCGCAGTAAAAAAAGGATCACCTATCCGTAAGCCGAAAGATTTTATTGGCAAGACAGTTTCCGTTGCAATCGGAACAAACAACCACCTGCTTTATGCAAATTATTTTCGTGATGCTGGAATCTCGGAAAAACAATTTGAGACCGCAAACTTGAACTCGTCGAATGGAAGAACGGCCGTTGTTTCTGGAAAAGTCGATGCAGCCATCGGAAACATCATCGACCTCATTCCTCTTGAGCAAAGCGGTCAAATCGACATCATTTTTTCCACGGCAGAACGCCCTGAATGGCACTCACAGCTTCTGCTGGTAGGACGAAAAAAATTCTTGAAATCGAACCAGGAGGCAGGAGTTACACTTTTCAAGGCTTTAATTCGGGCAAGGCAGACAGCAATTAAGAATCCAAAGGCATATTACGGGGCAATTTCCGCCAGCCAGCTTACGGATTATCCAGAAGAGGCGGAAAAATATCTGAATCCCGACGGTCAGCTTACGCACTATATTTCAAAAATCACAGACAGCAATATCACCCGTGCCCAAAAATTGCAGGATTTTTTTACTTCAATTGGAAGATTTAAGAAAAAAATAGATGTCACCACATTCATCGAAAAAAAATATTACGAAAATGCGGCAAAAGAACTTGGCATAATCGAATAAAAATAAAGAAAACTGCGGCAGAAGAAAAAATTTCAACTTTTCTCTGCCTGCATGTTTTGACAAGGAGAAAAAATGGCAACAACCCGAGAAGAAGCCTTGAGGCAAATCTACATCGAAGTTGAGATTGAAAACGCAGGAATTGATTTCAGTCCTGAACTTTACTCAAAACTTGACTACACAAGATATCAGGAGCAAATCCGCTGTCTTTTCGACTTTAACTTTAAAAAACTGGTGGATACAAGGCTGCCCTACGGCTTTATTTTTAATTCCACAGGATTTGCGAACAGACTTTTGTGGAATCCAAAATCAGAGGTAAAAATCGTAAAAGAAGGTGAGAAATTTTTCGTCATCAAGGGCAAGGACGGAAAGGATTTTAATGAGGAAATTACCTTTTTCGAGCGGCCCGGCTATTACAATCAGAAAACTTCTGACGGAAAGGAAATGAGCCGGATTGCCCAGGCCCGCACTCCAAAGGGAAGAATTTTTATCGTTTATTCGAATGAATGTTCCCTGAAGGACAAGGGCCTCGACTGTCTTTTCTGCAACATCAACGACACAAAGAGGCGATTTGAAAAAGTTGACAAAATCGAATGGAAAAATCCCCGTGAAATCGGTGAAACCGTTGCAGCAGCATATAAAGACGGCTTTCATGGCTTCAATCTGACGGGAGGCTTTGTTCCTGAGCGCCGTGAAGTTGACTATTACATCGATGTCATCGAAGCCGTAAAAGAAAATTTCAAAGGCAATGAAGAAGACATTCACGGTATGGCTTGCGTTGGAGCACCTCAGGATTTGGCTGTCATTGACCAATATCGGGAGGCCGGATACCAGCATATTGCCACAAACATGGAAGTTTGGGACGAAAACCTCTTTAAGTACATCTGCCCCGGAAAAGAACAGTTTTGCGGCGGAAGGGCAAACTGGCTGAAAACTCTTCAGCACGAAGTCGAAGTATTTGGCCGTGGAAAAGTCCGTTCCCTGTTTGTAGGAGGACTTGAAACAAAGACATCCCTGCTTGAAGGAATTGAAACATTAAGCGACCTTGGTGTCATCGCATGTTCTGAGGTCTGGAAGCCCTGTATCGGTTCCGCCCTGGAGGGACACCGCTCCCCGGAAACAGAATGGCACATTGATGTACTTGAAAAAACCTATCAGATTCATAAAAAGAACGGATTCTCTCTTGAAGATTACTACTACACGTTGAACATAGACAATCCTCTTTCACATTTATACATGCTCGATGGTCAGACCCTTCCATGGGAAAAAAAGCCGCTGACAATCACAAAATCTAATTAAATCAAGGAAGGTAGATTATGAAAAAAATTCGCTTGCTGGCCCTTACAGGGATTTTAATTACACTTGCTTCAGCACAAGTTTTTTCAAAAGCAAAAGAAAAAAAAATCAGAATCGGAAGCGCAAACGGAGAAGGCCGGCCATTTAACGGACTTTCAGGCGTTGCAATCGAAAAGGGATTTTTTGAGGAAGAATTCAAGAAAATCGGTTGGAAAGTTGAGTATGTCACATTCTCAAACGGCATTGTCGTTAACGAAGCATTCCTCTCAAATGAACTTGATTTTGCCGCAATCGGAGATGTTCCTGGTGTCACGGGATTCAGAAACAACATCGGCGTAGTCTGGGTCGGAACAAATGTTCCGGTTCAACCGCTTTCTTTTGCTGCAAGAAATGGTTCCGGCATAAAAAAGCCTGAGGACTTGATTGGAAAAAGTATAGGCCTTAACCTAGGAACAAACGGTCAGTTTCTTTTTGAAAATTACATCAAAGAACATAAACTTCCAAGAGACAAGCTTAATGTCGTAAACATCACGACGGCAAATTCTCAGGCTGCCGTCGTTACTGGAGACATAGACCTGGCCGTCGGAACATCAGCAAATCTTCTTCCGATAACTCAAAATGGTGATGCAGAAGATTTTTACAATACGACAAAAAGGCCGGAGTGGTCAGCCCAGACAATAGTTACCGCCAGAAAAAAATTCCTCAAGGAAAATCCGGAGGCTGCAAATGCCTTCTTCAGGGCGCTTATCCGTGCAAATGCAGAAGTTCATTTCCATCCTGAAGAAAACTACCACGCCCTGTCAGGAAAACGCTTTCCCAACGATTCATCTTTAGGCCCCCTCCTCTACAATGCGAATGAATATACTGCGGAAGTAAAGGCGGAGCTAGTTTCCAGACTTCAGAATCTCCACGACATTCTGCGAGACATTGGCCGTGTAAAGGGAAATTACAATGTCGCAAAAGACGTGGACAATTCCTATTACAAAAAGGCATTAAAGGAACTCAAGGCAGAAGGATACAAGATGTCGGATTAAAAAAGCAGCACATAGCCCTTAATCCGCTCTTCATGTATGCAACGCTGATTTTCATATACTTTTATCGAAAGAATATATCTTGCAAAAGCTATTGACAATAAACAAAGGAATTCATATACTCTTAACACATATTACCTATATATTTGCTAGGTTATAAAAAACACATTTTGGCTGACACGACATCGTGAGGTCTGGACGGACACATTGCCCATCCAGACCTCTTTTTTTTGCCAGCTCAAGGAGGATGACAATGGCATGGACACAGGAAAAAGCGCTCACTTATGCAGAAGAAGCACAGAGCGCTGTACTCGCAACGGTAACCGAGGGAGGATTGCCTGAAGTACGGCATGTAGGGGGCTACGGTATCGTCACCTCAGAAAAGGGGGCAATCTTCTACCTGAACACAGGAAAAGATTCTGCCAAGGTCGCTCAAATTGCCCGCAATCCGTCCGTCTCCCTAATCTTCCAGCACGGGCATCAGGACGGTCTTAAAAACGTGACCCTGTACGGAAAGGCAAGGCTTGCCGCAGAAGAGGAACGCCCAGAAGCAGAGGCAGCCATTCACAAACGCCGACCGCAAGCAGTTTTTGACGACACGAAGGTGATTGTCAAAGTGCAGGTCGAAAAAATCAAGATTCTTGACTTTTCGGAAGACGAGAAAGTTCAGGAAATCGAACTGTAACAAGGAGGGAAATAATGTCAAAACGCTTGCTGATAACAGGTGCGAACAAGGCCAATGGAATAGGTATTGAGACTCTCAGGCTTTTTCTCGATGCCGGTTTTGAAGCCGTGGTAATCGCAAGGAATTTCGATGATTTCGAATTCGCAGGAAATCCGAAAGTCACTGCGATTAAATATGATTTATTTGACCTGTCAGGAATTCCTGAGCTTGTCAAAAAAATCGGCCACATTGATGTCCTTGTAAATAATTCTGGAATCAACAATTTCACGAATTATCGTGATTACACGGAAGAACTGTCTGACAGGATTCTGCGCGTCAATTTTCTTGCGCCGCTGGAACTCATAAGGGCTGTAGTTGCTGACTGGGAAAAAACCGAATTCGGACGAATCGTAAATGTATCATCCATTGCGGCAGAGCATGGAAACAGAGATGTCTTCTACGGAGCCACAAAGGCAGCCCTGACAAACCTTGCCAAGAGCCTTTACTTTCTTGACGGAGACAAGGGACTTATAGTCAATACGGTTCATCCGGGAGTCGTCACATCAAACTGGTATCCTGAAAATCCAGTGAGAAAAATCATCGTTGAGGAGGCAAAAAAGGCAAATCAGCTTATTTCCCCGGTGGAAGTGGCAAAAACAATTTTCTGGCTCGGGACTTCAAGTCCGTCTTCAATAAATGGTGAAGTCATTCGGGTCGCATCATAAAAAATAAAATTTCAAAATCAGGAGAATAATTATGAAAAAATTTACAAAAATCATTGCAGTACTCTCAGTTTTCTTTGCCCTGGCAGCAGCTGAAGCAAAATCAAAGAAAGTCGTTCGTATCGGAAGCGCTAACGGAGGCGGTTCCCGGGAATTTCAGGGAATTCTTGCAGTCGGAAAAGAACTTAAGCTTTTTGAAGATGAATTTGGCAAACTTGGATATGATGTGGAATACATCACCCTGGAAAATGGCGTTGCAGTCAATGAGGCAATTCTTTCTTCTGAACTGGAATTTGCCTTTATCGGTGATGTTCCCGGATTTGTCGGCCTTTCAAACAACATCGGCTCAGTCTGGATTGGCGAGGATCTGGGATTTTCTACCCTTGGAATCGCCGTTCCAAAAGACTTCAATTTGACGGATGCAAAGGATTTAATCGGGAAAACTGTTTCCGTAAATATTGGAACCAATGCCCATCTTCTTTATGCAAAATATTTTGAGGACGGAGGTGTTTCAGCAGACCAGTTTACAACCGCAAACCTTACCCTTGCAAACGGAACCGCCTCACTTGTGGGCGGAAAAGTCGACGCAGTATTTGGCGACATCACTGCATTTTATCCCCTCGCAAAAAAAGGTGAGATAAAACTGGCCTTCACTACCCTCGAACGCCCTGAATGGCATTCCCAGCTTCTTCTTCTCGGCCACAAAAAATTCCTGAAAAAAAATCCGAATCTTGGCGTTGCATTCTTCAGGGCCGTCATCAGGGCACGACAGGAAGCGTTAAAGGCTCCTGAAAAATTCTATGGCCCGATTTCTGCAAGTGCCCTCAAAGATTACCCGGAATTTGCCGCAAAACTCTATAACTCTGACGGCAAATTGACTCCTCTCATCAGCAAAATCACCCCGGATCAGATTGAGCGAGCACAGGGACTTGTTGATTATTTCCAGTCAATAAAAAGAATTAATGGAAAACATGACGTAAAGAAATTCATCGACACAAGCTTTTATGAAAAGGCCGCAAAAGAATTGGGCATTCAGGAGTAAGTAAATGAAGCAGTGCAAGAAAGAAGACGCCAGAAAACACATCGAGGCCGTCATAAAAATTGAAAATGAAGGCGTCGCAGTTGACCCTGCAATTTTCAAGGACCTGGACTACGAAAACACATATCTGGAGCAAATCCGGGCCAGATTCGACTGGAATTTCAAGAATTATGTTGAGTCTAAGATTCCGGCTTCATTTCACTTTTCTTCATCTAATTTTTTCAGTCCCCTCTACTGGAATGACAAATCTGAATTGAGCATAAGAAAGAGAGGCGACAAATTCTATTTGGTTCAGGGAAGCGGAGACGCTGTTGATGTAATTGACGAAATCGTCTTTGACAAAAAGCCAAAGTTCTACAACATGAAGACAAGCGACGGCAAGGATATGAGCCGAATCGTACAGGCAGCCTCAAGCAGGGTCGACATAACCTATTCAAACGAATGTTCCCTTAAGGACAAGGGGTTGGACTGTAAATTCTGCAACATCAATGCAACAAAAGACCGTTTTGGTCAGCTTGACAAGATTGAATGGAAAACACCAACACAAATCGCCGAGGCAATTACAGCGGCATACAAATACGACAATTTCCACGGATTCAATCTGACAGGCGGCTTCATACCTGAGCGGCGGGAAGTTGAATACTACATCGATGTCATTGAGGCCGTTCAGGATGTAAGCGGTTTAACGCCTGAGGAAATCCGTGGCATGGCCTGTGTCGGCGCCCCGCAAGACCTGTCAGTCATCGATAAATACAAGGAAGCCGGCTATACGAACATAGCCACCAACATGGAAGTCTGGGACGAGGATGTCTTCCGCTACATCTGTCCGGGTAAAATCCAGTTCGGCGGAGACCACAATCACTGGGTAAGGGCATTAAAGCACGAGGTCGAAGTCTTCGGAAAAGGAAATGTCCGCTCATTATTCGTAGGCGGTCTTGAGACAAAAGAGCGTGTCATCGAGGGCATTGAGGAGCTCTCATCATACGGAGTAATTGCCCAGCCATGTATCTGGAAGCCATGCATAGGCTCAGCTCTGGAAGGTCACCGCTCACCAGAAACTCAGTGGCATCAGGATCTTCTCGACAAGACTTTCTCAATCCTGAAAAAGAACGGCTTCACCTATGAGCAGTATTACTACGGGCTGGGATGTACGAATGTAATCGGAAATTACTTCAAGCTGGACGGTCAGTGGATGCCATGGGAAGAAAAGGTTGAGTTCGTATAAATCGAAAAAGGAGTGACCTGATGCCAAAAACAGCATACACAGCCGCAATTCTTGCCGCCATTGATGTTGAGATTGCATACCTCTCAACTTTTCTTGATGGCAGACCCGGATGGAAACAGATTTTCGAAAACGAGTACTTCAACGAAGAAAAGAATCTGAAGCTTGTTTCCTGGATTCTGGGGCCAGGCAAAGTGAACGCAGCCTACGGCACGGCCGACATCATCAATAAATATCATCCTGACATCATCGTGAATGTGGGCGTGGCCGGGGGGTTCGTTAAAAACGCAAGGCGGGGGGATGTAGCCATCGGCACTGAATATGCCCAGGTGGATTTCAATCCCTTCCTGGAAAAAAACAGGCCGTCACTGGCTCCAAGCCCGGCCTGGTTTATTGAGCAGGCGGAAAAGGAAGCCGAAAAACTTGAAGTGAGCGCAAGCAAAGGACTCATTGCAACAGGGGATTTTTTCCTAAGGGATTCAAGACAAAAGGCTGTCATTGCCCGGAAATTCAATCCTGTCGCCTTTGACATGGAATCCGGAGCCATTTCCCAGGTTGCCTCGGCAAAATCCCTGGATTTCATTTCCATACGCACTTTCTCTGATTTTGCAGATGAAGACGCCCCGGCTCTGATTCTTGAGCGGCAGAAAGAAGCGAAAATTAACGGCGTAAGGAAAGTGACCATTGAGCATAGTCCTGTCATCATCGCCGTAAAGGCTCTGGAAAATCGGCCTGACGCTCCCCTAGACAAAGCTGAATAAATTCCTCGGAATCTATTCAGCACTACCAAATTAAACCTCTTCTGGTGGGTCAGCGCACCTCCTTAGGCTGGCTCACCTTTTTTTTTCTAAATTTTCAAAATTCCTCCAAAATCCTCTTGACTGTTACCTAGTTAAACACTAGGATATTGCAATCATTAACCTACTGTATTGATAGGTTGAGTTAAAAATATTGGAGGCTTATATGAAAAAGTCAGTTTTAAAATTTGCTTTTACAAGCATCGCCGCCCTTGCCGCACTTGGATTTTTGTCATGCAACAAAAAATCTGGAGAAAGCTCATCAGCAAGCGCAAAATCAGCAGCACCAGAAAAGGTGACCATCACGAATGTTTCTTACGATCCGACCCGCGAATTGTATGCAAACTACAACAAAATCTTCGCTCCTCACTGGAAAAAGCTCTCTGGTCAGGATGTTGAAATCACTCAGAGCCACGGTGGTTCAGGAAAACAGGCTCTTGAAGTTGCAAACGGCCTTGAGGCTGATGTCGTAACCCTCGCCCTTGAATATGATGTAAACGCAGTCAAAAATGCGGGTCTAATCAAAGACGGCTGGCTTTCAGAATTTCCGCTCGATTCTTCTCCATATACATCAACAATCGTCTTCCTCGTCCGAAAAGGAAACCCAAAGAAAATCCTTGACTGGGACGACCTGATTAAACCGGGTGTCGGCGTAATCACTCCAAACCCGAAAACTTCAGGCGGAGCCTGCTGGAACTACCTGGCTGCCTGGGCATTCGCTCAGAAAAAATTCAACAATGACGAGGCTAAAGTCCGTGATTTCGTTAAGAAAATCTACGCAAATGTCCTTGTATTGGATTCTGGCGCTCGTGGAGCCACAAACTCATTCGTTCAGAACAAGCAGGGTGATGTTCTTCTCGCATGGGAAAACGAAGCCTTCCTTTCAATCGCTGACTATCCAAATGACTACGAAATCGTCACGCCATCTTTGAGTATCTTGGCTCAGCCTTCTGTTGCCGTCGTTGATGAAGTCGTTGACCGCCGCAAAACACGGGAAGTCGCAACAGAATACCTCAACTATCTTTATTCAGAAGAAGCCCAGCGTCTTGCCGGACAGAACTTCTACCGTCCTTCAAACCCGAAAATTCTTGCAGAATTCAGCAATGTGTTCGATTTGAAGATTAACCTTGTCACAATCAACGACTTCGGTGGTTGGGATGCAGCTCACGCTAAACACTTCAGCAATGGCGGTCTCTTCGACCAGATTTACAGCAAGAAATAATCACTAAGCAGAAAAGGGAGCTTTGTATGGGTAAAAAATCAAAGAGAGTAATTCCAGGTTTCGGAATTTCAATGGGTATAACCATAAGCATTTTAAGCCTTGTAGTGCTGATTCCGCTGGCATCGCTGGTCGTTTACTCTGCAAAGCTCGGTCCTTCTGAATTCTTTACGGTTATTACACGCGACAGGGTAGTTTCCAGTTTCTGGGTAAGCTTTATAACGGCCTTTGTCGCCTCTGTAATCAACGCCGTCATGGGCACAATCATCGCCTGGGTACTTGTACGCTACACTTTTCCGGGCAAACGAATCATGGACGGCATAATCGAACTGCCATTTGCCCTTCCCACAGCCGTTGCGGGCATTTCGCTCACTTCCCTCATGGCTGATACAGGCTGGGTCGGCTCAATTTTTGCCAGATTCGGAATCAAAATCGCATACACAAAAACAGGAATTACAGTCGCCCTCATCTTTATAGGGATTCCATTCGTAGTTCGGGCTGTTCAGCCTGTCCTTGAAAAACTTGACGCAAGTTATGAGGAAGCGGCAAATGTCCTTGGGGCAAACCGCCGCCTTATCTTCCGCAGGGTCATCTTGCCGGAGCTTTTGCCGGCCCTGCTTACTGGAGCCGGTCTTGCCTTTGGCCGCTGCCTCGGAGAGTACGGAAGCGTAGTCTTCATTGCGGGAAACCAGCCTTTCAAGACTGAAATCACTCCCCTCATCATCATGTCGGAATTGCAGGAATATGATTATCCTGCCGCAACGAGCATTGCCCTCGTCATGCTGGTATTTTCTTTCCTCATTCTCTTCCTTGTTAACCTGATGCAGGCAAGAAATACGAAAATTCTGGGAGGCAAATCATGAATATTGAAGAAAACGCTATCGAAAGCAAGAAAAAGTCAATTCTTAAAGAAAAAGACAGAATCAGGAGAGATTCTGGAGCAGTAAAATGGATTTTAATCGGAGTAAGTGCCATCTTTCTCTTCGTGCTTCTTATTCTTCCCCTGCTAACCGTAGTAATAAATTCACTGGCCAAGGGAATCAGCTTTTACTCAAAGTCAATTTCTGACCCTTACGCCATCAAAGCCATGAGCCTCACTTTGCAGGCAACCCTCTGGTCGGTTTTGATAAATACAGTTTTCGGACTTTTCGCCGCCTGGACTGTGACAAAATTTCACTTTCACGGGAAAAAAGTCCTGACCACGCTGATTGATGTCCCTGTCACGGTCTCACCAATCATCGCAGGCCTTATTTTCATCCTGATTTTCGGCCGCCAGAGCGCGATTTTTCCTTTCCTGAAGTCCCACGGAATTCAGATCGTTTTTGCAGTTCCGGGAATCATTCTGGCCACAGTTTTCGTCACCTTTCCTTTTGTTTCCCGCGAGCTGATTCCTGTCCTTGAAAGTCAGGGAACTGACGAGGAAGAAGCGGCCGCCCTCATGGGAGCAAAGTGGCACACGATTTTTAGTCGAGTCACCTTTCCCCACATTAAATGGGCATTTCTCTACGGACTTGTCCTTTGCACGGCAAGGGCAATGGGCGAATTCGGAGCGGTTTCAGTTCTTTCCGGTCACCTGAGGGGAAAAACGAACACCCTGCCGCTTCACATCGAGATTCTTTTCAATGAGTTTCAGTATGTGCCGGCCTTTGCAGTTTCTTCAATTTTAGTTTTCCTTGCAATCATAATTCTGATTTTGAGGAGTCTTCTTGAAAAACTTGGAAAAAAAGATTCTGAAGTCAACAGATAAAAAGCTGAGAAAAGGGAGTAAAAATTATGTATGTTGAGTTGAAAAATATAAACAAGTCATTCGGAAATTTCAAGGCATCGGACAATGTAAGTTTTGGCGTTGAAAAGGGAAAGCTTGTGGCTCTTTTGGGCCCCTCAGGCTCTGGTAAAACCACCATTCTCCGCATGATTGCAGGCCTTGAGACTCCTGACAGCGGGGAAGTGATTATTGACGGAAAGGTAATGAACGATATTCCGGCCGCAAAAAGAGGAATAGGTTTCGTTTTCCAGAATTATGCCCTTTTCCGTTACATGACGGTAGAAGAAAACATTGCTTTCGGCCTCAAAGTCCAGAAATTAGACAAAAATTTCATTAAAGAGCGTGTTGCAGAAATGATTGAGCTGGTTGGCCTGCAGGGAATGGGTAAACGCTACCCCAGCCAGCTTTCTGGCGGACAAAGACAAAGGGTTGCATTTGCCCGAGCAATCGCTCCAAATCCCCACCTTCTTTTGCTGGACGAGCCTTTTGCCGCCATAGATGCGAAAGTAAGGCAGGAATTGAGAACATGGCTTCGCTCGATGATAAGCAGGCTTGGAATCACCAGTATTTTCGTCACTCACGATCAGGATGAGGCCGTTGAGGTCAGCGACCAAATCATAGTTACCAATCACGGCCACGTCGAGCAGGTAGGCACTCCCCTTGAAATTTACAGGAAGCCACAGACAGCCTTTACAGCAAAATTCTTCGGGCAGGCTGGCTTCTTAAAAGATTACGGTGCCTTCAAGGATTTTGAGCAGATTGAAGAAGCAGACCTGGCTTTCACCCGCCCGGAATTCGTAAAAATCAGCAAAAAATCAGAGACTGAAAAATACGCCATTTCGGCGACTGAAGGAATCGTAAGCGATGTCTGCTTCCGTGGAACCCACATAGAGCTTCGAATCAGGGTAAATGATTCGGAGGTTATTGCAAACCGGGGACTTGATGAAGAATCAGTTGAAATCGGTGAAAAAGTCAATGTCTTCCTTTACAGGATTTTCGTCACAAAGGGCAATCAGGTCTATCAGCTGACTAACAAGGCTCTGGAAACGCCTTCAGTCTTCATCTAATAAGTGCAGGATTTTTTTATGAAAACCGAAAGAATTTCAACGGATGTGCTTATAATAGGCGGCGGAACGGCCGGCTGCTATGCCGCAATAAAACTCGGCTCGGAAAAAGACATTTCTGTCGTCATTGCTGAGAAGGCAAATATTTCACGAAGCGGCTGCCTTGCCTCTGGCGTGAATGCCCTCAATGCCTACATTACAAGCGGTCACAAGCCAGAAGATTATGTGGAATATGCCTCAAATGATGCCGAAGGAATCGTCCGAAATGACCTTTTGCTTTCAATTTGCCGCCGTCTCAATGCAGTTACAAAAGACCTTGAAGACAGGGGGCTTGTGATTCTCAAAGACGAAAAGGGAAATTATGTCAGCAGGGGTTGGCGGAACATAAAAATCAACGGAGAGAACATAAAGCCTCTTCTTGCAAAAGGAGCAAGGGAACAGAAGAATGTGACCATCCTGAATCACCTGAACATAACTGACCTTGCCACAGTCAAAAAAAACGGAAAAAGTCAGGTCACTGGAGCCTATGGTTTTAGCGTAAATGAAGAAATCTTCTATTACATTGAGGCAAAAGCCGTACTGATTGCCACGGGCGGGGCAGCTGGTCTTTACCGCCCCAACAATCCGGGCTTTTCACGCCATAAAACATGGTATCCTCCATTTAACACCGGAGCCGGCTACGCCATGGGAATTCTTTCCGGGGCAGAAATGACCACATTTGAAATGCGTTTCATCGCCCTCCGCTGCAAGGACACAATTGCCCCAACAGGAACGATTGCCCAGGGTGTGGGGGCAAAGCAGGTCAATTCAAAGGGCGAAATCTACGAGACAAAATACGGATTAAAGACAAGCGAGAGATGCTGGGGAACGGTCGAGGAAAATCTGGCTGGCAGAGGTCCCTGCTTTCTTGCCACAAAAGGAATTTCAGACCAGGCCCAGGAAGACTTGTACAAGGCCTATCTGAACATGGCCCCAAGCCAGACCCTAAAGTGGCTTGAAAACGGAATAGGTCCCGCCTCAGAAAATGTTGAGATTGAAGGAACAGAGCCGTACATTGTCGGCGGACACACGGCAAGCGGTTTCTGGCTCGACACAAGGCGGGAAAGCACAGTGAAAGGTCTTTTTGCCGCAGGTGATGTTGCAGGAGGAGCACCGCAGAAATATGTTACGGGAGCGCTGGCCGAGGGAGAGATTGCCGCAGAAAGCATTGCCGATTTTATAAAGGAAGGAAGGGCTGAAAAGACAATTCCGGCAAATCTCAATGAAGAGGCTGAAAAAAAATTCGCTGAGTACAAGGCGCACCTTTCAAAAAGCGAAAAAGAGTCTGCCTTTTCAACAGAAGAAATTGAAGAAGCTATGCAAAAAATCATGGACGAGTATGCGGGAGGAATTTCCGCAAATTACCGCTACAACGAAAGCCGTCTTCTTTTGGCTGAAAAGAAAATCGCAGAGCTTGAAAGCCTTCTTTCAAGTCTCAGGGCAAAAGACATGGACGATCTTCTTAGAATCTACGAAGTGAGGGAAAGGCTCATAGTCGCAAAATCTCTCATTGCCCACCTTAAGGCAAGAAAGGAAACTCGCTGGCACTCTTTCGGAGAAAATTCGGACTATCCGAATAAAAGTGACGATGGCCTTTGCTATGTGAACTCTGTGCTCGAAGAGGGAAAAATCAAAATTATCAGGCGGCCACTTGTAAAGGGGGAAAAATATGAGCATCAGAATTAAGCAGGATAAGTGCATAGGCTGCAAAAGCTGCGTTGAAGTCTGCCCCGGAAACCTAATCAAGCTGGCCTCAGATAAAAGGGCTTTTATAAAGCACGAAAGGGACTGCTGGGGCTGTACCAGCTGCGTAAAGGCCTGCCCTGCTCAGGCAATCAGCTTCTTTTTGGGAGCTGACATCGGCGGAAGGGGGGCAGAGCTTACCGTTTCAACAAAAGGCTCCGTCAGGACATGGACTGTAAGAAAGAGCGACGGCTCTCTGCAGGAAATTGTCGTAGACGGAAGCCAGTCGAATAAATACTGATTCAATTTTTGGAGGCTCATAATGAGTGAATTATCCCATTTGGACGAACTGGAGGCAGAGGCAATTTACATCATCCGCGAAGTAGCGGCAGAATGTGAAAAACCAGTCATGCTTTACTCAATCGGAAAAGACAGTTCTGTCATGCTGCATCTTGCCCTCAAGGCATTTTATCCTGAAAAACCGCCTTTTCCCTTCCTTCACATTGACACAACCTGGAAATTTCACGAAATGATTTCTTTCCGTGACCATGTGGCAAAAAAATACGGACTGGACATGCTGGTCTACACAAATCAGGAGGGAGTCAAGGCCGGAATCAATCCCTTTGACCATGGCTCAGCTTACACCGATATTATGAAAACCCAGGCATTAAAGCAGGCACTGACCCAGTACGGCTTTACCGCAGCTTTTGGAGGCGGACGGCGAGATGAAGAAAAATCCCGTGCCAAGGAAAGGGTTTTCAGCTTCAGGAATTCCGCCCAAGCATGGGATCCCAAAAACCAGAGGCCTGAAATGTGGAAGCTCTACAACACCCAGATTCACAAGGGCGAGAGTATCCGCGTCTTTCCCCTCTCAAACTGGACTGAAAAGGACATCTGGCAGTACATCAAGAGAGAGAACATTGAAATTGTCTCCCTTTACTTTGCAGAGGAGAGGCCTGTAATCGAACGGGACGGCTCAATCATTCTAGTGGATGATGACCGCCTCAAATTGCGGGAAGGCGAAAAAATCCTTCACAAGTCAGTTCGTTTCCGAACTTTGGGCTGCTACCCCCTTACAGGCGGCGTTTACAGCACTGCAAACACTCTGGACGGAATCATCGATGAAACGCTTTCAGCAGTCACCAGCGAGCGCACAAGCCGCGTGATTGACAAGGACGGCGGAGCGGCAAGCATGGAAAAAAGAAAGAGGGAGGGCTACTTCTAATGAGCACATCAAAAACAGCGTCAAAGACAAAAGGACTTTTAAAATTCATTACCTGCGGAAGCGTTGATGACGGAAAATCAACCCTCATCGGCCACATTCTCTACGATGCAAAATTGCTTTACGCAGATCAGGAACAGTCTCTGCAGCTGGAATCTAAAGTCGGAAGCCGAGGCGGAAAAATTGACTATTCCCTCCTTCTTGACGGCCTAATGGCAGAACGGGAACAGGGAATTACAATCGATGTGGCTTACAGGTATTTTTCTACCGAAAAGAGAAGTTTCATCGTTGCAGACACGCCGGGACACGAAGAATACACAAGAAACATGGCCGTCGGAGCCTCTTTCGCTGACCTTGCAATAATTCTCGTAGATGCAGTTCACGGAGTCCTGATTCAGACTCGCCGCCACGCAAGAATCTGCTCCCTTATGGGAATCAAACACTTCATTTTTGCCGTAAACAAAATGGATCTGGCTGGTTATGGCGAGAATCGTTTCAATGAAGTCAAAGCTCAAATCAATCAAATCATCAGCGAGCTTTCATTGCAGGATGTGGTCATTATTCCGGTCAGCGCAACCGAAGGCGACAATATCACAAAAGAAAGCTCCAACATGACCTGGTACAAGGGAAAGACAATTCTTTCCCAGCTTGAAAGCGTTGAGACAAATGAAATCTCTGATGAAGAAGGCTTTTACATGCCTGTTCAGCGGGTTTGCCGTCCAAATCACGAATTCCGCGGCTTTATGGGGCAGATTGAGCGGGGATCAGTAAAAGTCGGAGATGAAATCACAACCTTACCGAGCGGCGAAAAGGCCAAGGTCAAAAAGATTCTGGCCGGCTTTGACGAAAAGAATGAGGCTTCCAGGGGAAAAGCCGTCAACATAGTCTTGGACCGGGAAGTTGATGTAAGCCGGGGTTGGGTCTTCACCAAAGACC
>OCVV011301033.1_pt1 | contig 16039 bp, 12 predicted proteins | sample 1539721 | NCBI WGS metagenome assembly OCVV01 (sample SAMN02144230, study PRJEB22623) | gut metagenome | biome: sheep rumen | host: Ovis aries | place: New Zealand
TTCTCATATACTTCTCGCCACTTAGGATCGTTAGTATCCTCAGCTTCATAGTTAGCTGTATCAATATATGGAACCTTGCATTCTACACAGGCATCCATAATAGTAAGATCCTGGTATGGAAGTGCAAGATTAAGCACTGCATCTGGCTTATAGCTATTAATAAGCTTTACAAGTTCCTCTACATTATCAGCATCAACCTGTGCTGTTGTTATAACAGTTTTAGTCTTCCCCTGAAGTTTTTCCTTAAGGGCATCGCACTTAGAAACTGTTCTACTTGCAATCATAATTTCTGTGAAAACATCGCTGTTCTGGCAGCATTTGTGGATTGCTACAGAGGCTACGCCACCGCAGCCGATAATCATAACTCTAGACATTATCCTCTATCCTCCTCTTCTTCCAATAAATCTTCAACATACTTAGGAAGCATAAATGCTCCTACATGAAGATTGGTTGTGTAGTACCATGTTTCCAAGCCTCGCTCGTTCCATCTGGCAGCATTGAAATCATCAAGTGGATGATACTTCTTAGAAGCAAATCCAAATAACCAGTAACCCGCTGGACAGGTTGGGATATGAGCCTGATAAACTCTACTAAGTGGAAAACTCTTATAAACTTTTCTATGCATACTACGGCAAGGTTCCTCATCCTCATCAAAGAATGGACTTCCGTGCTGGTATACCATAATTCCATCTTCTTTAAGCGCCTTATAGCAAGAACCATAGAACTCCTGTGTAAAGAGTCCTTCCTCATGTCCAAATGGATTGATGGAATCATTAACAATAATATCGTATTCATTTTGAACGGTTCTAAGGAAGTGTAAACCGTCCATATAATATATATGTACTCTTGGGTCTTCGAAACCTGAAACCTGCTGTGGGAAGTACTTCTTACATACATCTACCATCTGCTCGTCTGGTTCAACTATATCGATAGACTCAATCTCTGGATACTGGGCAAATGTCGAAGCAACACCACCATCGCCACCACCGAATATAAGAACTTTCTTTACATTAGGATGGACAGCCATAGGTACGTGAGTAACCATCTCATCGTATACAAATTCATCAGCCTCTGAGAATACAATATCGCCATCAGAAACCAGCACCTTACCAAACTCTGGTGTATCAAGTACATCGAATCTCTGATAGTCACTTTCCCCAGAATAAAGCTGAGAATTAGTTCTAATTGAGAACTTTACGTTATCTGTATGACGTTCTGAAAACCACATTTCCATATGCGTAAACCTCTAATATTTCTAGGCCCATAGGGCATTTACACTAATACGTTGAGGTAGTTAGCCTCGATATCTTCTGTACCCTGAAGGGAGCATCCCTTCTCCTTGGCATAGATGATATAATCAACAATTTCTTTAGTAATTCTCTCGCCTGGAGCAAGAATAGGTATTCCTGGTGGATAGCACATAATAAACTCTGCACATATATGTCCAACAGACTGACGAAGTTCCAGCGACTTCTTATCAGAGTAGAATGCCTGCTGCGGTGATACAACAACCTCAGGCTGAATATAATCTCCGCTTATCATAGGTTTCTGCTCTCTTTCATGAAGACGTTTGATATCTGCCAAAGCATTAACAAGTCTTTCGATATCTCTTATTCTGTCGCCTATTGAAATATAAGCAAGAATATTACCGATATCACCAAATTCTATCTGAATATCGTACTCATCTCTAAGAAGGTCATATACCTCGATACCGGTAAGACCCATACCCTGTGTATAGACAGAGAGCTTAGTTACATCATAGTCATATACGCTGGTCTTATTAACAAGTTCCTTTCCATAGGCGTAATATCCGCCAATTGCATTAATCTCTTCTCTGGCATACTCTGCCATATCAACAACCTTGGCAAATGACTCCCTACCTCTAAGAGCAAGGTTTCTTCTTGAAATATCCAGGCTTGATATAAGAAGATAAGAAGCTGATGTAGTTTGAGTAAGGTTAATAATCTGTCTTACATAGTCTGCATTAATACCATTATTAGTAAGAAGAAGTGAGCTCTGTGTAAGACTTCCTCCCGATTTATGCATAGAGATGGCAGACATATCTGCTCCAGCCTTCATAGCATTAACAGGAAGATTTTCACCAAAATAGAGGTGTGTACCATGAGCCTCATCAACTAGCATCTTCATACCATGTTTATGTACAAGATCTGTAAGAGTCTTAAGATCTGAACATATGCCATAATAACTTGGATTATTTATAAGAACAGCTACAGCGTTTGGATGTTCCTTGATAGCCTTCTCCATATCCTTAGGCTCTACACCAAGGGCTATACCAATTCTCGGTTCTGTCTTAGGTTCTACATATACAGGCACTGCGCCGCACATAACAAGAGCATTGATAGCACTCTTATGCACGTTACGAGGAAGGATAATCTCCTGTCCTGGCTTACAGTTTGCCATAATCATACTTTGAACAGCAGATGTAGTTCCACCTACCATAAGGAATGCATGCTCTGCGCCAAATGCTTCGGCTGTAAGTTCCTCAGCCTCTTTAATAACGCTTACCGGATGACAAAGGTTATCAAGTGGTTTCATAGAGTTTACATCCAAAGAGACGCACTTTTCTCCTAGAAGTTCCACAAGTTCAGGGTTACCTCTGCCTCGCTTATGGCCAGGTACGTCAAAAGGTACTACTCTTCTCTTTTTAAACTGTTCAAGCGCTTCGTATACCGGAGCGTGTTTTTGTCTTTCTATGTTCACGTCATAAACCCCTAAACAAGGATAGTCTTTTTCATATTACGCCCTATTATAACATCATTTTTCTCTATATGATATTCCTATTTTTACATATTTCTTCGGTTTGTTTTTTCTTTTATATACGGCTCTACACCTGTGTCTGTCTTAGATTTCGACTGTGACCTTCACACCCTTATTTTTCTAATGCCCATCATATTTTCCTAAGCTAAACTTTCCGCGTTAAACTCGCTGCATCTGCAACTAAGACTTATAGTCTGTCCTCTCTGGTTCATTTAGACATAAGGACAGACTATAAGTCTTAGTAAGCAGCTTTGCTCAGACAGTAACTGCGGAAAGTTTAAGGAAAATATGTTATGGGCAAAGAAAAATATAGGGTGCTCGTCAATGTCTTATCTAAAACAGACACAGGTGCAGTGCCTACATATTGACAAACGCCAAGGAAAGTGGTTTAAAATAACTGTACATATAATATTGCATATTAGGAGTTAATAAATGATATATACAATAAAATATAGGCCTGGGCTTTCAGATATAAACCAGGATTATACAGTTAGAAAATCTGCTCTTTTAAAGATTCTTGAAGATTCTGCAGGTTTTCATACAGATGCTGTCGGGGTAAATGGAATTAATAAGATCAATGAAACTAGACATGCCTGGGCTATACTTGATTGGCAGGTTGAGATTGTAAAGCCGGTAAAATATGGTGATGAGCTTACAATTAAGACTTGGAGCAGAAAGTTTAAACGTACTTTTGCATATAGAGACTTTGAGATAATACGAGATGGAGAGACTTGTATCAAAGCCAGTTCAAGATGGTTTATAATCGATATCGACAAAAGACTCCCTCTTCGAATAACCGAAGATATATCAGCCCCATACGAATCAGAAGAAGTGTCAGCTCTTGGTATTGATGATATGGAACATCCTCTTCCACTAGAGCATTATGACCAGACTATTCCATATAAAACAAGAAGAAGTGATCAGGATATCATTGGACATGTCCATAATATCAAATATCTTGATATGTTTGATGACTGCATAGACTATGAAGAAATAAGTAAAATCCGCCATATACGTATGTATTATAAAAAAGAAATACAGGGTGGTAGCACTGTTAATATAAAGAAACACATTGCAGAAGACGGCACTTACTACTTTGCCATAGAATCAGAAGATGGCAGCGAACTTCACTGCCTTTGCGAGATGTCATAATATCTAGTTTCATCTAAGGTGTGGGTGTCTCACGCCTTAGTTTTATATTAGGCCAATCAATTCACGTTCCTTTTAATTTTCCTTAGGTTTCAGTTCATCACCATAATGATATAAAACATCGCTAAATCCTATGGCAACCCTTTGTTCTTCCAAGACTTTTTTGATTTCTTCCTCTGTTACCACAAGCTTTCCTTCTTCTTTCAAAATCTTTGTCATACTATTATATGCATCTTTTGCATTTATATCATTTTCTGCTAGATAATTATTATCAATATCTTTAATCCTTATATTACAATACGAATCTGAAAGAGTTTTATCAATAAAATATTCTTGCTTAATCATACCTATTCCACTGCCAATATAACAATCGTTGTATACTAAGTCTTCGTCGGAATGGATATTATATCCGTCTATTGAATAGTAATACCAAAATATATAATTCCCATCCTTGTCTATATAACCATGCTCTGCAGATTCTGAATCATAGTCGCTATAACTATACATATAAACTTCACCTGTATACATTACATCTGTGTAGCTATGTCCAACAGATTCACCCGCAAAGCATATTTTTAATTTATTATCTACATTTTTAACAATCAATGTCAGAGTAAACTCTGCTGCACCAATATCAGTTTTTAATTCATATGAGCCATCAAGACCTAAATCAATATATTTTTCAGATATGCAGTTATCATAGTACCACTCATATGAGTCACTAAGTCCATCATTAACTTTGTCTATAATTTCATACAGTGTATAATTCTTGCCCTCTTCAAGAGCCCCTGACAAATCAAACAATCCCGTTGTGTCTCCATCCTGACTATACTCAGCAGCGACATTTCCCTCCATGAAATCAGAATATAGTTTTTCAGATTCATCATCTAGCTGTATTTCTGTTTTACTTTTTGGAGATATATATTCTCTATATTTTTCATACGCTTCATATTCTGAAATAGAACTATCTTCTGTATTAGAGCTAATAGTATTTTCTTCTGCAGATTCCTCTGTTATCGAATTAACTATAATCTCCTCAGCAGAACTATCAGTATTATTGTCGCCATTTATATCTGCTTTGTTATTATTCTTTATGCTTGATTTACATCCCACTAATGACAATATAGTCATGGCTACTATAGTATAAAGGCAAATTTTATTTTTCATGAAGTCTGAATCTCCTATTATCCAAATACTTTTTACATCATAATGACCGTTGGGCTTTTTGAACAGGATAACCACCTCTATTGATATACCGCCTACTATTATATATACTTTCAGAGCAAAATATAAAGCACAACAGCAGTTTATGCAATTGTGCTTTATTATAATTCAATATATTAATTTTATACTCTAGAATTCCTGAATAAGCTCAAGTGTATGCTCATCGTTCATCTTGTTACAAAGTTCAACGAACTTATCAAGCGGAACATCCTGAATCTGCTTGTTAGAACCACGAACATTGATTGAAACTGTGTTGTTAGCAGCTTCGTTGTCACCAAGAACCAGGATGTATGGATCCTTAAAGTTCTTGAAGTTCTTAATCTTGTTACGCATGTTCTTATCGTCGTAGTCAGCTTCAACACGGATATCGTTGTCTCTAAGGAGAGCCTCTACCTTCTTAGCATATTCGTTATGCTCTTCTCTGATAGGTACAACCGCTACCTGATATGGGCTAAGCCAGAATGGGAATGCACCCTTGAAGTTCTCGATGATGATACCGATGAATCTTTCAAGTGAACCATAGATAGCTCTGTGAATAACTACAGGCATCTCAAGGTTACCTTCCTGGTTAGTATATGTAAGACCAAAGTTGTGAGGAAGCTGGAAGTCAAGTTGGATAGTACCGCACTGCCATTCTCTTCCAAGAGCATCCTTAATCTGAAGGTCAATCTTTGGTCCGTAGAATGCACCATCGCCTTCGTTGATTTCGTATCCATCCTCGCCATACTTCTCGTCAAGGATTTCCTTAAGAGCTGCTTCTGCTCTGTTCCAAACTTCGATGTCACCCATGTAATCATCTGGTCTTGTTGAGAACTCAGCTCTGTATGTTACACCAAATGTCTTGTAGATTTCGTCAGCGATAGAGATGATATCTGCTATCTCTTCCTTAATCTGTGATTCCATTACAAATGTATGGTCATCATCCTGTCTGAATTCCTGTACACGGAAGAGTCCGTTCATCTGACCTGACTTCTCTTTACGATGAAGCACATCATACTCACTGTAACGGATAGGAAGCTCCTTATATGAACGGTTCTTTCTCTTAAACTCAATCATAGCATTAGGACAGTTCATAGGCTTAGCAGCCATAGTGTCGATGCTTTCACGATTGTAGATAATAGAGCCTGCTTCGATAGTCGCTGTCTTTGTAGCAGAATTTTCATCTGTTAAATCTTCAGCAATATTCTCGATATTAACATCTGCCTTAACGTTACCTTCGATACCAGGCACGATAAACATATTGTTAAGATAGTGAGCCCAGTGACCACTTATAAGCCAAAGTTTCTTGTTGTTAATAAGTGGAGCAGAGATTTCTGAATAGTGGTGCTCATTCTGTATCATACGAGAGTATTTAAGAAGTGTCTGATACATCTGCCATCCACGTGGAAGCCAGTAAGGCATACCAGGTGCTGTCTCATGGAACATGAACAGTTCAAGCTGTGCACCTATCTTCTTGTGGTCTCTTTCTCTAGCCTCTTCAATCATCTTGATATGATTGTTAAGCTGCTCTTTGTCTGGGAATGCATAGAAATAAACTCTCTGCATCTGGTCACGCTTAGCATCACCTCTCCAGTAAGCCATAGAACATGAATGAATCTTAAATGCTGCATTCATAAGTTCCTGTGAGTTATCTACATGAGGTCCACGGCAAAGATCCACATAATCTTCACCTGTGTAGTAGATAGTTATAGTCTCGTCTTCAGGCAGATCCTGAAGAAGCTCTACTTTATATTTCTGATTCTTGAAAAGTTCAAGTCCTTCAGCCTTGGTAATTTCTTTTCTGGTCCAATCTTCGCGTCTCTTAATGATTTCACGCATCTTATTCTCGATAGTCTTAAAATCACCTTCAGTAATAGTCTTTCCTTCTGGAAGAACGAAATCATAATATGCGCCATCGCTTATCTGCGGTCCGATAGCATACTGAACGTCCTTTCCATAGATTTCGATTACAGCCTTAGCAAGTACATGCGCAAGGGAATGTCTGTAAACTTCTAAGAATTCTTCTTTTTCCATATTATTTTTCTCCTTTTTCTTAACCCCAAGCCCACCAGGCTCCGGTTTTTATTTATATTGAAGGCCTGGAATATAGCCTCAATAATCATTAAAAATTCTTAAGCTTAGATTTCTGTGTGCCGGTAAATATCATAATTACCAAGCCAAGTGAAAGTGTTATCCATACCATAGGTGACAGAATACCCATGACTTCGTCTGCTGCCTCTTCTTTGCTGGCAGCAACTATAATCATAACGATAACTGCCAGATATGTTACATATCCAAAAAAGCAAGCTGCAAGTCCGTCAGAGGCTGCACGGTAGTTAGATCTAATACCGTTAGATACTAAGTGGATAAAACCAATCAATAAGTAAATTGCAGATATAATAAAGAAAATCAATCCTGCAAATGCTATTAAAAGGATATAGGCTCCAGGTTCACCTTCAGCAAGTCCATCTGACATGCCTTCGAATAATTCTGACCAAAATCCTTCACGATCCGAATACTTACTTATAAGTTTAAAAAAGTAAGCTATTGTTCCCATGATTGAAGGAGTAAATCCAAATTCTCTATCAAATTCATCTAAATCACCAAAAAGCGGTGTGAAGAATGCAAATGCCCAGATTAATGTTGTAATTGCATATAAGAATAAGGCAAAGCCCTTACCAAGCATAGTCGGCTGAGCCGGATACGCTCCATACTGCTGTGTCTGAACATAAGGCTGCTGACCGTAAGGCATCCCACCATATGGCTGCTGTCCATATGGCTGATTATTGACATAATTACTTACAGGATCTGTAGCCTGCCCAACCGGGCTTCCACATTTTCCGCAGAAAACCTGTCCATCTTCTACCTGACTTCCACATTTATTACAAAACATATCTTTATCCCCCTGCAATGCAAAAAATACTATATAATGTCATTTGTGCGCACTCTGTACATTATATAATATTTCAAGCATAAAAACAGTATTAATTTTACATATTTATTGTCTTACATAGACTTTATCTTCTATGTAAGATATCCACATCGAATTCATATCTTCAGAAACTTCATAGCTGTATAGGCAGCCCCAGCCATCATCACCATAAGTTAAAATATAATAACCCTTATCATCTGGACCTTTATAATTCTTTTCAGCGTATGTTGAATTGCGGAATGTATCTTCACTTGTTTCATACTCCCCATTAGGCTCATAATAAAAAGTAGTATTTATTCTGCGAACACCATTCTCGTCTTCATATATTTCAATATATTCATTAGGATCAGATTCACATACCCATTTTCCAGCAAATCTTCTATATGTATCATCAACTTGTGCTTCGTACTGTTTCTGTCTTTTTAATCTAGCTTCCTTCTCTGCCTTAGTAAGATATGCATCTTCATCGCCCTCACCTATAATAGTTCCGACATCTGTTGCTTCATACCATACAAGAGCCTGATACTGGTTAGAATCAAGATATCTTATAGTGATGTAATTCCAATCGTTATTATAAATATTTATACCTGATATTTTTCTAACATCATCTCCATCAACTACTATTTCATCCCTTCCAATTGTATAGTCATAACCGTCCAGCTTATTAAAATCTTTATCATAAACTTCTACAGTCTTGTAGCATCTATCAAGGTCATCAATGGATAGAACAAGCTGTTTGTCATAATACGTAGCCTTGTCCATCTTAAATGACTCAACGTTGTTAGGATTAACATATGTATACATTACCTTATTATTTTTTTTATTGTTATCCTTTTTGTCTTTATCATCATCTTTCTTATGGCCATCCCTGCTGGAAACTATACGCTGACGGTCACTACCTTCTTCTTTATTTCCACAGCCACATACAACTATAGCTAAAATTATAGTTGATAGTAAAAGTAATATTCTTTTCTTCATAATGTATCCTCCTTATTCCCTATGGAGTGTGCTCCTCTATGTTTAATATACGGATGAGAATAAAAATAATTATGGAAAAAATATTTTTTTATAAAATTTTCTGAATATAGCATTTTTCTAAAAATCTAGTGTTTATAAAGTTTTACCGACTGCTTCGAGGGGTAAATTTGTCAGCTTTTAAATCTGGTTATATAATATTTTTATAAATTGGCTATTTTTATAATATCAGTTTTGTGTAGAATAAGGTCATCAAGGAAATATAAATCGCAGAAAAACATAGCGATTCTTGCGATTCACAATATGTAAGACTAGAAAGGAGAAAGCTATGACAACTAATGAAACAGCAATCGGAACTAAAGCACTTTGGGGACAGGTGGAACTAAGGCAGAAACATGCAGTAAAGTGGCTCACACTTTCAGCAATGTTTATGGCAATGAACATCGCTGTATGTACATTCTCAATCCCAGTTCCAGGAGGTCACCTTTACCTCTGCGACACAGTAATCTGTATAGCAGCTATATTACTCGACCCGTTTGGAGCATTCTTAGTAGGTGGTGTTGGAGCATTCCTTGGAGATATGCTCTTCTATCCGGCACCTATGTTTGTGTCGCTTGTAACACACGGTTTACAGGCGCTTGTTATCTCTCTTATCGTTCACAGATCAGCTACAACTAAGAACAAACTTTTCTGGAGAGCACTTATAGCTACTACTATCGGCGGTATAATCATGGTTATTGGTTACACACTTGGTAAGATTTATGTATATTCAACATACGCTGATGCAATCCTTAAGCTTCCATTCGAGATTGCTCAGGCTGTACTTGGTATCGTTGGTTCGCTTTTACTTTGCTTCAAAGGCGGATTACTCAGCTTATTTAAAAAGCTTGAAGAAGACTAATTCTAGCTTAGTCGATAAAGTTTAAATATCTATTTCGCTCAGATATATAAAAGACCTAAAGATATGCGTCCTGTCATCTGTAAACATATCTCTAGGTCTTTTTATTTACTCATCTTTATAATTGTCGTAGTATTCTTCAAGCTCCGGTCTACATGTCAGAAAGATTTCAGCTAGCTTCGCATCAAAATGCTTGCCAGCATCATTCTCTATAATCGAAAAAGCCTTATCATAAGAAAATGCCTCTTTATAACACCTCTTAGACACTAAAGCATCGAATACATCTGCAAGGGCCATGATTCTAGCCTCAATTGGAATCTCTTCGCCCTTTAATCCTTCTGGATAACCGGTACCATCAACCTTCTCGTGGTGGTAGTGGGCAACATTTTCCGCTACTTTAACGAATTCTTCATCTTCTATATCAGTAAGAACTTTCCTAACTATCTCGGCTCCATTCTTAGCGTGAGTCTTCATAACCTCATATTCTTCGTCGGTGAACTTTGCCTGCTTTCTGAGGATGGCATCGTCTACCGCGATTTTTCCAAGGTCGTGCATTGGTGCGCTTCGTGTAACCATCTTAAGGAAACGCCTGTCGATGTCATCAATCTTACCAAGAATCTTCTTTGAGAATATCTTTACAACATCGCTGGTTCTACGAATGTGTCCTCCGGTACTTAGGTCTCTAGATTCAACCATCTGTGCCATAGCAAGAAGGGATTTGTCCTGCATTTCCCTAATGTGGATGGTTTTCTCTGCAACCTTCTTGGCTAGTTCTAAGTTATAAGTATTCTTTAATGATATTGCCTGATAATGCTCGGTTTCATCTCTAAGTTCTAGTGTATAGCCTACGCATCGTGACATATAATTGTCCACAGTGTGAACTATTACGTCGAAGTCTGAGTTGCCGATTTTGATACTAAACTTGTCGCTATGCTTATGGGATTTCTTTTCTTTGGAAGTTTTCTTATTGTATTCCACATCGAACTTTGCCACCATACACATAAGCTCTGCTAGTACTGGGCTTACTTCTTCAACCATGCTTCCGATTTGAACATTCTTTAGGTCCTTTATTTTTCTATAAGCGTAGTCGTTGGCAGATCTAAAGCATAATTTTCTGTCGAAAGTTATAAAGCCTAATTTTCCAAGCTGCTCATCAACGATTTTCTTATTGGTAACTGCCGAGTAGATGTTGGAGTAGTAAATAGGAATTAGGACACCCGTAATAAGAATTGCAAAGGATATAGGTATGATGTCACAGCTAAACTGAAACAGTCTCTGTATAACATAACTAAAGACGGCGCCAAATGCACAATATATAAGGGTGTACAGATGCTTCTTATATACCTTAGCATATGAAGATGCTGTGTTAATAACTATAACAAGGCCTATAAAAAGGTATATACCCATACTTAAAGGGTATAAGAAGTGAAATGGTCCATATTCCTTTATTAAATAGGAATTGCCATATGAATCGGTAGTTAATGATACTGATTTATAGAAATAATCGTTAAAGCCGATGCCGCAGGCACAGCCAAAGATTGCTCCTTGGGCAGAAAAAGATAATACAGCGAAGAATTTATTAATCTTTTTATTGCAGACTTCGCATATTGTAAAAAGGTAAGTTAGCGGCAGGAAACAGCCTGCAAGATAGGTTATCTTTATGGCAAGTAAGGCCTCAGACAAAGATTTAGAGCGGATTAGGGCTATAAAACCAAAGCATGACAAGATGACTATTAGGAGCGTGATATTCTGAAAAATACTCTTTCGAACATCAGCCGCCATAAGCCAAAGATATAAAACTATAAGATATGCAAGACACCCAATATAAACATAAATCATAATTCTTTATTCCCCATTTTCTATATCAATAATGTGCTTATCCCGGACATATTATATCATTTTTATTATGTTATAGAATTAAAAAAAGAATCCCACGCGGGGATTCTTTAAATATTAATTGAGAGCATCTAACGCTTCCTGACAGTTTGTATAACCCTTATCAGCTCCAAGCCTATAGTATTCTTTAGCTTTATCAATATCCAGTTTTACTCCTTCTCCCTTTTCATAAAGCTGGCCTATTCTATAGCAAAGATTAGGAGAGTTAGTATTACCATTTTTATAAGATATTTCGTAGTATTCCAAAGCTTTAACTGGGTCTTTATCTATACCTTCACCAAGAAAGTAGATATTACCTACTGCTTCATAAGCCCATGCTTCATCCCAGTTTTCCAGATAGATTTCATAATATTCAAGTGCCTTGTTTACATCTTTTTCTACTCCATCTCCTGAGCTATAGCAGTAGGCTATGTATTTGATTCCATCGTGGTTTCCAAGATCCGCAGCCTGTTTAAAGCAGTCAAATGCTTTGGCAGAATCCTGCTTTTTGCCATCCGAGCCGTATAGATAAGCCACGCCCTCATCTGCATATTGCTGACTATCAACTACAACGATATCGTTATTATCTTCTATAGCAGAATAATTATCAGCAGATTCTTTGCCTGCACTCCCCAGTTTTCTTTTTGTAATCATAAGTATAATGGTGCATACTATAACTATAAGAATAGCTATTCCAAGAAAAAGTAGATTATTATACTTATTTTTACTTATATTACTTTTTACACCTTTAGAATCAGTTTCACCTTCTATGGCAGAATCTTCTGCGTCTACGCTTTCTCCTTCAGGCACCCCGGTTCCGGTAGCTGCTATAGCTATGTCCTTTGCGCCCAGAAGCTTATCAAGAGCCGCCGACTCGTCTTCATATTTACACCACCATATTGCCTGAAGACGGTTCATACGCATAGCCATACCTATCGGAAGCTCTACTTCCTCTAAATAAACAAGAAGCTGTTTTTTCTCGCAGTCTCTAGCATAGTTAAGCTCATCCTTGCAGTTTTTAGATTCCAAATAATTTTTACTGACAAATGCAATGAAATATGAACAATCGACGATATGTCTCGCTATATTCTCATCCCACTCAGTTCCTGGATCAATCCCATCGTCATACCAGATGTTATACCCATGATTTGATAATAAGTTAATAATGTGAACTACTTTTTCACTGTCTCTATGGGCATAGCTTACAAATATATAATTATTATTCTCATCACATGGCTTCACGCAGGAATCTCCCGTATTTTATTTATTTCCAAGATAATATGCCATATTTGGATTATCTAACATATTACCGATATATTAGCTGGTTTGTAGTTAAAATCCGTACTTTTGTTTGTTACCATATACATCAGTAGTAACCATAATCGGTTTAAGCGATGCTGAGTATGGTGTCTGAAGGAGGGCTGTTTCAAGTTCCGGTCTTGTATATGTTGCTACTTCCACTATATTGCCTGCTGCATCCATAAGCCCGATATCGTAACGATAGATTGGAGTAGCAAGGTTTGAAGCCTTCCAGGAAACCTGTGTTTTACCGTTAGCATAGGATGCTGTCATAGCAACAAGCTGGGACGTAGGCGTCTCTGGCTGATCTGGCTGATTAATTTCGAAAATTTTACTTACCGGGTGGCTTGCATTATAGCTTTTCTGGTCAGCTACATACTCTCCGGACTGACCTCAGAAGAACTGCCCATTGGAACCGAACTCATAGGTTCCTGCAGTATTGAATCCCCAGCTTGATGGGTCAGTAGAAATCTGTGATTTATCCAATGAAATCCACGCCTTATTAATCTTGTCGTAAGCGTAGATATTCTTAACTGCAAAATTTCTTACAGGATAGTCAGTGCTCGGAACATAGTTTTCCTGGAACTGCGATAGACCTCCCATAATAGCTGAGTCTGTAAGATTAGTGTCATAATAAGAAATAAGAGTCCACTGGCCTGTTGTCAGGTCTTCTACCCACTGGCCTACAAAAGTATGACCTGTTGCCACATCGTCCCAGCAGAAGAAAAGCATCCTGTACCACTGTCCACTAGCCCAGTTGTATGGGGTAATCCAATGTGTACCTTCCCCTTCTCCGCCGAAGTAGCTCTCGTTACCGGCTGGATACATGCGCTTAGCTCTAAGAAGCTTGCCATCCTTTTGTCCTTCCCAGAAAGACATAATTGCCATACGACCGTCTACTGTATTTTGTAAGCCGCCATATGCTCCAAAACCACCTTTCATTTGCCAGTTGCAGAGTGCCCAGTAGGTATTTACCGGTGTAGCTCCACCTAAAAAATCAATTTGAAACGCCTGATATTCTCCACTCGTATCCTTTCCACTGGTGATTGGATCCATGTAGATGTTTTTGGCCATCTTACTTGGGCGATTGTTGCCAACAGCCTCAGTGTTAAGGCAAAAAGACAGACAAAGACAGATAATTAATGTTGTTAATGTTACTAATTTTATCTTTTTCATATATCCTCCTTTTCGCCCGAATTATACTTTTCCCTTAACGATGATTATACCACATAGGCACGAGCCAAAGCCATATTTATATGGCCTTGGCGACGCCGTGTGATAACGGTCGCGAAGCGACTGTTATATCATAAAGCAACGAGCCAAGTGAACGTTTACGTTCATTTGGCGACTGCGAATGATAACAGTTGCGAAGCAACTGTTATACCATAAAGGCACGAGCCAAAGCCATATTTATATGGCCTTGGCGACGCCATGTGATAACGGTCGCGAAGCGGCTGTTATATCATAATTCAACGAGCCCAAACCATGTGTTATACTATTTTCATGAATGTTATATTTGATTTAGATGGAACTCTATTAGATACAGAAAAACTCTACCGCAGGTTCTGGCCTATGGCTGCAAGAGACTTTGGCTATGAACTTAGTGATGAGCAGGCACTTAAGCTACGCTCACTTGGGCGTCCTTATGCCCCTATCCAGTTTAAAGAATGGTTTGGAGAGGAGTTTGATTATAAGAAAGTACGTGAAAGACGGAAGGAATATGTAAGCGAACATATAGCCAAGCACGGAATAGAACTGCGTCCTGGTGTTATTGAAACCCTTGATTACTTAACTGATAAAGACATCACTATAGCCATTGCCACTGCTACTGATTTAGAAAGAACTACAAAATATCTCGATATGGTTGGTATCAGGAAATATTTTAAAAATATAATCTGCGCAACTATGGTAGAGCATGGAAAACCATCTCCTGAGGTTTATCAATATGCCTGTAAGCAGCTTGGTACCAATCCATCAGATTGTATAGCTGTAGAAGACGCACCAAACGGAGTTAAAAGTGCCTACGCCGCAGGTCTTAAAGTAGTCTTTATCCCGGACCAGTCTCCTTCTGACAGTGAGATAAAGCCTATGATATATAAGGAACTAAAGATATTAACCGGATTAAAGGATATCGTATAAATTAAAAAGGAGCACCTGCTCCTTTTTATTATTTATGGGATAAATTTCTCTATAACAACCACAAGCCCATCCTCATCATTTGAAAGTGTGATAAAATCAGCAACCTTTTTAACTGCATCCTGAGCATTACCCATAGCCACTCCAACTCCGGCATATTCTATCATGCTTATATCATTATAGCCATCGCCGCAGCATACTGTATTCTCCCTGTGAAGTCCCAGCGATTCCAGCATCCTGTCAAGGGACTGAGCCTTATCTATGCCCTTTGGCATAACCTCGATAAAAAACGGTTCCGACCTCATAATTGACAAGTCTGGGAACATTTCCTGTAATTCATCTACACATACCTCTGCTATTTTGGGGTCTCCCGTAAGCAGACATTTGTTAACATCAAAATCCACATACTCAAGAAAGTTTGATACAGGCTTTACTGGCATAGCATTGATTCTACTTTCTATGTCTATATACTGATCACCCTTACTTCCCATGATAATACTGTCATCCTGATACGTGATGATTCCAAGATTATGGCTCACAGCATAGTCATAAATCTTCGGTATAACATCAGAGGGAAGTGTCCTTTGAAAAACCACTTTTTCTGTGGCACAGTTAATGATTCTTCCGCCGTTAAATGAAAGAAGGTATCCGCCATATTTTTTTAATTCAAGCTCATTCTCATATCTTCGCATCCCGGCAGTTGGTCTTCCAGAAGCCAGCATAACTATATGCCCTCGCTCCATGGCTCCTTCTATAGCATCCTTTGTCCTTGCCGAGATTTCTTTCTGAGAATT
>OCVV011305112.1_pt1 | contig 16036 bp, 12 predicted proteins | sample 1539721 | NCBI WGS metagenome assembly OCVV01 (sample SAMN02144230, study PRJEB22623) | gut metagenome | biome: sheep rumen | host: Ovis aries | place: New Zealand
ACGAAGTATGACCGCTTCCCTTTCGCAGACAAAATTAAATCCCGAAGAAACAATCCTTGAAGCGAATGGGCTAAAAATAAGCGAAATAACATATAAGCAAGAAGATGAAATAACATCACATCTCGGCAAGGACTATCAAGGAAAATCCGTAGAATGCCGCTATGTAAAAGCTTTCTCGGTAGAAAATATAAAGACCAGAGAAAATTATGAGGACTTCAAGAAGTCTCATAATATGGACTCTAAAGACTGTCGCCTTCTATATCACGGAAGCAAAACAGAAAACTGGTTGTCAATCGCTTGTCAAGGCTTGCAGTTAAATCCTACGGCGAAGGTGACAGGTAAGATGTTCGGTCAGGGCATTTACTTAGCACCAGATGCAAGAAAATCAGCCAATTATATGGACACAAAGGGTTCACATTGGAATGACGGTAAGAACGACAAAGGATATATAGCGGTCTATTCTGTAGCTCTCGGAAATCCAAATGGAGCTAAAGAAGGGAAAGGCATATATTATCCGACAAGCAGTTTACCGTATAACTTCTCCAGTAAAGACCTTCCGAAAGGCTGTATATCAGTATATGCGCAAAAAGGTCGTACAGGGCTTCTGAATGATGAGATATGCGTATATGACTCCAATCAGCTTACTATAAAGTATCTGATTGAACTAAAACCGTATTCGGCACATGAGCTTAACTTTAATCTTGACCGAAGAACAATAAAGAACAAAATGGAAAACGGATTTGACCCGCCTGAAGTGAATCCTGATGGGTCAATCCATATAGCTTTACATCTTGATAAGCTGGATGAAAAAGTGTCAGACTCTATAAAAGAAAGTATATTTTGGCAAGGCTATCTAAAAAGCATAACCGAAAACGGCAATAGAGTCGATATTTATTACAGTAACAGTAAAGATATGAACCCCGACATAAAGATAAACGGTTATTCCGCAAATGTTACGCATGATGACCGTTATTTCCTCGGAAGGGAAGCAAAAAAAGCTACAGTAGGAATAAATAAAACTGAAGGAGATTGGAGAGAGACTATAGCAGATTTACAAAAAGACGCTATTCAAGACCTTGAACAGCGGAAGGCTATCAGTAGGACCAATCAGCAGAAAGAAAAAGAACAGGAAGCGGAAAGAACCTCATAGGCCGCTTCCCTACCCTGCTTATAAATAAAATTCCCCACTGGGGAATTTTAGCAAAAACGACCAGCAAACCCGCTCTGCAAGCGGCACTGACAAAAAAGGAGTATTAAAAATGAGATTATCAGAATTAAAAAATGGTTTGAGCTGTGCTGAAATTGATTTAAACGAACTGGGAAATATGGCAGAGTACGACCCTGAGACTAATACGGTAAAAATCGCGCTTTCTGCGTGGTCTAACGAAGACAAAGAATTAAACAAGCTTACATATTACGAGCAAGATTTCAATGGCCGCTTAGATGATGACCCTGAAATTCTTAAAAGATGGCCTGAGCTTGCTGATGAGAAATATGCAAAAAAGGTTATAGACAAGTATGCCGATTTAAGAGATGATGCAAATTCTCCTTGGGATGAATGTCTTGATGCAGCAATCGGTCATGTGTCACAAGAAATAATGAAAGAAAGAGAAAAGAAGAATGAGATTGTGAAAGATTAATACTGTTCAGCTCTTCCCTTCCCTCTTTCCACTGAATGAATTCCCCAGTGGGGAATTTAAACTGTAACAACCATCACACCCGCTTGCATAGCGGGTTTCAAGCGAGGCACAAGAATGACAATCACAAGAAATATAAACGGCGAAAACGTAAAAATAACACTCACTGATGATGAAGTAGCAAAAGCCGCTTCCGAATATAACTTACAACAATTATCTCCCAAAATAGACTATGCAATATCTCTTAATCTTGGCGAGTTAGGGAAAGCTTTTTTCAATGGAGATTTACCTATCCACGGATATGACCCTGATGAGATAAAGAACGAGATAGCTGAAGGTGTATATTCTGCCAGAGATATAGAAAGAGACGATGAAGATATAAGGCAATCTCTTGATGCTGTTCTTGATGATATAAATTTGATGGACGAATTGAAATCCATTAGCACCGATTCAAAAATATACTATATGGGTTGTGAAGTAAGCTGTAAAATTCCAGACGGCGCAGATTATACTACAGTTGATATAGGCGAAGGCGAAAACCTTAACGGAAACTATGACGAATTTGGAACATTCAGCGGACGTGTGCATTACGAGCTTTCTGTAATAGCGGATAACATTGAAGATGCTAAAGAAAAGGCAACAGAAATATGTGATGAAGCCAACTTCGGCGACCTTGAAGACCTTTACATTGCAAGTGATTGGAAGGTATATGAAATTACCGATGTAAGCAAAGTTATACAAAATGAAAGCAAAAGCCACACCAAACAGAGCATAGAAAGAGACTAATCCCCTTCCCTGCTCTATAAAATTCCCCACTGGGGAATTGCATATAAAATAGCCGCTGAAGCCGCGTAAATAGGCGCTTCAAGCAAAGGAGAACAATACAATGGATTTAAACATGAAGTTTGATGATAATTACATTATCACAAAAACAATTGACGGTGCGTCGGTAAAAATCCAATTGACAGATTATGAAGCCTCTCATATATCCTCTGCTTATTATAATAATAAGCTGAAGCAGGAGATTTGCAAAGAGATAATCGACACTTACGGCGATGTAGGCGAAGCATTCATAAGCGGAGATTTGATTATCGAGGGATATGACCCAGAAGAAGTAATAGAAGAAATACTTGATTATCGTTCTTATGTTGAAGAAAACGCTAATATAACAAAGGAAAGCGTCGATTACATTCTTACCGACAATCAACTTGCAAATGAATTATCTGAACGTAGCCGTAGCCTGAAGGGAATAGAAAGAGACTGAAATGTAAGATTAAAATTTTGAAATATAAGATTTTAAATTTAAAATTTTAAAATGATATTTAAAAAGTGAAGGAGTTTTCATTTATGTCATACGAATTGCAAACATTTGGTATTTATCCTGATACAATAGAAGAAAATATTCGCCTTGCACAAGCTGTTGAAAGCGACTTCGATGAAATCATGATGGACTATTCCTACGACTATACTACTATCGACGTTACTGCGGATGCTGCTGAAGATTTTAAAAATCACATAGAAACGAAAGACATTACCAATGCAATTATATCCTCGACATTCGGCGCACTGGAATCGTGGGTCAACCAATATCAATTAGGCAGCGGCAATCATTGTGTAATAATGCGTATAAATTCCTATGTGAATGGCGATGACTCACATCTTTATGTGACTACAAATGGTGGCCGCTCATATACAGAACTGTTTACCGAAGGAGATTTGAGAGAGGCGTTTAATAATGAACTGGCAACGGTTATATGCGATGCAGTAACCAAAAATCTTGATATAAAGAAAAATGAATTATGTTACGAGGATTTGGTAGATGATATTTCCGACGGAATAAAAAACGGAGAATTCGATAGAGATGATATAAAAATGTTTCTGTCGGAAGGAATTCTCGAAGGAAGCTTAAAAGAAATACAAGAAACTACAAAAGCGTATCTAAGGTCAGATAAATCAAAGGACGACCGAGATATATAATAATAAATGTATATAAACAACCACAAATATATTCGCGTTACTAATGGAAAGGAAGTAAATTAAAATGGCAGACAATATCTTAAAAAGTGTTTACAGCATGACTACTGAAGAACTTGCAAAAGAGTTCACAGAGAGGGAAATAAGATATACGAACAGGCGAGGCACTGAAGAAGATATCCAGAGACTAAACGAGATTAACCAGTATTTGCGCACTGAATATGACGATTACGGTTATAAGAGGTTTGCTGACTTGGTTGAACGAGAATCTTTCGGTATCAGCCTTACAACATTCCGAACACTGGAAGAAGGTATGGAAAAAATGGTACAGAGTGAAATAAGCGGCAATTCTACCATTTTTAAATCTAAGAGCAATGACCTTACTGTCGATGCTCGCGAGATAAACCCACCTTTATATAATAACGTAATCATAGAAGAAATTAAACTGACTGAGTTCAAACCGATAATATTTGAAGAACCCAAAAAAACCACCATTGAAGAAGATATTAAAATGGCAACGGAGAATGTGAAAGTTGACAATTCGCAATTTCTTTTCGATTATGATTCGATTGATGACGCACCTGTAAAAGAAGAAAGAAAACGTCTTACAGATAAGCTTAAAGAAACATTCGGTAAAGTTGCTAATGGAGTCAAGGGCATTTCCTCAAAACTTATTGCCGAAGCAATGAAACCTCTTAAAGAACAGGTTAATTCACTGCAAGAACAAGTCGTATCTGTCACTGAACAGGCAAATAAGCAAATTGAGTCTTTACAAAACCAGCTTAACGCAGTAAAAGAAAACGCTAATCAAAGAATAAATAATCTCCAAAAACAAATTACGACACTAAGAGATTTCTTTACAGCCGAGCTTAATAAGGTGACGGAAAAAGTTTCACAGTTGACAGAAAAGGGAAGGGCGGCACAAGAACGAATCACTGATTTAACCGAGAAATATGAGAAGCTTGTCTCTCAAAACGCAACTCTTCAAAGACAGTATTCAGACAAAAGCGGCACAGAGAACGTTGGTGTATCGTATAACACAAATACTAATAAGTTTCAGTCTATGGACTCAAAAATTATATCTCTTCAAGAAATGCTTCAGGAAGAAACAAATAAGAGAATGGATTTGGAAAAGAAAATCGACAATATTGATAAGAGAGAATCTGTTCTCAACAAGTTTATGAAGGCAAAGGACATGAAGACTGCATCGCTTGAAGAAGTGGCTCTTGCAGGCGGCGAAGCTATAAAAGATATAATGTCCGTACATAAAGCCGCTGTATATTGCATCGACCCGATTAAGAATGCTCCCTATAAAGTAAATGAGCATAACGAAAGAGAATATACAAACATCAATACAAATATCGAGCAGGCTATAAATAGCGGTGAGCCTGTTATAGATAACAACTCCATAATAAAATCAGCAATTGTCCCGTTCAAGGTTAAAGATGAAAACAATATAGAAAAAGTCATGGGCTATGTTGAACTGTCTGATTTTACCAATATAGATGAAACATTTGCTGTAGAAAGCGTAAATGCAGCAACGACCCTGTTCGCAGATAAGGTTCAGGCTGAATACCAAAAAACAGTTCTGACAAAAGACCCGCTTACAAACTTCTATAATAAAGAAGGTATATCTGCAATTCTCGATTCCAAAATCTATGATGATATTCAGAATAAGATACCAGTAGCGGCAATTAAACTCGCGGTAGACGATATAGGTGTCATAGGAGAGGACGCATATAAACACGTTGCAAATCTCTTACAAGAAACAAACAAAGATGCCAATATGACCATAACTCCTTCTCGAATTGGCGATAATGACTTTGTGGTTCTTGTTGAGGGTGAACGTAGAGATGACCCGAAATTTGTCGAAGAACAAGCCTTTAAATACGGTCAGAACTTATGCCATCTTATTGCAGAAACTCCGATTGAATACGACAACGGCAGTATAGCCAAAATTACAGCAAGCGCGGGTGTGGCTTTGATTGAAGAAGATATGTTCATCAATAAGAGTCGCGACCAAATGAGCGCGGTATTCACAAACGTTACCGATAAGATAATAAGCGAAAGATGCGAAGAAGCGGCAAGAGACGGCGGCAATAAAGCTATTGCAAGCTATGATATTACATCTGAGTTTATTACAGAGGTCACTGAGGACCGCACCTTCAGTGTTCGTAAAGAAATCGCAGATTTTGCTTCTCCGTTGCTCGGAAAAAATTATCAGGATTTGGCAATGATGCAGGAAGTTAATGAAAACGGAGTTACAACTGTTGCTACAATCGAAGTAGTTGGCACACCAATCGTTGAGTTCAACGGAACGACTTACAACGACCCCAATACATATCCAGATGAACTCGTAAACAACCTGAAGACACACAAACCCTTTAATGAGTATGATATAAAAATAATAAAAATGCCCGAATTGCAAATTTCGATAGCCGTATATGATGCACCTGAATCATCACAGCCAGTTTATAATTTCTCAAAGGAATGGATTCCGAGTGAGTTCAACGGAAGCGTCGGCTCAATAAGAGCAGAATTAAGAAATGATATACACAAACTGTCTATGGAAACAGTCAGGGCATACGAACAGTCGATTGATAAATCTTACGGAAACGGACGTGAAAACACTTCGGCTGATACAAATGAGAAGAAAAACAAAACTGACATTGAACGCTGATACAAAAAATAATGTCAGAACAGGGAAGGGAAGTGGCTTAACGAAGCCATTTCCTAAACCTTGGAAAGATAATTCCCCACTGGGGAATTCTGCGAAACCACTTACATAATCCTAAAAGTATATATACTTACGCCGCTCGATTTGGAACAATGGATGCTCAAAACAAGAAAAGCAAGAAAGCTGACATCGAACGCGAATAAGCGTTAAACAAAAATCGACACAACGGGGCAGAAAATTGCTTTACAAAGCCTTTTTCGTTGCATTAATAGTAAAATTCCCCACTGGGGAATTTTTGAAAAAAGCCATATAAATCTAAAAAAGGAGAACATTATGGGACGTTTATACTGGGGCGAATTTACTGAAGAAAAATACAATAAAATGGTGGAAGCAATTCACGCTCGTGATGAAGATAACTTTGAATACTATAGCTTGCCATTTTTCAACTATAAAATGGAAGACTTTCAGCTTGAAATCAATCCTATTGCATTAGGAAGTGAAAGAGAATGGGCTATAGATATAAATTTATTCGACAGTAAAATCGAAGATTACGACGGCAATGTAATAACAGGCTATTACGAAGAAGATATTCCGACATACGAAGAGTTCAAAGCAGCTGCCGAAACACTTGCAGAAGAGGCTATCGAAAAATATAAAGACAAAATTATTGATAAGGACGTAATTCCTAAACAACTTGCTGACGAAATTGAACAATATATGTTTGAACGCGGAGAATATGATTTTGGAAACAGCGACCGCATTCGTTGGCTTGAAAGCGTTCCTGATGCCTACGATGTAGCAAAAATGTCACCCTCTGAAATAGATGAAGTAAGAGAGACGGTGACAAAAAATATACAAGTTGCTCTTGAAGAGCCTTCAACTATTCAGCCCCTTATAGATTATTTTAAGAGCGATTGGCGTGAGTTGGATGATGAAGATGAACTTATACTCAATTGTGAGAGATTAGAAGATAAGCTCAATACCTTGATAGAGCAGGCTAAGGTCTACACCGTATCTGCTTATTATGATGGCGATTACAGAGGTCTGGCAGCAAGTGAAAACTTCAAAGACTGGTCCAAAGTCGAAGAGTTTGCTCATGAACAGCTTATGCAGGGTTCTTTTGTGAGAATTGACAATAACAAAGAAAATGGCAAAACAGTCAAAATCACACCAGATGAATACCAGAGTAAATTCGACGGGGAATTTATCTACAAGGCGAATGATTTAGAAGCATCTGTAATCACACCGTTTATAGATGTTATACGCGATATGGACGCAGGCGAGCATTTTACCATCGAAAGCCCCGTTGAAGGTGCTGTTATGGTAATCACCAAAGACCCTGATTTCGTTAAGAACAGAATTATAATGGAAACCGATTTAAGTGAAGTTACGAATAACGTTACCGTCGATTTCCAAGTAAACAACAAAAGTATTGCAAATACAGTCAGCATAAATGTAAGTGATTTGGAAACCGCACTAACCAAAATAACAAATGACGACACATCGCTTTTTACCGATAAAGACAAACCGCTTAAAGACCTTGTAAATGAAATCAATTCTTCTAAGAACAAAAAGGTCGAATTAACAAATGAATAAAGACAAGAAAGAGGAAAGACAATGGCATATCAAAAGAAGACTTATAGCAAAAAAGAACCGACTGAGGTTAATTTAGCGATTGAGGGAATAACCTTTGATTTGTCGAAAGTAAGCCCAGATGTATATAATACAGCTCATAAATATGCTGTGGAAGATGTACGAAATGATGCAGAAATCGACTTTATTGAAGAAAACGAAGATGAAGATGTTTCTTTTGAATTCAATGAAGATGAATATAAGAGTGCTATAGATGAAAAAACAAACCTATATATCAAAAATGCTCTTGGCCTTCCTGATAACGGCGTAATGTTAAAGGTAAAGTCGTCAATCGCCAACGATAACAATGCCGCTAAAGAAGCCGCTATATCATTCTTTTCTGAAAAATATAATTTACCCGTTTTAGACATAAACAGTGAGAAAAGGGCAACAGGTTCAGATGTTCGGCTTTCTAAAGCGTTCGATGCCTACCAAAAAATAAGTGACAGTAACGATTACGCAATCTGTCTTGACCTCGTAGATAATTTAAGCCGTTACTCTCCAGATAATGTGGCTCTCATATTTGCACAAAGGCCAAATACAATAGCTGTAAAAGGTTTTAATGAATGGAAACAGGATGATTATAAACGCGGCGTAGCGGCAGGCGAAAAAGGCATTCAAATCTTTGCACCTTCAATTAAGACCTTTAAATCAGCTGAAGAGGTTGAAGATTATACTAAAAGCCATTATCTCAGTGCGTCAAAAAAACAAAGCTTGCTTGACCAGATACAGCAAACAGGCACAGCATCTCATGTTGAATACTATCACTCTGTATATGTATATGACATAATGCAAACAGTGCCGCTTGACAATAGCAAAGATAATCTTCAAGAACTGTTGGATAAACTAAAATGTATTAAGCCACTACAAGAAGGGCTTCAGAATGAAACTCCTGTGATTGAAGCAACAGCAAATGTCATATCTAATATGTTTCCAGATATGAAAATGCCTGAAAGATTAAGCGGTATATCGGGGCAGGAATACATATATAACACCCTACAGACGTATGCAGAAAAGCTATTCAGCGAAAAGCCTGAATCAATAACAAATATAAAAGAAATCCTGCCGTCCAAAAATGAAACGCATCAGCTTGAAACGTTAATGGGAGCATATTTAGCGGCAATCCATATTGGCGTTGATGAAGAAGATGTGCTGAAAAAAGCGGCTTTTGCAATGAATGGAATACTAAAAGATAACGAGCCTTTACAGTATCGACAGGGCAAAAGAGCTGTTTTTGAAAAGGCGTTTGAACGGGCCATAAAATTTTCAAAGGATTTTAACAAAGAATTTGACAAGGAGTTTGACAAAATACAAGATAGACAGGCAGAAAAAAATAAAGATAAAAAGAAAGAGGGGACAGAAAGAGAATGAAACTTAACGTAGAAAATTTTTCCGATATGTCTCTAAAGCCAGACCACATAACAGTTTTGGAGTTTTGTGAATGTAAAGGCATAAATGTAGCAGAAGCTTTAGATATGTCTTTGCATGACATTAATGCTCTTCTCGTAAATAATGGATATGATGAAATATCAAAAAACGATATCAAAGAATATATATCTTATTGCGAAACAGCATTAGTCAATCTGACTGATTCCAACGCAAGTTACGAAAAGAGAAATCAACACATCGACAGCATCTCTATTATTCAAAATATATGTTGTAGTTATAGTACAAACATCGTAGCAGATGTTCTTGCTAATAATGTTATAAGCAAGGAACAATATGATGAAATGCAGTTAAACCCAACGGAAAAGAACAAGATAATAGATGAAAAGTATCTTCCGAAGGTTAAACGATGGGCTATAAACAAGGTTCACAGTGAGGATTTTGATTATAGCCTAATGCCAGAACCTATATTGTCGGAAACAATAAATCCTACGATAATAAACGCTATTGTCGAGACCTACATTAAAGAGTACGAAAAAGCTGATAAAAATGTCAGTTTTGAAAAAGAATAACATTAATTAAGTTCAAAAGCAATATTTCACAAAGGAGTAAATAACATGGATAATCAGGAAATAGCAAAACAACTTCAGGATATAACAAATCTTCTTACCGAAAAGATGATTCCCGCTATAAATAATCTTACGCAGGAAAAGGCAAGCTATGTTGACAAAAATGATTTCAACAAAATGCTGGAAATAGTAAAACAAGTACAAGAAAAACAGCAAGTGTTAGAAAAAGCTGTTATGGAAACACGGGAAGCGCTTTCTCTAAACAACGAAATGTCGAGTGTGGCGCTCACACTAAGCGAAACTATTCTGAGCAATAATACACCAGATATAAAGCTGAAGACCGTCAACGACTTAATCAAGAGCAGGGTAGAGGCAGACTCGGTTGAAATTGTGTTTAATAATGACGAAATGATGAATAGTAAAGACCTTTCGTTATATAACAATTATTTTAATATGGCTTCAACCAGTGATAAGCCTATTATATCCCCCGACAATAAGGTAGCTATCGTTCCGTATTGTAAAGAAACGGCTGAAAATCCTATAGCTTTTGCGGTTCTTAAATCGGATAACGTAGATAATTCACCATTTGATAAGATTTCTGAAATAGCAGATAATACACAATTGGGAAAAACCTTAGCGTCGGCAATAAACAATATTCATAACGAGGTAACAAATGATGAGCTTCTGAAACTGAACCGACAGCTCAATCAGAGACTTTGCTATGATGGATTAACTGAAGTCGCAAGAACAAAAAACGACGGACTTCGCGATTATGTTGACAAAAACATAGAACCTATCTTCCAAGATGCAATAAAAGGACGTGATGTACCTTGCGTTTTAGTAGGCTATGCAGACTTTAACAATTTTGCGGATGTAAACAACTTATATGGACATGACGCAGGCGATGCAGCTATTAAACATCTTGCAAATGTAATAAACGATGAGCTTCGACGTGATGATGCCCTTATAAGGATGGGTGGAGATGAGTTTGTTGTCATTGTTACCGCTCCAACTGTAGAAGATGGACTGAAAGTATTTGACAGAATAAAAGACAAAGTAAGCGAGACTCCCATTTCTATAACCGCTGACTTTTCCAAAGAAAATAACGTTAATGACAAGGAAGAACTTGAAATAATAAGAAGTATTTCTATGGGCGTTACATACATGGATAAAGATAAAATGCAAGTGCTTTTGGCTTCTTGTCAAGGCAATGAAGAAAACGATGCAGAGAACCGTTTTAAAATTATCCAGTCAAAAATACAAGAAGCAGATGGACTGATGTACGCATCTAAAGACGCATATCATAAATACGCGCCCAAAATAAATGACAGTCAGGAAAACGAATGGAAGGAAAACTTAGGAAACAGAGTTGCGGCATCTAAAATTGAACAAATAATAGAAACCCAGATAAAAACGTCGCCATTAAACATTGCTGTTCCAGACGATGTTAAGAATGTAATAGATTCAATCAACGAAGCAAAAGCAAATGATACTAAAGTATTCAGCTTGGCAATAGATAAATCATACGGTAAAGCTATTATCAATCCATATCTGGCAAACGAAAACACAAGTGTCGCTCGCATGGAAATGACTAAAAATGATATTTCGCTAAATCTTGCGTTAGTAGTAGAAGGTAAAGCAACCATTGCCTTTGATGGCGTAGAATACTCTACAACTGCCCCAGATAAATACCCGCCTGAACTGGTTGACACAATTCTCAATGAAGGTGTATCAAATCTTCAGATAATACCAGAAAAAGATGCCGAGCTTCCGCACGTCACAGCGTACTACGATTTTACAAGCAAAGACGGCGAAAAATCAAATCTTATGTCTGAGCCTTACACTGGAAGTATTCAATACGTTGAAAGAGCGCTCGAAACTCACATTAAAGAGTATGCTAATGTGAAAATGGATGATTACATCAAAGAACACAATCTTGAAAAAGATAATAAGAATAAGGATGTAAAAACACATAATAATGAAGAAAGATAAGTAATACACGGTTCAGTGCCGCTTATATAGAAAATATAAGCGGCACTGTATTACAACAACATGGAAAGGATAATAAAATGTATAGAGGAAACAACGCATACAAAGAACCCCTAACTACACCCGAATACTACGGATGTTATGAGGAAAAAGATAAACTTGTAGACAGTTCTAATTGGTTCGACAGACTCGAAGCGGCCAAAGAGGGCTATGCTCCTGAAATACTTCAGTATGATTCTGATAATATCGTTCGGGCAACAGTAGCGCTTAACGGTCAATCGTATGACCTCGTAAACGACGCAAATCCAATGGTACAGGCAGCTATAGCTTTTGCGGCAATAACAGATGAGAGCTTTCTTCCGCATTTTCCAAAGGGCGATGTTATAGCAAGAATGAATGTGATAAGCGGCGTTAATAAGGTTATAGACCAATTTAAAAACATTAACGGAGAATATGATATGCTCAAAGTAAAAGCAGAAAACTCTATCAGAGCTGATAATATAGAAAGTTCTAAAAGAGTTCTTGCAATGTGGGATAATGATGGATATTCAACCAATGAAAATACTAAAGGAGCTTATGACGCAGAAATGCACAGGATGGAAGAGTTATCCCTGTTTCAAACTGTTTACAGCGGCGTTCTCCAGAAAATCTATGACGACAAAGATAAGTTAGGCATCTCTTTAAGCGATGTGCCTGAGCATATAAAATTAGATGTCACCAACAAGCTCAATGAAGATTTATCCTTTACTCAAAAAGCGGCACTTTCACAAGCTCGTAAGATTCAAGCCGAAAGAGATTAAGAACACAAGCATCTATAACAACCAAACATTTCTTTCTAACTATATAATATAATGTAACAGCAAGTATTGACAAAGGACAGACAATATGTTATAATATATGATAAGAAATGCGGTAGCCCGAAATGGAAAGTCCGTCATAACGATACTGTTATACGATTATACAATGTATAGCATTCCATTAAGGGGGCGTTTCGCATGGAATGCCCTCTATTTGTTATTATAAATGAAAATATAAAAGGAGAAGACCAAAATGGCAGTAAATGAAATGGCGATAAAACTTGAACAGCTCTTCTTTTCTGAAAAAGAATGTATGGAAGACCCTGATATAGTCCTTTTTTATAACACCAAAAACAATTCATTAAGATATAAAACAGACACATCTACACTTCAGATAAATCTATTTGATGACAGTAATACCAAAAACAAGTCTAAGTTAAGCGAGGAAATAATATATTTTCCTACTAAAGAGACAACAAAATACACAGCAGACCAAGTAGTTGGTCTTAGTGATAACGGAAAAAAAGCAGGGGTAAACCACGATGTATTCAATTCAATGCCTTCAGTTTTTCAGGCAATAACAATCAGATACCTTTATGACCACGACAGAGTATTTGAAAAAGTGGTTGGTTCAAAGCCTTCAAAAAAACAGCATGATATCGAGAGATAATAAAATAGTATCAGAATAGTCGTTTTCAAGGAGTGAATTTTATGAATAGTACAGATATGGAAACCACACAATATGTATATATGGCAGATACGATAGAGAATATCAGCTCCTTATGCTCCGAATTAAAAGAGTTGGGTTTTGATGTTTCTAACGATGAAACAGGTATTATAGTGAGAAATGCTGACTATGATATGGAAAGTATCATTGATGCTCTTGACGAATACGGCGTATATTACAGTTTTGAAAGCGGAAAAGACGCAGCCCGTGAAAAAATGTGCGGTATCATAAAAAACCTTCTTGATGAAATAAATATAGGTATCGTAAATATCGGCAATGAATACTGTTTATGCGATTTCGAGGCTTTATATAATGACGGTCCGTTCCTTTTAGACAATGAACCTGTAAAATACACATCATTGCCTGAAATTATGGATAACAGCATTGTCAAAGACAGAATTAACGATAGCGTATATCAACTTTTAAAGCAAGAGCTGGAACAGGATAACTATGAAATAGGGGAAGACGATTTTCCTGAAACAGCAGTTCAATGGCAAAACGAAGTATTTTCATCCTATGATTACAATGTTTTCAAGCAAAACAGACCAGAAGCCGACATCCTTACCCGCATAATTGCCAATCGAGTACAGCTTCCTTTAGAAGAATTGACTACTGACGAAATAAGCATGGAACAAATATATCAGTTGAGAGAAGCCGTCAACAGGAGTCCTGATATCAAAATGAGCAAAAATGATAACGATATATTGAAATCAAGCGAAAGGGCATAAAGATGAAACATATCTTTGGCAATCCACAATTAAGTAAAGAAACATTACAGCTTCAAACATTGGAACACACTCTGAAAACAAGAACCCCTTATGCTGTAATGCAGATAGCAACAACCTGTGATGAAACTAAAGCACAGAAGGACTTTTCTTATCCTATCAGAGTATGTGTTAAAGAATTCTCATACAACTGGAAGACAGACCGTTACGAAGAAACAATAGCTTTTGACAAATTAGTTAAATGCCCCGAAAACAGCTTAAAGTTTGCTGTAGACCATCTTCATTTCAATAACGTCTTTGAGAGAAATGGTATAGATAAAGACGCATATATAAACGGTGAAAATGTCTTAGATACAGATACTTTTAAAAAAGAGTTAAGCCGTTTTATTTCGGCTATATCAGAAAATCCTAATGAGCCACTGATAATCTCAAATGATAACTACTCTATATCTAATATTTCAGCACTTGAAAAAATTAACTGTGCTGATGTACTCCAGAATATGAATAAGGCTCATAGGGTTTTAAGTATAACAGACCTTACAAAAGCTCACTTTAACGAAAAATCGCAAAATCGTGGCGTGAATTACAATTACACGCTTGACAGTGTAAAACAATATCTTGAAAAAAATGGAACTGTTACAATAGAGGCTAATAATAAACCTCTTCCTGAAGCTCGCATAAAAACAGTATGTGACTTTGCAACATACTTCGGAAGATACGTTCACACCTTCAGCAGTAGAGAATCTGCCGAAGAAACAATGAAGAAGCATGAAGAAATAGAAGGGAAGATAGAAGGTGGTAAATTAAAATATCGCGATAGTTCTCTCGAAGAAAAGCTGAAAACCATTATGGAGATGGGACAAATTTCTCCTGATATGCTTAATCGAGATTCGGATTGCGACCTCAATAAGTTATATGATATATATGAGGGCAAAGGACCTAATGGCATAGTTATAATGCAAGTTGCTACAACTGGAACAGGTAACAGGGCAACCCCTATTCAGTTTACTGCTATGGCATTGGCAGTAAATGAAGGAAAATTCAAGCCAGAGTCTTATATTTCCTTCAATATTCAGTGTGCAAGCAAAAACAACCTTGAATACGCTCTTCAAAATAAAGAATATGATACTTTCGCAAAAGCTGGAATAAACAGAGAAGATTATCTGAAAGGAATCAATGTAAAACCGTTTGAAGAAGCTACAAAAGTAATCGACAACTTTATGAAAAAGTATGAAGATTACGCTATAGTCTCCAGCGGTTCATATTTCAACAACAAAAAAATAAGCTTTACACAAGGCGCAATGAAATCAATTTGCAACTTCCCGTGGACATCTGTTCCTGCTATTGATTTTCAAAACATCGAAAAGCAATACGCTTATCGTACACACTACAGTGATAAGTACGATAAAAATGTATTATTTGATGAAAGTAAATGGGGAACAAGCACTTTCAGGTTGGAAGATTTAGCTTCATATCATAACAGAAATATCATTGGAACACGAGCAAAATGTGAATTTATGTGTGATATGTTAAGCATACTTGCAAAACAATACATGATGCTTGTAAAAGGTGAGCTTCACGCTGAACATATACAACCAATAGATATTGATGGAAAAAAATCATTAGATAAAACTGTCGCGGAAGAGCTTCGCTCATCTCTCCCTTCGGACGATTCTCCAATAGTAGTAATAGAAAATCTAAAAGCGGATATTGCAAAAGAACCCGATGACATACACCTTATAGATATATCCGAAAATATATCTTCCGCTTATGAAAATCCAGAAATAAGGCCTGAAACTAATCACGATAAAAAATCTGAACCAGTTATTTCTTCTGACTCTAAGCCTGAGAAAGACTCTGATGGAAGCTTTATCGAATCGGAAGAAGATATTCCTGCGGATATCATCTCTGATAAAGATGAGA
>OCVV012846028.1_pt1 | contig 16035 bp, 13 predicted proteins | sample 1539721 | NCBI WGS metagenome assembly OCVV01 (sample SAMN02144230, study PRJEB22623) | gut metagenome | biome: sheep rumen | host: Ovis aries | place: New Zealand
GGCCGCTATCTGGAATATTATGCGGGAAACCCGAAGCGCTCCCGAATGGAAGTGATTGCCGCGGAACGGATGCTCCGCTCGGATTCTCTTGCCGTGAAGGGAATTGAAAAGCTTTTGAACGTACTGGATTACAGCAAGAACCAGTCGGTAAAAGACGATGCACGGAACATTCTTTGCCAGGCAATTGCCAAGGATTCTCGCTTTACGGTCGGACAGCTCACGACGTTTGCCGACAAGGCTCTGGTAAGCCGTAAAGTGGCGAACGTGACTTGGCTTCGTCTCGGAAAGGAACTTTCGGAAAAGAAGAATTATAAAGCGGCCCGTTACTGGTACAAGAAAGTGATCGCTGCAAACGAAAATGCGGAATGGGTCGAAAAGGCGAAGGGAGCGATCGAAGAATTCGAAGGCAAATCTTCGATTCCGACTGTCCTCGTTCTCGCTCCGATTTCCGGTGATTTTGCAGAATTCGGTCAGGATGCCGTTAAGGGCGCGCGTCTCGCTCTTGAAAAGGCGAATCTCAAGGGCAAGGTGAACCTTCGTGTGGCCGATACCCATGCCGATGCTGTGGAAGCTCTTCGCCGCACAAGACAGGTTGTGGCGCAGGATAGCGTCATTGCGATCATTGGACCGATCATGAGTGCTCCGGCGGCAACGGTTGCCGCATGGCTCAGCTCCACACATCCGCATATTCCGATGCTTACGCCGACAGCGACGGATGCAGGAATTTCGCGTATGGGACCGAACATTTTTCAGGTGAACGTCAGCATGGACAACCTGGCTGCGGGCATTGCGAATTACGCCGTGGACTGCCTTGGTATTCATGAATTTGCAGTGCTTTCTCCGGTCGGTGACTTTGGTACGGCGATGACGCAGAGCTTTACGCATGCTGTTGAAAGCCGCGGAGGCGTGATCCTTGCAACGCAGGAATTTGAAGAAGGACGTCCAGATTATACGACGGAATTCCGCAAGCTTCGCGCAGAACGCTTTAACCAGATTCTGCACAAGATGAACATTGCCCGCGGTGTCAAGAACCTGGATGCGATCTCGGCAAAGGATAAGCGCTCCTTTATGCAGGATTCCGTCTTTAAGATTCCGGGCATCTTCATTCCGAGTTCGAGCCCGTCGGATGCAGGCCTGATTGCGCGCCAGGTCGCTTACCATAAGCTGAACGGAACTCTCCTTGGAACTTCGGGCTGGTACGGTCAGGACTTGATCGATGAAGGCAAGAAGCTTGTCGAAGGTTCCTACTTTAGCGTTTCCTTTGGAAATGCGGATACGAACCAGACCTATAAGGACTTCAAGTCTGCTTACAAGGCAAAATGGAACGAAGATCCGAAGGCCGACAAGGTCAGCGGCTTAAGCTACAGCGCGGCAAGCATCGTGTTCTCGCTGATTGCTGCCGGAGAAACGGAACTGGTGAAGAAAATCTATTCGCAGAAAGTGTTCCGCGGCGTGTATGGCGATATCCGCTTTGAAAAAGGTGCTAATGCAAACGTCCAGATCATGAGCGTGGAATCGGGCGCTTTTTCGAACAAGACGGTTTGCCCGTCCAAGTAATTGAAAGCTGAAAACTTCAGCGATCAGTATTCGTCGACGGTGCAACCGCAGAGAGCGTCCATGACGTAATTCTCGGGTTCGCCGCGAAGATAGAACGCATAAAGTCCTTCATCGTCAGTGTAATCTTCCAGATTGACGCCCTTGCGGAGCATCAGTTCTTGGGAGATGCGTCTTTTGAATGCTTGAAAACCGGAGCTTAAAAGGGTCAGGGAAAGCGAGGCCGGTTTGTGAAGAATCTTCATCATAGGGTGCCTTCTTTTTTGTTGACTTTTGCTCGGGACGAGTGACGGAATTTGTCGCAAGTCTCTTTTTTTGATATACATAATTGGAAAAGCGTTTTGAAATTACGAAATACTTATTTCCTCGTTACGAAAAATTAATTTGTACAAAATCATTTCGTGTCCGAGGCTAAAGATCCCTATTTTCAAGGCTTTTCCGCTTTCTTATAAACTAGTTTTAAAATTGGAAAAGAGACCAGTCCGCATTTTTTTAGAAAATGGCGTCTGTGAAGAAAAAATTTTTAGGGCAAAATTTATAACCGATTGAATGAAAACAAGTTAGGGAATTTTTGATGAGAAAAATCCGGGCTTATTTTTGGTATATTTGATTTCAAATGTTATTACACTTTGGAATAAAAACGGTCGCCTGGGCGACACTTTTAGGTGCGCTTGACGCCTTTGCTGGCTCATCCCTGTTTTCGCTCCCGCAAGAATTGCAACAGCAGGCGGAGCGTTCTGTCGCATTTGCGCTGAAAGCGGATTACAAAAAATCGTACCAGATTTTGGAAACGATTCATGCCGGGAATCCGGGGGCAGCCTGTGTTCTTCGGAACGTGACACGCCTCAGCGAATTTGACGACACTGGCGATACGCTCGTGCTTGAAAAGGCGGCGAAAGAACTTTCGACATGTACGGCGGAAGGCGGTTGGGATGTTCTCCGCGCCTTTGAATTAGGCTATGCGCAGTCGGCGCTCGGAAGCTCCTTGAAGGGCGCTCTCGGAACGCGGAGTGCGGCAAAAAAATTTGAAGATTCCGAAGACAAGGATGCGCAGGCGTTTTATGCGATTTACGCTTATTACGTCGATGACGGCTTGAGCTTTTTGCCGTTCGTTTCAGACGATCGGGAAGCTTACTTGAAAATTTTGGAAGAACGTTCGGCAAATTCCGAACTTTTTTGGGCGCTGTTCGCGACGCCTCTCGCCTGGATGTATTACGACAAGCAGGAATACGGCAAGGCGTTGAAGGTGGTGGAACGGGCCATTTCGAAGGCGCCTGCAAATCCTGTCTTTTGGCAGATGAAGGCCGATATGCTGTACAAGCTGAAAAAGTATGCGGAAGCGGCAAAAATCTATGAAAAAAGTGCGGAAGAATATTTGAAGCGCACGGGAAAATCGGTCCGTTATTTTTGCGCGATCGGGAATCTCTCGCGGATCTATTTGGACGCGGGCGATTCGGAAAAGTCCAAATTCTATGCGGACAAATTTTTAGATCCGGATTATGAAAAAATCGAAAAGTGGATGCCCGGTTCGCTAGTGAAAGACTTAAAGAAAAAAGATCTTTTATAAGATTTCTGTTTTGAAAATTCCTCTTTAGAAATTTCCTATTTGCAAATAAAAAATCCCGCTCCGGTTGGAGCGGGATTTTTCAGAGTTCATGAAGCTTTGGATTAATACTTCGCCTTGAGTTCAGCTGGGCATTCGACTTCCACATAGTTGTGGAGCGGGTTGCCTGCTGCGCTCATCCAAGTGGCGAGGAAGAGGCAGCCTTCCTTGGCAACAGGATCGCTTGCGAATGTGCTGTTGCACTTGTTGGTGAGGCATTCCTGACGCTTGGAGATCAAGGTTGTTCCGCTGTAGCTATAGCCAACGCTGGATTCGCAATCAGAAAGGAGACCACCATACTGTTGGCCCATATCTCCCCAGCCCATGCCGGCACAACCGTTATAGATACCTACACCGCCACCCGGGATCATCACGTCGAACTGGCCCTGTTCCACGTCGGTACCGACGTTCGAAGCCATTACCACGAGGACCTTGCCCTTCAAAGCCTGTTGCGGAGCCTTGTTTTCATACTTACCGCTACCGGTGAAGGTGAGAGCGTAGCAGTGACCGCACTGGCCACCGTTCGATGCCGGAACTGCTGCAAAGGCGTATGCAGTGCTGTCGTCAATGATCATCGGAATCTGGCTTGTGCAGGTGGCAGCACTGCCGCCGTTGCAAGCGCTGGTTGCGTTCAGGTCGGTGATGACCGTTCCGGAAGCTGTGCAGGTTTTCGCTTCGTTGCCGCTGCCCGCATTTGCGGTCCAGGAGCAGCTCGGTTTGCAGCAGTCCCAGTAACGGGATGCAAAGCCCGAACCGCTTGCGCCGCCGGAAACCTTCACCAGGTTATTCTTGGCGTAACCATTCGAAGAAGCTCTAGAACTCGAAGAAGCGACAGAGCTCGAGGAACGCACGCTCGAAGAAGAAGACCATGTCCATACGCTAGAGCTCGAAGCGATCTGCTGATTGCTCGAAGAGCTTGGCGTCACGTTTCCTACGGTGAGAGTGAGTGTGAAAGAGGCATCGGAGAACGTGAAGGTTTCGGAAGACGTGCCTTCTTGGAACCAATCAGGTACGGTACCGCTCACGGTATAAGTCTTTGCGTTCTGATCGTAAGCGCAGGTGAGCCAGCTGAGCGTCCAGTTGCGGGACGGTTCTGCTGTAACGCCGCTAAAGACGATGGTCGAAATCGAAGTGTTCTTGGCGGCGCTCTGGGTGAGGTTACCCGTCACGGTGATGCTGCCTTGCTGCTGGCTTGCAGAAGAAGTGATTCCGGAAGCAGAAGAGTTGACGAAAGAAGCAGAAGAGGCGATGTTCGATGCCGAAGAATTGCCAGTCGAGTTGGAAGACTTTTCGGCAATGACCGTTCCGTTCGTGTCGACAACGGTTCCGTTCGCAAGGGTAATGTAACCGGTAGTGCTGTCGAAAGTTCCGATAACAGCTCCGCTTGCGTCGCGGACTGTCAAATCGGAATAGATATCACCCACAGCGACGGAAGCGACGAGCGTTGCCGACGGATCCGGTTCCGGAATGCTTTCGGAAGAGCTGCTGGCAATGTTTTCGCTCGATGTCGGGCCGGAAATTTCGTTACCGGAAAGATCCTGCACGGAACCGTCGGTCAGGGTGATCGACTTGCCGTCTGCATTCAGAGTTCCGATGACGTTGCCGCTGATATCGGTGACGTTGCCGTTATTATCGACCAGATAACCGAGCGATGTGATGTTCGGAAGGAGAGTCGTGTCTGCGGCAAGGAAAATGTTGCCAGCTGCATCGGTGATGGTTCCGTCTGCGTTCAACTGGCCGGCGACTTCGCCCGTAGCCAGGTTGTAAACGGTGCCCGTAGCCGGGTCGATCGTATAGCCCGCGACGTAATACGGCAGCTCAGAAACGCTCTGCGTGTCATCGTTCGATGAATTATTGGATGAATTTTCTCCGCAGTTCCATGCAAAGAGAGCTGCGGAAATGGCAATAATAGGAAGGTAACGTTTTTTCATGATTCCTCTGCTGTTATCCAGTCACACACCGATGAAATCTTTTAATTGTTGCAACCCTGCGGATATTCCGAAGAAAGGCATTCGAGAGTATCCAAGGTGCCGCCCGTATAGGTAGACCAGTCGTCCTTCCAAGCGATACGAGTATCCTTGGTGGTGTTGATGGTCGTTTTATACTTGTCGATCAAGTACTGCGGGCATTCGATTTCTTCCCAGTTGTAAGTCGGGTTGTCGGCGGCCATGTACCAGTCGGCAAACCAATTACAGCCCTTGAGAAGATTGTCATAGCCGGTGAATGCCGCTGCGCACATATCCTTCACGCATTCCTGATACTTGGCGACCGTATTATCGTAACCGAGAGACTGCTGGCAGTAAGTCAGGAAGCCACCGTACTGGGCGCCCCATTGTACGTTGGAACCGCTCACCATGGTAGAAAGAGCGTCATAAAGACCGACGCCACCACCCGGGACCATCATGTCGAACTGGCCTTCTTCCACGTCATAACCGATGTTCGAAGCCATCACGATCATGTGCTTGCCGGCAAGAGCCTTGTGCGTTGCCTTGACATCGTTTGCATGGTTTCCACCATTGAATTGAATGTGGTAGCACTTACCGCAGCCCGCATTTCCGCTACCCGGTGCAGCGACAAAGCCATAAGAAAGGGTATCGTTCACGGCGACCGGAGCCATATCCGTGCAGGCGAATGCGCCGCCACTTCCACCGCCACGATCGCTCGAGCAGGCGCTGGTTGTGCCCTGGTAGCCCATCCAATACTGCTGAACGTTATAGCTCAACGTGTAAGTCGGAATTTCGACGTCGTGAATGTTGCAGTTGCGGGCCGTGGTGTAGCTTGCCTGGTAGGTCGCTTCGCTCGTGGTGTCCACGTTACCCGGCCAAGAACAGTGCGGTTTGCAAGCGTCCCAGTAGCGGGAGCTCCAACCGGTGGCGCCGTTGTTCAAAAGAGAGTTCAAAACCGGAACTTCGTAACCGCTCGGGTCCATGACACCGCTACCGCTAAAGCCGGCTGCGCTGCTCGAAGAAACGGTTCCTGCGGCTCCGCTGCTCGAAGAAGTGATGTCTCCGCTGGCCGAAGACGTTGCGTCGCCCGTTGTTGCCGAAGACGTGATGTCGCCTGTCGCGGCGGAAGACGTCGGGCCGGAAATCAGATTGCCGTTCGTGTCGACGACAGAACCGTCGTTCAGCGTGATATTTCCCGATACCGTATCAAACGTACCGATGACGTTTCCGCTTGAATCGCGGACGGTCATATCGGAATAGATGTTTCCGGCTGGGGTTTCTGCGACGAGAGTTGCGCTTGGGTCGACGGCGATTGCGCTAGAAGAAGAATCGCCGGTATTTATATCTGCATTGCTCGAAGAATCACTGGAGCAATTCCATGTAAAAACGGCTGCACTTAAAAGCAGTGCTGTTTTTGCAAAAGAAAATTTCATAGGTACCTCGTCCCGTCGGACTATCAAATTTGACGGATATTAAAATAATTTAGTGCGCTCTATTTTTCTTGTAAAATTCTATTCACTGTGATTAAGTGTTCTTAATTCGTTCCCGAGAATACTTTATGTAAAAATTGTAAGAAAAAGAAAACTTAATTTTGAGTAGATTGAAAGTAAAAAGGTTCGTGAAGCCAAATTTGGGATGGATGTTTTTTTTGTAAAACTTTAATATCTTTTATGAAAATGAATAAACATTTATTAACTCTAGTTGTGATGGGGTCTGCAATCGCTTTTGCGGAACCGCTTTCGCTGCAAGATGCAATGCAGAAGGCGAAGCAGAAAAATCCCCAGCTGGTTGCGAGCAAAACCCATATTGAAAAGGCGGAAGCGCAAAAGACTTCGGCTCGTTCCCTTTTTATGCCAAAGCTTTCGATTTCCGGCAAGGTGACGAAAATCGATGATGACATCACAATCGATCTGGGCGACATGCGCACGGCAATTCTCGGGTCGAATTACGCTTCGACTTATACAAGCGTTTACGCTTTGGCGAGTCAGCAGTATGCGGCATATGGCGACGAAGGGCAGGCGATGGCAAAGACCGCTGCTGCTACGGCGGCGTCTCAAGGCCAGCAGACTTTAGCTTCGCAGATGCCAGAAGACAAGTTCAGGGTCAAAGTTCAAGACGACCTGTTTTTCAATGCGACAGCGACTCTCGTTTGGCCGATTTTCACGGGCGGTAAAATCTATTCCGCCTACAAGGCTTCGACGGAAAATGTAGAAGCGGAAAAGGCGGCTTATAACTTGGTCGAAAACTCCGTGATGATGGAAGTTTGTACGCGCTATTTTACGGTTCATCTGGCCGAAGAAATGGTGGCACTCCGCACGGAAGCTTATACCACGATCCAAGCGCACGTGGAACAGGCGAAAAAGCTTGAAGAAGGCGGTCAGATTTCGCGCGCGGAACGGTTGCGTGCCGAAGTCGCTTTTGTGGAAGCGGAAACGGAAAAGGGGAATGCCGAAAGAGATCTTTCCTTGGCCCGACTCGCCCTGGCGAATACGCTCGGAGAAACCGATACGGCTCTCACCACGATAACTTCCCTGGAACCGAAGGATCTTTCGGAATCTCTCGAAAGCTACAAGAAACGCGCAGTGGAAAATTACCCCGGCATGAAGCAGCTGGAACAGGCGAAAAAGCGCAGCGAACGCGCCGTGACCGCGGCACGGGGCGATTTCTTCCCGACAGTCGCGCTTTTTGGCAAAAAGGAACTTTATACCAGGGATCTGACGATTCTTGAACCGGAATGGGCTGTGGGCGTCGTCGCGGAATGGAATATTTTCCATGGTGGCGAAACGGCGGGTAAAGTGGCCGAAGCCAAAGCGACGGAACATGAAGTCTTAAGTTTGCAGCATCAGGCGGTGCAGAATCTTTCGCTGCTCGTGGAAAAGCGTTACCGCGAATATCAGCATGCGAAGGGCCGTATTGAATCGCTCAAGAAAACGGAAGAGCTTGCCAAGGAATCCTTGGAAGACCAGCAAAAGGCTTTTAATGCGGGCATGGGAACGAGTCTCGATGTCGTCGACGCGCAGCTTTCGCTGGAACGCCTTCGCATTGCCATGCTCAAGGCGAATTTTGATGCGACGATGGCCCTAGCGGGGCTTTTAGAAACGTGTGGCCAAGTGGAAAAGATTCAAGATTATCTGGAGAGTGGAAAATGAAAAAGATTCCGGCATTTTTGACGTTGTTGATGATTGTGGCGCTGCTTGTCGCAGCGTTTGTAACGATTCGGAATTTTGCGATTTCTCCTAAACCGGAATATTTGCAGGGGCAGATGGAAGCCCGCCGGGTGATGGTTGCGGGGAAGCTTCCGGGACGTATCAGTTCGATCGTGGTACATGAAGGCGACAACGTAACGAAGGGCGATATCATCGCCGAAATTTCGAGCCCGGAAGTCGAAGCGAAAAAGATTCAAGCCGAAGGCGCGTACAAAGCTGCCCAAGCTCAGGCGAAAAAGGCAAAGAATGGAGCCCGTTCTGAACAGATCGATGCGGCGAAGGCTGTGCTTTCCCGTGCGGAACAGGCGGCAAATCTTGCCAAGACGACCTACGAACGTGTGCAGAAGCTTTACGACGAAGGCGTGCTCCCTGTGCAGAAACGCGATGAAGCGGAAACCCAGATGAATGCGGCCAAGGCGCAGGTCGAAGCGGCCAAGGCTCAGTACACTCAAGCGGTGAATGGTGCCCGCGAAGAAGATAAGGCTGCGGCAAATGCTCTTGTTTTGCAGGCTGACGGTGCAAAGGCAGAAGTCAAGGCTTATCTGGATGAAACTCGGATTGTCGCACCGATTACGGGCGAAGTGACCCTGAAAATTTCGGAAGAAGGGGAAGTCGTCGGTGCGGGAATGCCTGTCGTGGCCATTACGGATTTAAAGGACGCTTGGGCGGTTTTCAATGTTCGTGAAGATGATTTGAAAAACATTCAAAAGGGCAAAGTTTTTGAATTGAAGGTCCCGGCGCTTGATAAGACGATTCCTATGGAAGTCTTTTACATTGCAAGTGCAGGCAATTATGCGGTTTGGAAGAGCAGCAAGGAAAGCGGAGGTTTTGACCTGAAAACGTTCGAAATCCGCTTGCGCCCGCAGTCGCCTGTGGCGGGACTTCGCCCGGGCATGACCGTTCTTTGGGACCGTAACTCGGAGAAGTAAGTTGCTCCGGAATATTTGGGCAGTTTCCCGGAATGCGTATTGGAGAAAGGACTTTCCCCTAGTCCTTCTTCTGTTCATTTTTCCGATTGCGCTTTGCAGCTTGATGATTTCCATGTTTTCGGCGGAGTCGCCGTATGATCTTCCGATTGGAGTTGTTGCGGAAGGCGGTGGGGAACTTCAGGGAAAACTTTTGCGCGCCATCGATGCGACGAAGACTTCCGAAATTACTTTGCGCTGTAAGGATATTTCGGAATGTTCCTCGGCAATGCGGAAAGGGGATATTCTTGCCTTTGTTTACATTCCGCACGATTTGGAACGGCATGCGGTTCGATTAGAAGCGCCTGCGGTTACGGTTTATACCAATGGACAGTCCCTTTTAACGAGCAAACTGATCACGAACGATATTCGCGTGGCTGTGGCGACTGTCGGGGCTGTCCTTGTCAAGAATACGATTCAAAATCCGATCGGTGTGGAATTGCACATTGTGGGAAATCCGACAGGGAATTTTGAATATTTCCTGGGCATTGGACTTGTGATTGCGCTTTTTCACATTATCGCGATGCTTTTGGGGGCGTATCTGTATGCGTTCCCGGTTCGCGAAAAAGAAGTGGGCAAATGGCTTTCGCTTTCGGGAAATTCGATTGTCGTCGCTTATTTGGGCAGGCTTTGGCCCGGCGTGCTGATATTGGGTTCCGAACTCATGGGAATGCTCGCCATTGTGCGAAGTGGAATGCCTGCAATCGAAACAATCGATAAGGTCGTGCTTTATGGCGGAGGCTACTTGATGGTCGCTGTCTGCATGGCGATTGGGGCTTCTTTTGTGGGAATTGTCGGAGAAATGCGCATTGCGCTTAGCGCTGCGGCGGTTGTCGGAGGCCCGGCGTTCGCATTTTGTGGGCAAACGTTCCCAGTGTTTGCGATGCCGCTTGTGATTCGCTGCTGGACATTTATTTTGCCGATTACGCAGATGATGCAATTACAGTCTGCCTTCTTCTTTGGACATTTAGGGATTGTCCGCGCGTTCCATGCCTTTGAAATCCTCGCGATCTTTTTTGTGTTCTGGTCGCTAGTCGCCATTTTTACATTGGGAGCGCGTTTACCGCGTTGCGTGAAAAAAGAGGAGGCTGAATGATGTTCCGCATGATAGACCTTCTTTTTAAGGTAACGCTTACCGAATGGAAAGCCTTTGCGAAAGATCCTGCGGTGATGCTGATCGTTTTCTTTGGCGTTGTCTTTTATGCGTTTTACTATCCATATCCCTATAAAAATCAGGTGGCAAATAAAGCGCCTGCTGCCATTGTGGATTTGGATCATTCCGCGATGTCGCACCAGATTATTCGTGCGGCTTCTGCAATGCAGGAAGATACGATTGTTGCCGTTTATGAAAATGAACTGGAAGCGCAGCAGGCTTTGGCGGACGAAAAGATTTATGGCTACATGAAAATTCCGCAAGGCTTGGAAGCGGATCTTCGCAAGGGGCAGAATGCTTCTGTCGGCATTTACTGCCATGGTGGATTTATTCTGCTGTACGGAAATGTGGCGACCGCCTTTACGACTGCAGCGATGTCGGTCGGCGCGACGACGCAGGTAAAGCGCATTGTGATGCAGGGGCATTCCCTTTCAGAGGCGATGGCGATTCGGGATCCGATTCCGACGCGGTTCTTTAGAATGTTCAACGCCTCGGGCGGCTATGGAATTTATGCGGTGAGTGCCGTGCTGATGATTATTTTGCAGCAGACGCTTTTGGTGGCTGTGGGAGTGATGGGCGGCCCGCGTAAGAATCGCCATTTCAAAGTTTTTAAGGATAACGATGAAACGGAAGGCGCTCCGCTTTTGATCCGTTACTTTGGACGTTCTCTCGCTTATATTTTGCATTATTTGGTGGCGCTTTTCTTCTTTAAGTTTGTGATTTACCACGTGTTTGGATTCCCGGACCGCGGAAACATTGGCCTTGTCCTGTTGTTTGGCTTGCTCTTTTTTGGTGCCGTAGTGAATATGGGAATGTGGATTGCTCAATTTTTTAGACATCGAGAAACGGCGCTGCTGGTGTTCGCAAGCGTACCGATTTTTGTGGTGTTTGCTTCGGGATTTAGCTGGCCGTCGGGGAATATGCCTCGTGCAATTCAAATGATCGCGGCCTTTATTCCGTCAACCTATGCGATTCCTGCGTGGCTTTCGATTCAGAATATCGGGGCGAATTTCCAGGAAGTTTCACACAACCTGATTTGGCTTTTTGAACTTTCCGTCTTTTATCTTTTCCTCGGGCTTATCCATGCCAAGCGGGAAGATCTTTTAGGACGCGTCATCTGGAGAGCGAAAAAGCTTCGTCACAGATGGCGTCGCAGGGAACTTTGATTTTAAAAATTAGGACCGTTTGATTCCGCAGGCGGGCCCGCCAAGGTTCGCCGCTTTTTCGTCTTCCTTCTGAGGGTCGGCAAGGATTCCTTCGAATTCCTTGTGACGGCTAAACCAGCGGATTGCGTAAGAGCAGGTAAGGACCGCTTTTTTTCCGCTGTCCTGGATTTTTTTGGCCGCAGAAACGGTAAGCTTTTCGGCGATACCCTGACCGCGCAAGGAGGGATCCACTTCGGTATGGGTAATTTCGACAAGGTTTTCTCCGATGCTTGGAAAATCAATGACGGCAAGCGTTTTGCCGTTTTCGTCTTCTGCCCAGATTTTATTTTCGGATTCTTTCCAGTTCAAATTCATGGGATCCTCGTCGGTTGATGTCCTATTTATAAATAAAAAAAAGGACTGGCGAAAAGCCAGTCCGAGTTTTCAAAGAAGGGAGAATTACTTCTTCTTCACAATGACAGCGTCTTGGACTTTTTTGCCCTTGAGCTTGGTCGAACCCTGTTCTTCCATACGGCGGGAACGGTTCACGAGAGCGTACTGTCCAATGCCCCAGAGGTTCGAAACGATCCAGTAGAGCACAAGGCCCGACGGCATCACGGCGCTGAAGAGGAACATCATGATCGGCATCATCCAGACCATCATCTTCTGCTGGGCAGGATCCGTCATCGAAGCCATGGACTGCTTTGTCTGGAAGTAAGTCGTAAACACCATCACGATCGGGAGAATCGCAATACCGTCCGGCATTACGAACGGAATCGTGATGCCGTTCCAAATCACGTCGGAGCGAGAAAGGTCTGTAATCCAGCCCATGAACGGCTGACCGCGAAGTTCAATCGCGCGACCGAACACCATGAAGAGACCGAAGAACACCGGCATCTGGATGAGCATCGGGAGACATCCGCCTGTGCAAGATGCCATCGGGTTTACGCCGTTCTTTGCATACAGTTCCATAATCGCGGCCTGCTTCTTCTGCGGATCGCTACGGTACTTCACATTGATTTCGTCGAGCTGCGGTTTAAGCTTGCTCATGCCGCGAGTGGAGCGGAGCTGCTTTAAGGTGAGCGGTGTCGTAATGGAACGGACGACGATCGTCAAGAGGATAATGCCCACGCCGTAGTTCGGAATAATCGAGTAGAAGAACTTGAGGAGCCAGAGGAGGAATCCGCAGATGGCGACGAACCAGACGTCGGCACCGCACCATGTCCAACCGCTCACGATAATCTTTTCGAATCCGAGATCGAAGCTCTTGATTTCGCTCCAGTTGAGCGGAAGAATCATAAAGTCGAAGTCGATTGTCGCATTGTCATTCATGTAATCGGAAAGCTTAATGCGGTAGGTTCCCGGATCCTTCGCATTTTCTTCGTTCGTGTCGAAGTGCTCTGCGGAAAGGGTCGCTTCGGAAGCTTCCGGATATTTGATGACCGCTGCCACATACTTGCGGCGCATACCGGCCCAAAGGATCTTACCGTCTTTTTCGTTGAACTTTTCCTTGTCGCGGACCGTTTCGCGTTCCACGCTGTACATGTCGTTAAAGATCACTTCACTGAAGAAGTAAGCGCCCCCGCCAAAGCTTCTGCCCTTCGGGAATGCTTCCGTTTCCTTCATACCGCCGTCCCAGATGATTTCGTAATCGTTCGGGCGGAAACCTTCGAACTTCACCGACTGCTGGATCGAAACGCCTTCCTTGGTGAAGCTGTAAACGCGAATGACCTTGTTACCGTTCGGATCGCTGAAGGTGAATGCGAGGGATTTGTCACTGTCGACGAGAATCTTGTCCGGTGTGTTTTCCGGAAGAGCAAAGAGCTGATTGGAAAGGTCCACTCCGTCAATCTTTAAACCGAGGGCGCCTTTGGACGTATCGGAAATGATTTCCGGGAAGTTGCCTGCGGAATCCGGGAGAGCTTTGACGACGATGCTCGAAATTTTACCGCCGAGATTGTCGAAGACCACGGAAAAGTGATCGTTTTCGACGGTCACCTTTTTGCGTTCGATCGGCTTCGGAGCTTGGGCGACTTTTGTCGAATCCTTTGCGGAATCGGCGATGGCGACTTCAGCAGGCTTGTTCGCTGCCGGAGCGAGCGTGGCCGGAGCAAGCTTTGCAGAATCGAGCGGCGAAAGTTCTGGGACTTTCAGCGAACCGGAACGAGCCTTTTGCGTTTGGGCCGTTTCTGCCTTCGCTCTTTGTGCGGCTGCCTGTTCTTCGGCGCGGCTGGTGGACATCGTCATCGACCATACGAAAAGGCCGACTAGGAGGATGAGACCGATAAGAGTGCTGGGTTTCATTTTCATAGTTATTCTTTCTTTGGCGGGACCGGGTCGTAACCTCCCCGGCAAAAGGGATTGCAACGTAATATACGAAAAGCAGCAAGATAGAAACCTTTGAAGATTCCGTGCACGCGAATTGCTTCGATCGCGTACTCAGAACACGTCGGCGTGAATCTGCAGACTCCGTGGAAAAAATACGGATGGACTTTTCGGTAAATACGGATGGGGAAGATGAGGGCTTCTTCCAGGGCGCGCTTGATGCTCATAGCCAGCCCATTTTTTCAAAGAGCTTCTCGGCACTGCGATGCATGCGCTCCGAAGTCATTTCCCCTTCTTTGTCTTTGACGATAATCATTGCCCAAACGGGCGCAGGAACAGAACGCGCCTTCTCGAAGAAGATCGGGCGTAAAATACGACGGCAACGGTTCCTGTAAACGGCACTACCATTTTTTTTTCGTGCCAAAAAACAAAAACGACAAACCCCATCCGGGCTTTCGATCCATTGCATCATCAAAGATGGTGAATGAACTCGTTTTCCGTGGTGGGCGATTTGTCGATAATCGGACTCGGACTCGAGTCTAAAAGAGCGAAGACTGGGAATACCTAGCCTTACTTCTTATAGATGGTGTCACTGACCGTGAGACGCTTACGGCCCTTGGCGCGGCGGCGGCTGAGAACAGCACGGCCCCAACGGTCTTCCATACGAGCGCGGAAGCCATGAGTATTGTGACGCTTGCGGTTGTGCGGCTGGAATGTTCTTTTCATAGTTCTAAACCTTTAGGTAACAACACGTTACCATTGAAAAAACTTTTTTGGAGTCCCAAAAATAACAATATTTCGAAATTTCACAAGGGAAGTCTCCGGCCCACCTCTACACAACGGGGTGGATTGCTTGTGGATAAATTGTTAAAAATGTGAATTTGTGAAAAAATCCGGAAAAATGGAATCGTTTGAGGCTTGTTGAAAAAGTTTATGCGTTTTTTTATATTTATGCATAAGATTTTTTGAAGACCATCCACGAGGATATTATGGAATATAAAATTAAAGATATCAATCTAGCGATCGAAGGCCGCAAGGAACTCGATCTTGCCGAAACCGAAATGCCGGGCCTCATGGCTCTCCGCAAGGAATATGCTGGTAAAAAGCCTCTCGCTGGCGCCCGCATCATGGGTAGCCTCCACATGACGGTGCAGACCGCTATTTTGATCGAAACGCTCGTGGACCTCGGTGCAGACGTGCGCTGGGTCTCTTGCAACATTTTCAGCACGCAGGACAATGCCGCTGCAGCGGTCGTCGTCGGCAAGAACGGTAGCGTCAGCAATCCGCAGGGTGTGCCTGTTTTCGCCTGGAAGGGCGAAACCCTCGAAGAATATTGGGAAAACACCGCCCGCGCCCTCGTATGGCCCGACGGCAAGACCGCAGACCTGATTGTGGATGACGGCGGCGACGCCACCATGCTTGTGACCTGCGGTGCCGAATTCGAAGACGCCGGCAAGGTTCCGGAATTCAACCCGGCTACCGACAGTGAAGAATGGGGCGTGTTCCTTGCCACCTGCCGCAAGATTTTTGAAAAGGATCCAAAGCAGTGGACCCGTGCCCGCGAAGCTTTGAAGGGCGTTTCCGAAGAAACGACTACCGGCGTGCATCGCTTGTACCAGATGGCTCAGGCTGGCCGCCTGAAGTTCCCGGCAATCAACGTGAACGATTCCGTGACCAAGTCCAAGTTCGACAACCTCTACGGTTGCCGCCACTCCCTTATCGACGGCATTAACCGTGCTTCTGACGTGATGATGGCCGGTAAGGTCGCGGTCGTGTGCGGCTATGGCGATGTGGGTAAGGGTTGCGCTCAGTCGCTTCGCGGTCAGGGCGCTCGCGTGATCATTACCGAAATCGACCCGATTTGCGCACTCCAGGCTGCCATGGAAGGTTACGAAGTCAAGACTCTCGATGAAGTCGTTGGCTACGCCGACATCTTCGTGACCACCACCGGTAACACCGGTATCATCTCCGCCGCGCAGATGAGCAAGATGAAGCACCGCGCCATCGTCGGCAACATCGGCCACTTCGACAACGAAATCGACATGGCCGGCCTCAAGAAGATTCCGGGCATCAAGCGTAACGAAATCAAGCCGCAGTACGACGAATGGATTTTCCCCGACGGCCACAGCATCCTCGTG
>OCVV011251603.1_pt1 | contig 16023 bp, 14 predicted proteins | sample 1539721 | NCBI WGS metagenome assembly OCVV01 (sample SAMN02144230, study PRJEB22623) | gut metagenome | biome: sheep rumen | host: Ovis aries | place: New Zealand
GTAAGGCTATGAACCGCACATTCGGAAGTCTTCTTTTCAAGAGCTTCGGTGGCTCAAAGAAGAAGGGTGCTGCCGGTCCTGCAAAGGAGCCGAAGGCTATATCTGTCGAGGATGCTTACATGATTCTGGAAGCGGCAAAGAATGTCGTCTTTGTTCCGGGCTACGGTATGGCTGTTGCTCAGGCTCAGCACGCTGTAAAAGAGCTTTGCGACAAGCTTGAAGAGAACGGCGCGGAAGTAAACTTTGCAATCCACCCGGTTGCAGGCCGCATGCCTGGCCACATGAATGTATTGCTTGCTGAGGCAAATGTTCCTTATGAGCAGCTCAAAACTGCTGACGAGATGAACCCTCAGATGAGCAATGTTGACGTTGCAATCGTTATCGGTGCAAACGATGTTGTTAACCCGGATGCTATCCACGACGAAAGCTCACCACTCTACGGTATGCCAATCGTAAACGCTCACGAGGCTCGCACAGTATTCGTACTCAAGCGTGGTAAGGGTACAGGCTTCTCTGGTGTTGAGAACCCGCTCTTTACAAACGATAATACGGTTATGATTTACGGAGATGCTAAGGCTACGGTCTCAGCGCTTGTAAGTGAGTTTAATGATCAGTAAGGTTTGACACAGATTAACACGGATACACACGGATGTTTTTATACGGAAGTGTGGCTGTGTGTTGCTTGTGTTTTATGCCAGTCTTCTTTTGTGGGAGGCTGGCGATTCTTTTCTAGTTGATTATACTTGCTTATCCAAAAACATGTTTCTATAACACAAAAGGCTTTCCCCAATTGAGGAAAGCCTTTTGTGTTAATGAGAAGTTTTACTCAGACTGCTCAGCGGGTGTTACTTTGATTGTCTTTACATCCAATCCACCGGTTCCTTTATTATTTACTTTTTTTGCTCCATTTCGGCTGAAGACGAGGTAGACAGGGCCAGATGCCGGCACCGTGCCAGTGATAGTCACATTCTTTGTACCTTTTGTTAGCTCATCAGAAACTACATTACCAAGCAAGTTTCCGTTTTTGTCAATGAAAGCAGCTTGCAAAGGACCACCAGTTGGATTATCAGATTCATTTGCACCTCTGAAATCAACTGTCGCTGTAATTGTTCCCGCTCCATCAAGTGGAAGCTCGATATAGCGATCAAAATCGGTAATTGAGACATCATCGTTTTTCAAATCGCCTTCTGACAAGCCACCATTATAATTCAGTGCTGTTATTGCAGAAATAATTTCTTCCGTCAGTTCAGCATTTTCTTCATGCTTTGAGTGGAAACGAAGTTTATTCTTCCCGGAATGAAGAATAGCGCCGTTTGAAAGTTTTAGTCGAGAAAACGATGCCGGATAACCAATGACATCTTTTGTGTCCATATTCCAATCTGCCAAATTACCAAAATCAGCAAGCGTGATGCCATTTTCTCCATATGCGAAGCTGTATGTTTTTGCTGTTGCTGGAGTTGTAACTGCCGGATTTGGATATGTTGTATCCTCTTCTGTGTCCTGGTTTTCGGTGTTTGTGTTATCATCTATGATTGGGTCTGGCTCAGAGGGTTCTCCTATGGTAATACTAAATATATGAGAATGTGTTCCATAAAATAAAAGATAAACGGTACTTGTTATTGGGAACGAAAAATTGGATAAATATGTTTTTGATTCTTTTGAATACAGTACATTACCTTCGTTGTCAGTTACTATGAAATATCCAGGATTTTCATTCTGTAATGTTGAATCCATCTCAAAAGAGAGAATTGTACTCTCAGAATTAGGAATTTTTATACCGCTTTTTACAGAAGATAGATTGATTTTTTCTCCTTCTTTTGGAACTGAAATATCCGTGTCATCGGTAGAATTGTGAAAATATATGTAGCCCCAATCAGTACGATTAAAATCAATATTTACATTACTAAAGTTATTAGGGTCAAAGTTCTTAGTGCAAAAGATTTTTATTCCATTGATTGTTGCTGTTCCAATAAGATCATAAAGATTATCACGAAAATTAGAAAGTGTTGAATTCTTTCCTAGAACAAAATCATCAAGTGTCACTTTTCTAAAATCAACAGAAGTTGCGTCCTGTTCTTCTTCCTGCTCCAAATGGACTTCCGGTTTTTTTGGAGTAGCGGTGAACACTTCAGATTTTGTGTTGTATGTTCGGAGAAGAAACTTGCTGAATGCTTCTTTGTATTTATTCACAAATTCAGGAATATTCTGTTCATCGTCATCGCGTGTGCGGTTGATTTCTTTATAGAAAATACCTTCTGTTTTGCTTTTGTCAGGAACGAGCGTAACATCGAAGAAATCCAAATCTTTGAGGAATGCACAGCTCTCAAATGAATCCTGATAGACTGCTCGCAAATAAATTTTTGCAGGAACCGTGTAGCCGTTGAGAGTGGTTGTTTCCTCTGAGAAACGAATATTGTTGCTCAACTCATAAACAGCTTCGGCGAGAGTTATGTTTTTGGTTTCACTGCCATCATTAAAAGTGACTGGCAGGTTAGTGAATACGGTACTATCACCCTGCCTCCAAGAAGAGCTGAGTGTCTTTTTGCTTTTATTTACCCCATCAGCCTTGCCTGTTGTTTCTACAGTAATTGAAAAATAATTCCCACCGTATGAATTTTTAAAATTAAGTTGCACTCTGTTTCTATAGTCATCATTGTTGTTATTTTTATTGCTGCCTGTTGAATCTCCGAATGGTGCTGTTCCGCATGCTTCTACGGCAAATTTGCGTTCAGTGCCGTAAGCGGTAGAATCTGTGTTTTTGAAAGAATAATATTCACCATTACCATCCAAGGTATATCCATAGGCTTTGGAATCATCGTTATCTTCGCAAGAATATACATAGGAATTTGCTATTTTTTCTGTTCCGCCAATAGTTGTTACTTTCTGGTAATCTTTATTGGTTTTTACTTTTTTAAGATTTGCTTTTGTAATGGCAACTTCGCCGTTTTTATCATATTTATATGTTTTTCGTATAGCAGTTTTATCAGAAAGACTGCCGCCTATATTTTCCGGTGTTGTCCATACATCAAACCTGTTGGGGTTATAGTATTTGTGCAAGATTGCGATTTTGTTAAAATCAGTCTTGCCGTCGTCTGTCAATACGAAATCCTCAACGAATTTCTTTTGCATTACGCTCTTTTTGTTATCACCGCTAATATCAAGATTTTCATATCCAGAGACTTTTCTTTCCACAAGATTTGAGATTAAATCGTCTGCCAAAAAGCGCTGTTGAAAGGTGGCAATTGTTTGTGATTCTGCGTTAAGTATATAAAAAATGTCTCTTACTTCTGTGGTGTTGCTTTTTAGATCTGCACCGCTAATACTAATGGCAGAGTCCAAATTTGCAGGCATAGCCTGAACATACTTCGTAATTCCAGCTTCTTCCAAAGACCTCCTGACATACACATCGCTGGCAAATTTTTCAATGAGCAAATCTACATTGCTGTCTCCTGTACTAATACCCGCACGACTTGAAACTGCGCTTCGGTCTGCAACATTCGCTGAGACATTATTTGTAGATTCAGCCGAAAGATGGTTTGCGATGACATAAAACTTTTCGCCACCAATCTGAATCTGCTGACCTGCTTTTGCACTGGCAAGCTGAGCTTTTGTTGTGTCCGTTGACTGCTCATCAGGATGGGTCTGTGTTTGTGGTTTTTGCATCTCTGAAGAAGGCGAATCATCTGACACATCACTACATGCCATAAAAGCCGTAGCCATAAACAGTGCCGAAACTAATATCAGCACTTTCTTTGTTACTTTCATAAAAAATCCTCCAGTTTGGAAATATTTATCGAGAATTATAAGAAAAACCTTACTTTTTGTAGTGAGTAAAAATCACAGTGAATTCCGTGCGTTACGCATGGTGTTTTATGTGCGTTGCTCACTTTCGCTTTAGTGACAATCTGTTATAATTAGAAAAGATGGGTATGAGGCGATTTATCACTTTTTTCGCAGTTTTTTTGCTTTCTCTTCCGATTTTTGCAAAGCAGATAATTGCCCCGCTGTGGGAGGAATTTGATACGCAAACGGAAAATGGCAGTCGCTCTTCTTGTATTTCTTCCCTTGATACGATGATTTCTTCACTTGATTCGATGCTTTCAGATTCTTCTTTTTTGTATGTGCGTGATCAAAATCCCGAGCTTTTTGCGCTTGTCTCTAATCTTCGTGATTTGACCTTTTCTACTCTTACGCTTATTTCTGACAGTGCGCTTTCTGATTCTGAGGCTCTTTCGCTTATGGCAGATAAAAAGCATGAAATGGGACATATTGTCTTTGATATTCTTTTAAACGAGCGGAAAATTGCTGATACAGCACAGTTTTTGTATTCTATTCTTGTGATTCTTCTTTCTTTTTTGGGAATTCTGCTTCTTTTCTTTGTACTTTTGTATTTCAGCCGGCAAAAACGAGTTATGGAACTTGAAAAAACGGTTGAAAGCGAGCGGCTGATTACAAAAACCATTGTTCAGGTGCAAGAAAATGAGCGCACGAGAATCTACCGGGATTTGCATGACACGGTGGCACAGGACATCAAGGCTTTGAATCTATTTGCGAGCCAGCTTACAGCCCTTCCTGAGCAAAATGTGGAAACAAAAGAACTTTTCTCCAAAATTGAATTTTTAGGAAAGCGGATGATTGACGAAATCTATGTCGTTATCAAGAATCTTACTCCGCCTGAACTGCACGAAAATTATATCTCCTCAATAGAAGACTTATGCCAGAATATGACTAATCTCACAAAAATTCCGTGTAAGTATCTTATAGAGCCGAAAATCACGGACAAATTGCTTTCTCTTTCTGAAAACCAGAAACTGCACATCTATCGTATTATTCAGGAATCCCTCAACAATGCAATCAAACATGCATCTCCTACGGAATGTTCGCTTCTGATTACAGGACAGGATAATTTCATCGATATTTTTGTGACTGACGACGGAAAAGGCTTTGAGTCGCTTTCTGGAAAAATCACGCAGAATACATTCGGCATAAAAGGAATGATGAGCCGGGCAAACGCAATCGGGGCAAAACTTGTGGTCGATTCAACAGAAGAAAGCGGAACGGAAATCAAATTAACTATACCTATACAAAATAAGAGTGCGGGGGGGGGCAAATAAATGGATAAATTTAATGACCTTTCTAGTGGAGTTTTTGCAAGGAGAACGATGGTCTTCCAGCTTGCGGTGGGAATTCTCGCAGGCTTTTTAAACTATATCTTTTCTTCTTCAATGCTGAAGCTCGGAGTTCCGCTTTTTATGGACACGATTTTTACGGCGACGGCAAGTTGTTTCGGGATTGTGTGCGGGATTGTAGCGGCGATTTCAAGTCATATCGTGTCGTTCGTGATTGCGGGCTTTTCTTTTCCAGAGGAAGCTTCCAATATGATTTTTGTGTTCTGTTCGCTTACGGTTGTTCTTGGAATGCGGATTCTTATTCATCTTTCAGAGAAAAGGGAGTTTCCGGTTTCTCCGCTTCATCTTTTTGCGCTTGGAATCATGATGGCACTTGTTATCAGCATTGAGGGGGCGTTTTTTTATGTGCTTCTTTTGAAGTATTCAGAATATGTGATTGACAACAAGGCGGTCTCCACGCTGATTTACACACTCATCACGCAGAAGATTTCGCTTATCGCTTCTTCGACGCTTGCAAGAATCCCTGTGAATATGGTTGATAAACTTATCGCAGTCTTTGCCGGTTGGTATCTGGCAAAGCTTGCGAACAGGTTCCCCCTTTGTAAAAATTAAGGATGAAACATGGCAAAGAAAATAGTCTTTTTTGATGATCACACGATGGTGAGGCAGGGTCTTTCTTCATGGTTTGCTTCTCAGCCTGATTTTTCAGTTGAAGGCAGTGCGGGCATGGTAGAAGAAGCAATCTGTCTTATTGATTCGCTTTCAAAATCCTTCGGGAACGAAAAAATCATCGTCGTTACGGATTTGTCATTTTCCAATGAAGAAAAAAGCGGCTACGATATCCTTGACTATATTCAAAAGAATGCACCGAACATGCTTCCGGTGGTGTATTCGTCTTTTTACGGCGGCGGCTACATTACCATGGCGTGTGAAAAAGGAGCGCAGGCGTTCGTCAGTAAGAATTCGGGCGAGGAACAGCTTTTAAAGGCTGTGGAATATATCCTTGCGGGAAAGACTTTCATACAGGGAGACTTGGTGAACGACATGCTTTCCGTGCGGGATATGTACCGCATTCTGACCAAAAAGGAACTCGAACTTCTTGAGTATCTTGCAGAAAACCTCAGTAAAGAAGACATCGCCGAAAAAATGAATATTTCGCTCCGTACCGTGGAAAACTATCTGAGTCGTATATACGACAAGACTTACACAAAGAACACGATTGAACTTCTGGAAAGAATGGGACGCAGGTTTGTGTAGGGCGTAGAGAATGAACAATTCACTAGATTTTTCCTAGGGCTAAGAGAAAAGCAAAGAAATGAAGTTCAATGTCGTAAATATAACAGATTTGCTTTCTTCTGTTGGCGAAGATGAAGTCTGCACAGCTCTCGCTGATTTTGAGTGTTCCAAAAATCCCGAAATAGAAAATTTTCTCAGGTATAATGCAATAGATTTTGCAAAGCGTAAGATTTCTGTATTTATGGCGAGCGTTTTTCGGAGACAGATAAAACAAAGTATATTCAGTTGTTGAAATTCTTTTGATACTAATCCTTGTAGTTTTGCGTTAAGGATACGAAAGGCGGCGAAGCCGTTCTGTAATGAGCGTAGCGAATGGAAGAATGAAGCGTCAGCGGAACCTGTAGTAGCCTGACCCGCAGGGAGCGGAGCGACCGGAGGGGAACGCCCGGAACTTTTAGCCTGCTCCGTATGGCCGCTCCCTAGGACTGGCGTTTTTTATATTTCTTTAGTTTGCACCCAGTTTTTTTGCTTCTTCAAGTGCGGCATCATCTGGCGTGAGCTGAGATTTTACCGTACCAACAAGCGTTGCCCCGGCTCCAGTTACTCGATCGCTCCAGTCAGAGAGCCACTGGCCTTCACCCCAGTCATAAGAGCCAAAGAGACCGACTTTCTTTCCGCTCAAAGAGCCTTCGATTCCAGAGAAAAATGTCTCCATTGAATCTTCAAGCTGCTCTGCTCCCATTGCGGGGCTTCCCAAAAGAATCAGGTCTGAACCAAGAACTTCTGCCGAATCTGCTGTGTCCGCAGTCGAAAGGCTTACCTCTCGTCCTGCAGCCTTTGCTCCCTCCGAAGCCGCATTTGCCAGTTGTTCTGTGTTTCCTGTTGTTGTAGCGTAAACAATAGATACTTTCATTTTGTTCCTCCTGTTTTTTTATTTACTTTATACTTTTTGGTCGCAAGCGGAACTGAAAGACCGCTCACCAGCCATTTCATGCATGTTTCTGTGCAAGATTTGTATTTCTGCATCAGGCGAAGGGCATTTTCTTTGTTGCCGTAGACTTTCCAGAAACCAGAATATTTGAATTCTTCCGCCCCATGAGTCTCAAAGCCTATGACATCTTCGAGTGGGTAGCCCAAAAAAAGCCCGACTTCATGGGGAAAATCTTCGGAAGTAGCCAGTCTGTGCAAAAGCTCGGCAAGGACGGAAGCAAATCCCTTATTTATGGGATAATTTTTATATAGAAGATAATTGCGATTTTCTGGAATTTTGCAGACACGCTCCAGGAGATTTTTGTCGTAAACAAAGAACAAAAAGCGGTTTTCGGATTTTTTGAGCGGGACGAAAAAAATTTTTCGTTTGGAAAAATCTGGCTGCCAGGAACGGAGTTTTCTTAAGCCGGAAAAATAATTATCGCCATTCATGGAAAAAAGGCAGGCAGGTTTGATTCCGCAGAGGGCTGGCGCTCCGCAATGAATTATTGTCTCGTCAAAGCTCATTTTTACATATCCCCAGAAAAAAAATAGCGGACAAAACGAGAAACAGTCAAAATGTCTTGTCCGCCAAAGAGGTACTAAAAGAGTTAGTTTTAGCTAACTTTCATTGTTAGAATATGCTAATATTAGTTTTATGTCAATAACTTTTTTTGATAAAATGCTGAAATTTCTCTTGTTTTGCGGGAATACTTCAGTTAAACTTTGAATATTAGGGTGCAACCCGCTTCGCGGGTCGGGCTTTTGTTGAGTTTTTTCGATGAAGCCCGCATGGATGCGGGGTAATGGAAATCAGCCGCAAGAATTTTGCATCGCAAAATTCTTGTCGCGACACGATGTCGCAAAATCCCTTGCGCGGGAGTTGATTATGCAAATTACAATCTTCGGTCTTTTAATTCCTTTTCTTGGTACGGCTCTTGGCTCTACCATGGTCTTTTTTATGAAGCGCGAGATGAATGATTCTGTTCAGCGTGCTTTACTTGGTTTTGCCGCCGGTGTTATGATTGCCGCCTCGGTCTGGTCTCTTCTTATTCCTGCAATGGATATGAGCGGGGAGCTTGGCCGTCTTGCTTTTCTTCCTGCCCTGATCGGCTTTGCCCTTGGCGTGGCTTTCCTTTTCCTGCTCGACAAAATTACCCCTCACCTTCACGCCATGGCTCAGACACCAGAAGGTCCGAAATCTTCTGTCAGCAAAATAAGCCGCACGATGATGCTCGTTTTTGCTGTCACTCTTCACAACATCCCGGAAGGAATGGCCGTTGGCGTGGTTTTCGCAAGTTTTCTGGCAGGCGGTTCGGCGATTTCTTCTGCTGATGCTCTTGCCCTTTCCCTCGGTATCGCAATACAGAATTTCCCGGAAGGTGCTATTATTTCAATGCCCCTTCGCAGCGAAGGAAACCGCAGGGCAAAGGCCTTTTTTTACGGAACCCTTTCTGGTGCCGTGGAGCCTGTGGCAGCTATTATCACTATTCTTCTGACTTCACTTATTCTTCCATTCCTCCCCTACCTTCTGGCTTTTGCGGCTGGTGCAATGGTTTATGTCGTTATCGAGGAATTGATTCCAGAAGCCACCCGCGAAGAAAAGACTGACATTTGTACCCTGGGCTTTGCTTTTGGTTTTGCCCTGATGATGGTTCTCGATGTGGCTTTAGGCTGATAATTTCGTTTCAATATAGCTGCTGTTTGTGGCTGGGATTTTTGTCTTCACTCCCTTGTATTGTATCTTCACTCCATGCTAGTATTTTTTAGAGGTACGAAAATGACATACGCAGAAGTGCTTGAAGAAGCTAAAAAATACATTGGAAGCAAGTGCAAGGCCTGTCCTGTCTGCAACGGGCTTGCCTGCAAAAACACTATTCCCGGCCCTGGAGCAAAGGGGAGCGGAACTGTGGCAATCCGCAATTTTAACGTATGGCAGAATATCTGCATCAACATGGATACGATTTACGAGCATGGCACGCCTGACACTTCAATCGAATTTTTTGGAAAGCACTTTGCCCTTCCTGTTTTTGCAGGTCCTGTCGGAAGCGTAAACTTTCATTACGGCGACAAATACGATGATTTGACTTACAATCATACCCTTCTTACCGCTTGTGCCGCCAACGGAATCGTAGGTTTTACCGGCGACGGAGTTAACATTAAGGTCATGGAAGGAGCGGCAAAATCAATTTCTGCTAACAATGGAACTGGAATTCCTACTATTAAACCCTGGAATCTTGAGACAATAAAAGAAAAAATGGGGCTTGTCCGTAGCGGAAATCCCTTTGCGATGGCCATGGACATTGACGGGGCCGGCCTTCCCTTCCTCAAAAACATGAACCCGCCGGCCGGAAGCAAGTCCGTTGCCGAGCTTAAGCAGATTGTTGAGATGGCGGGCCGCCCCTTCATTATCAAGGGCGTTATGACCGTAAAAGGCGCACTCAAAGCCCTTGAAGCCGGGGCAAGCGCAATCGTCGTTTCAAATCACGGTGGCCGGGTTCTGGACGGCTGTCCTGCCACAGCCGAAGTCTTGCCGGAAATAGTCGAGGCCGTAAAGGGCAGGCTAAAGATTATTGTTGACGGCGGAATCCGAAGCGGCACGGATATTTTCAAGGCGCTTGCTCTTGGTGCCGATGCGGTCATTATAGCCCGGCCATTCGTAACGGCTGTCTTTGGCGGAGGCGAAGAAGGCGTAAAAGTCTATGTCGAAAAACTCAAGGCCGAGCTTGAGGACACAATGGCCATGACTGGAGCGATGAAAATCTCTGACATTAGCAGGGACATGATTCGATTGTAGATTGACTTCTATTTTCCATGATATAATTTTCTCATGTACGGGATTGAAATTGCGCTGCACATTTTAATGGCTATAGTTATGACCCTGATTTTTCAGGGTTGTCTGGGCAGTAAATCTGCCCGCAAGCGAATTCCCGGTTATTTCGCCCTGCTTTCCCTCTTTGATGTTATCATGCTTCTTGCCTGTGTTTTTGAGCTTTATTTTCTGCAAAAAAGCATGGATGGAAAAAGCTGGGCTGTAATTCTCTCTCAGATTTTTTCCTGCCTTGATTTCCTGTCTTATTTTTCAATACTGGCTATTTTTGTTATGTATATTGAGTCTCTGGTTTCGCAAAGAAAAAGCGTCTCCTGGATTTTCGCAAAGATTGCAGTCCTTGTTTCCGTGATTTATGCAGTTTTGTGGTGCATTTCCGTCTTTAACGGCATGTTTTTCTATGTTGAGGATGGAATTTACAGAAAAGGAAAGTATTACATTTTCGGACAGACGGGCGGCTATGTGGTGCTTCTGATAGTGATTTCATTCCTTGTGTATTATCGTGGTGCTATTGGCCCTAGAGCCTTTCTCGTTCTCTTCTCATTTGTTATTTTTCCAGTTATTGCCGTAGTTGTAAGACCTTTTATTCACTTCTTTTCGATTCAGATTGCCTTGTCGCTTTCAATAATTCTGATTTTCGATTTTATTTACATGTACCAAATCAGGCTTATCGGCGAGCAGGAGGCAAAAATCGCAGAAGGGAAAATAGCTCTTATGATTAGTCAGATTCGTCCCCATTTTGTTTTCAATGTTCTTAATTCAATTTATGTTCTGTGTGACAAAGATCCAAAAGCCGGTCGGGAAGCCATCGGGAATTTTTCAAATTACTTGCGCGGGAATATTCATGCTGCGGAAAAATTAAATGAAGTTTCCTTTGATACTGAATTGATGCATCTTCAATACTATCTGAATCTTGAAAAAATGCGCTTTCAGGATGATGTGAAATTCGAGCTGGACATAAAGGAAAGAGATTTTAATATTCCGCCCATGATTTTGCAGCCGATTGTAGAAAATGCAGTCCGTCATGGAGTTTGCAAGAAGAAAAATGGCGGCGTAGTGAAAATTTCAAGCAGCAGAGCAGAAAATTTCATTGTGATAAAGATTGCTGATGATGGAGTTGGTTTTGATACAAAGAGTATAAGCAGCGACGACAAAATTCACATTGGAATAAACAATGTTAAAGAAAGACTCTGGATGATGTGTGGCGGCGAGCTGGACATTCATAGTGAGATTGGAAAAGGAACGGAAGTCGAAATAAGAATTCCGCTTAAAAGAGACAAAAAGTAGGCTGTTCCTTGCCCTTGCAAGGCTTCTGGCGACAAAAGGAGATGAGATGAAAATTCTTGCTTTGGATGATGAATATCTGGCTCTGGAAGGAATTTGCTCTGTTTTAAAAGAAGTTAATCCTCAAGCTGAGGTAAAGGGCTTCCGCTACAGTGATGAGGCTCTTTCCTGTTCTGCGGATTGGTTTCCTGATGTCGCTTTCCTGGATATAGAAATGCGGGAAGAAAACGGTGTGAGTGTCGCCAAAAAACTGAAGGAGCAGAATCCAAAAATCAACATAATTTTCGTGACAGGTTTCAGCGATTACATGCGGGAGGCCTTTGATTTGTATGCCAGCGGATATGTTTTGAAGCCGGCGACTCCCGAACAAATAAAAAGAGAGCTTGGCAACCTGCGCTTTCCTGTTTCTGAAAAGAAAAAAATATATGTCCATACTTTCGGTCCTTTTGAAATTTTTGCTGACGGAATTCCACTTAAATTTTCTTATTCAAAGTCAAAGGAACTTCTTGCGATTCTGATTGATGAAAAAGGCCTCCCCTGCCCTCTCGGAAAACTCGAGGAAATGCTTTGGGAAAACAATCTCAGCGATAAAAGTTCTTATATAAGGAATCTTGTGGCCGACATCCGTAAAACCCTCCGTGCTTGTGACAGCGAGAATATTCTTATTCACAATTACAATCAGCTTGCCATTGATAAGGATGCGATAGATTGTGACTATTTTGATTATCTCGACGGAAAGCCGTCCGCTTCCGCATCATTCAATTTTGAATATATGAGCCAGTACACTTGGGCAGAAAGCACTTTGGGATTTCTTGTAAGGAAAATTCAGAAAAATTTATAGAATTCTTATTTTTTTGTTGCACTTTTGTGACGGTGCTTGTGTTATTCTTTGTGCAACAACAGTTTATTGCACCTGCCTTTTTGCTGATTTTTTTTGTTACTTTGCAGGGGCATAGACTGTTTTTTTTTATATATATACCTATTGCAAAATCTTGAAGTGTGTTTATTTTTGAAATATACTTTAAGAATTGGAGGATTAAATGAAAAAATTCAGCACATTAATTCTTGGTGCAGCTGCAGCGGCCTTGCTCGTTTCTTGTGGTTCGACACCAAAGCCAAAAGTAGAAGACATTTCAGCTTCAATTCCAACACAAATTCTGGAGCATAAAGGAACGGCCTGGGGTGTTGCCCAGCCTGACTGGGTTGGCACTGTTCTTACAACGCCTAACCAGAAAACCCTCAAAAAGGCTCTCGGTCTTTCTGACAAAAAAATCTGGGTTCTTACAAAGAACGGAAGCAACCTTGACTTCTTGCAGACTTGGGTAGACCAGGTTGATGCCCGTGCAGAAATTGCGGCTTCAATCAAACAGACAATCGGTGACAAAATCCGTGCCTCAATGGCTGGAACTTCTGCCGATACAGACTTGGAAAAGACAATCGAGCGTGAGTCAGAGCGACTTGCAGTTACTTCAGTCGCAGGCCTCGAAAAAGAGACTGACTGGTGGACACGCAACCGCCGCCTTAAGGACGGTCTTGAAAAGGGCGAAGATTCTGGTGACTACATCACCCAGTACAGCTACATGGTCGTTTACGCCATGGACGAAGCCCTCTTCACAAAACAGCTGGAAAACGGCTTCAAGAACATCAAGGATATCGATGTTTCCGGCGAAATCCAGGAATCAATCAAAAATTCTCTGGTTGAGCAGACAAAAGTCGCAACTCCAGACATGGAGTAAATAAGCGCCTTAAAAACAAAAAACCGTCATCAAATGCGATGACGGTTTTTTTATGATTCGCTATGCGCTCGAAGCACAGCTTCGAACGAGACTCGCCTTGAAACTCGTCTCACGAGTTTCATCGCCTTCGGCGACCGGCTCCCTGACGCGGTTCGAGCACAGCTCTCACCGAGACTCGCCTAAAAACTTGCCTCGCAAGTTTTTTCGCTTTTAGCGACCGGCTCCCTACATCAAGTCTTCAAGGTCGATTTCACCGGCTACGCATGGAACTGCAATCTGCCAGTTTTCGAGAACCTGCGGGTGAACTTCACCGAAGACTCCCACCTGCTTGCCTTTGACGATGATTGCAGCCTGACGGCCAGGGATAAAGCGCGGGTCGTTTGACTCTTTGACTTCGTATTTGTGGTCGAGGTAGTAAAGCAGGGTTGAGACCTCAGAGGCAAGGTCGTTGAAGTTTGCGTTGTTTGCGGCAGTCATAAAGCCCAGAGACTGAATTGTCTTTGTGCCGGTGTTCTCGCTTTCGTCCAGGAAGGCAACCTTACCGATTTCAAAAATCTTGTGCGGGAAGATTGCGTTTGCGGCGGCACTTTCGGCTCGGAGCAATGAAGCGATGATTGACGGGCGAACGAACTGATAGTTTTCGCTCATGGGGTTGAGAATTTCGATTACTTTGTCAGCAGAAATGTTCATGCGGTCGATGTAGTCCCGTTTTGAACCAAGATAGTTGAAAATCATCTCCTGATAGCCCAGGCCCACCATGATTTCCTTTGCTTTTCGGCTGAAAAGTGTGACATCAGAAAGCTTACCGATTGTGAAATCATTCGGCTTCTGCGGTTTGAAGTAGTCGAGAGTCATACCAATCATTACATCTTCGATGACATCAACCTCGTGGAGGAAGTCGTTGCGGTATGGAGCCGGCTGAACAGTGAATTCAACATCAGTTTTGTTTGCGGCGCAATATTTTGCTGTCTTTTCATTTGCAGGAATATCTTTTGCGCTAACATCGTTGTCCATGCGGCTGAGAGCGTCGAGAACCTGCTCTTTTGTAAGGTCGCAGCCCAGCTTTTTGTTGATTGCGGCCAAAGTTGCTTTTGTGGGCTTCTGGAAGTAGAAAGGAACGGTGATTTCCTTGCCGAAGCCTGTTTCGTAAGGATGCACGACTTTTACAGGCAGGATTTCGTAGCCTGCGTCATGGAAGTCACAAGCGACGATATTTGCGGCGAGAATCAGGTTCTCCATGTTGTCGCCGGTAAGCTCAACCATCAAATCCTTGTCGCCAACCTGGACTGCTCCCAAAGTTGCCGAGTTGATGATTGGTGCCATTGAAAGAACTTCGTCTTTGTCGTCGGTGAGAAGAGGGAATTTTTTGAGGCCTTCGAGAATCCAGCCGAAATCCTTTCCTTTTGGATGCTCAGTGAGAATCTGCCGGCAAGTCATTGGTGCGTCACATGCGAGCGGAACGAATGAAGTTTTGTCCGGGTCAACTGCCTTGTAATGACATGGCCACTTAATCTGACTCATGCGGTAAACGCCCATGGAAATTGACTTTCGTTTGCGGCCGAAGTTCCAGCAGAGTTTTTCCTGAGTCTGGATGATGTCTTTGAGCATGGGGTCGTCGATTGCCTTGCCAGAGATTACGAAGCTGACCATGAAAGGTCGGACATCTTTGAGCCCCTCTTCAACGGTGATGATTCGGTTGCCGCAGTCTTTGATTGCTCCTGTGCGAGAGATGAATTTTGAGTAGTCAGAGCGTTTAGCTCCCTCATGCAGACGGAGCTGACGGGTAATGCCGCCGGTTGACCACAAGTCAGGGCGGTTTGTATCGTTAAGTTCGATTTTGATTACACGCTCGTCCTCGCTCTGGCTCATGTCGGGCTTTTCGTCAAGCTCGGCCTTTCCGCAGACAAGTTTTCGCTCAAGAGTGTCGTAGTCGTATTTTTTTCCAAGAAGATTAAAAAAGAGTTTTTCGTTTACTTCGATTTTTGGCATGATTTTCCTCGATTTTTAAAGATGCTGAAATGAATCCAGCATAACAATGTTTAATTATATAGAAAAAAATGAAAACTCTCAACTGTTGTTTTTTAATGGCATAAAACTTATAATGTCAGCATGGAAATTAACGCAAAACAGAGAAAATTTTTGGAGAAGAATGCTCAGGGCTTGAATGCGCTTGTGCAGGTCGGTGGAGCCGGAGTCACTGAAAATCAGATTGCCCAGATTTCACGACTGCTGGAAGAACATGAGCTTATCAAAGTAAAGTTCAACGAGTTTAAAGACGAAAAGCGAGAGTTGAGCAATGAAATCGCGCAAAAAACCGACTCAACAATGGTTCGCCTGATTGGCAATGTGCTGATTCTCTATCGTCCGGCAAAAGAAGCTAACGACCGTAAGTTTGAAAAGGATTTGAACAAACTGGAGAAATAGGGACTTTTGAGTAACGCCGATAACAAAGGGCGTTCCCCCGCTCACGCGGGGTCAGGCTTTCGCGAGTTTGTTTACAAACTCGTTACAAGAATGGCTTTGCCATTCTTGCGGGTTCCGCTGGCGCTTCATTCCTCCGCTTCCTGCGGTCGCTCCGGAACGGCTTCGCCGTCTTCCGTATCCCTAACGCTCGGCCTTATGAATTACCGATAGTTAGTTTTTTACCGTTCAAAACGACTTCAACCAAAATACCTTTTTTATACACAAGCTTGAGCGAAAAGAAGGGGGAGTTTTCCCGGAGCAGTCTGAAGAAAATTTTGTCGCCTTCCCACAGCTCCAGCTCGTCGATTTTGTCTATCGGGTACCATTCAAGTTTTCCTTCATCACAATCAATAATTTGGCCATGAAAACTATCGGT
>OCVV011299342.1_pt1 | contig 16023 bp, 11 predicted proteins | sample 1539721 | NCBI WGS metagenome assembly OCVV01 (sample SAMN02144230, study PRJEB22623) | gut metagenome | biome: sheep rumen | host: Ovis aries | place: New Zealand
AACGGGACTCTCGCAGCACACATGGAGCCGTGCGCAGGGTTGGTTTGCTATGGCAATCGTGGAAGTGCTCGATGCACTGCCAGAAAACTATGCCAAGCGTCAGCAGTTGATTGACATCCTGAACAAGGTGCTGAAAGCCACTGTTGCTTATCAGGACGAGAAGACGGGTGTGTGGTACGATGTGATGGACGTGAAGGACCGCAAAGAAAATTATTTGGAATCCACTGCTTCCTGCATGTTTGCCTATTGTCTGCTCAAGGCTGCACGCCTCGGTTATGTGGGTGAAGATTTGAAGCAAGCCGGCATCAAGGCTTACAAGGGCATCATCAATGAATTCATCAAGGTGAACGAAGATGCTACTATCAGTCTTACCAACTGCTGCTCGGTTTCGGGTCTCGGTCCTGAATCGAATCCTAAGCGTGATGGCAGTTTCGAATACTACATGAGCGAAGCCATTCGTGATAATGATGCCAAAGGCATTGGCCCTTTCATTTGGGCAAGTCTCGAAATGGAACGCATGTTCCCTGAAATGAATCTGCAAAAGGATCTAACCACTGAGAAGGTGGATCCGAACAAGGGCATTGAGTTTTAACGAAGACGATAACGAAAACAGCCATCCTGATGGTAGCTTTTGACCTTTGACATTAGACTTTCAACTTAAAAACTCAAAAACATAAAAACTCAAAAACTAAAAAATGAATAAATTTCTAATAACATTCTTTATTCTTCAATCTTCATTCTTCTCTCTTCATTTAAACGCTCAAGCTCCTGCTTTCCCTGGAGCTGAAGGACATGCTCGATATACGACAACAGGTGGACGTGGAGGAAATGTGTATCATGTCACCACGCTTGCTGATGATAAGAATGGCAATACAAAGGGTTCTCTCCGTTGGTGCTTGAAGCAGGCTGCTCCTCGCACGATTGTGTTTGATGTGAGTGGATACATCGACTTGGTGGCAGACCTCATCATTAGGGAAAACACCACCATTGCAGGACAGACAGCACCTGAACCCGGTATTACGCTTCGCTATTACACGGTGCGACCTAATGGAAACAATATCATCATTCGCTATATTCGTAGTCGCCGCAGTCAGGTGAAGGATGTGAATGATGGAGCCGATGCTATTTGGACGCGTGAGTATAGCAACCAAATACTTGACCATTGTTCTTTCAGTTGGAGTATCGACGAGGTGGCTTCGTTCTACGATAACAATTGCTTCACCATGCAGTGGTGTACGCTGGGCGAGAGTCTCAACAATGCGGGACACGACAAAGGTGCGCATGGCTATGGTGGCATTTGGGGCGGTAAGCTTGCCAGTTTCCATCACAATTTGATTACCCATGTATCGAACCGTTCCCCTCGTTTCAATGGTGCTCGTTATATGAAGGACATTTACAAGAGCAATGCCTATTATTCCACCTACAAATGGGAGAATGCAGTGCAGGCTGAGAATGTGGATATGCGCAACTGCTTGATTTACAACTGTAATTCGGGTTGCTATGGTGGTCCTGGTGGTGGATATATCAACATTGTCAACAACTACTACAAGGCAGGTCCTGCACGAACCAACGACACGAGAGTGACTCAAGTCTCTGTGGGTGCCAGTGGCAACTCCACTTCGTCGGAACTGATAGGATTGACCAGTCGCTACTACATCAATGGCAATTATGTAACTGCGGCAGGTTCATCTGCTGCCAACTATGACTGGAAGGGCGTTTCATACGATTCTGATGTTTTCACAATCAATGGTCAGAAATATAGCAAAGATCCAAACCATTATTATGGAAGTGGCGTTACTTACGTGAAGAATACTTCTGGCGTGGATTGTGTGTCAATCAAAGTCGATGAACCATGTCCTACGGGAGATGTGACAACCCATACGGCTCAGAATGCTTACACACAGGTGATGGCATACGGAGGAGCTTCACTCTATCGCGATGCCGTAGATGAGCGATATATGAATGAAGTGAAAAACGGAACTGCTACCTACACAGGTACAGTCACCAAGAAGAAAGGACTCATCGACCTCATCAACGACCCTTCGAAAACACCAAATTCTGCTTTGCCATCCTTCCCTGAATTGGCATCCAATACTCGTCCTGCAGGCTACGACACTGATAGCGATGGAATGCCTGATGAATGGGAAAAGGCTAATGGTTTGAATCCGAATAGTGCTTCCGATGGAAAAACCTACACGCTTGATGCTAAGAAATACTACACGAACCTTGAAGTGTATCTCAACAGCATTGTGGAGGAAATCACTAAGGCACAGAACAAGAATGCTACTTCTGCCGTAGATGAGTACTATCCTACATTTGTTGACCCAACAGGTATCAGCACCCTTGCTGCCGACGACTATGCTCCTGTTCTCAGCACTCGCTATGTCACTCTTTCTGGTATGGAAATCAACAACCCTGATAGTTACGAAGGTGTGCTGATTCGCATCAATACGCTGAGCAATGGCAAACAGGTTGCTACGAAGATTCTCAGCAGATAAACTTTTCAATAAGTACTTATTCAACGAAAACGATAATAAAGACGAAAACCAAAACCTTCACTTAGGTGGCAAAGCCTTTGTTATCGTTTTTTTTGTCATCATCAACTTTAGTTATCGTTTTTTTTCATTGTCTTTTCGCGTGTTTTATTTATTGTTTCTTAACAAAATTACTCTTTGTCATGAAAAATTAAATAGCTATCTTTGCACAATGAAAAATTAGGGTCTTTTTCGAGGGCATTTTATCATGTTTTTCTGTTCTTTTAATTTAAAATATTGATTATGAAGTATTTATATTTTTTGTTCTCCGAGACCATCTTCCATTACAACAAGGATTAAGACGCTCTACCAAATGAGCTAATGTTATTCAGATGCAGTCTCCGAGACCATCTTCCATTACAACAAGGATTAAGACAATCACGGCTGAGAGGCACATAGCGAGTTCTGCCATTCTCCGAGACCATCTTCCATTACAACAAGGATTAAGACTAATCACTCTTTGTCGAACATTATAATTAAACCAACTCCGAGACCATCTTCCATTACAACAAGGATTAAGACACCGCTACGACTTCATCGTTGGCGACCCCATTGAACTTTCATATTATTTCCATTACAACAAGGTTTTTTATATTATTTTGAAGTTTTTTCTAGTTCAAAGAAATTTTCTATCTCTGAATTTCTTTCTTTTACGATTTTGTTACTATATTTGCCATAACAAAATCGAATGCCATGGAAAAACAGATTCGCACTTTGACGGTGATATTTAACTCAGAACTACAGGCCTGGGAGATTCCTCTTTTTCGAGGAGCGGTTGTTGGTGCGATGGGAGAAAAAGCCAATCTACTCTTTCACAATCATTTAGCTAATGAAGCCTTGCGCTATTCCTATCCGCTGATTCAATACAAGCGTATTGGTAAGAAAGCTTGTGTGTTGTGTGTGGAAGAGGGCGTGGACACCATTGGCCAGTTCTTTACCGAAGCTAATGCTACCTTGAAAGTGGGTGAACGAGAAATGCAATTAGAGGTGGAAAAGGTGATTCCTGCTAAGGTGTTGGTTCAGTTATGGAAAACTTCTTTTGTCTATCACATCAATAGATGGCTTCCATTTAATTCAGCTAACTATGCCCGCTATATGGCTGCTGACAGCTTGACGGAAAAAACTCAACTATTGGAGAATATTCTGAAAGGCAATTTGCTTTCCATGCTGAAAGGTCTTGACATTCGACTGGAAGAAGAACTGCAACTAAGCATCAAGGAGCTTAGTCCTGCTTTTAAGGTATATTGCAAGGGGGTTCCTCTTATGGCATTCAATGCAGAATTTGGGTGTAATCTGTCCATACCCAATTATCTTGGCATTGGCAAACATGCCAGTATGGGTTATGGTGTAGTTCACCAAAAGAAAAAGGAATAATCATTTAATAACATATTGTATGGAAATAAAGCCCAGTTATGAAAAACTATTTGTAGGTGGTGACTTGTCGGGCATCCAGAAGTTTCTATATAACATCACTTCTCGCAAGGCAGCGGTGAGTTTGAAAGGCCGTTCTTTCTATCTGCGTCAGTTCATGGATAATGCTTGCAACATGATGACGGCTGCTGCACATAAGTTGGATGCCAAGACAGAAGTCATTTACAGTTCGGGAGGCAAATTCTACTTCATTGCCGACAATCGTGCAGGAGTTGTGGATGCCATCGAACAATGTGCCAGGGAATTAGATCAATCTCTATGGCATGATCATAAGGGATTGTTAGGTCTCAACGTATCATCAGAGCCTTTCACGGAACATAGCGATGGCACAGTGGATATTGACGGAAAGGAACATCAGCCATCGGGTATGTTATGGCGGTTGGTGAATGCATCGTTCAATGTGCAGAAGAACCAGAAGTTCAAGAATCTGCTAGTTAATCAGTATCAGGATTTCTTTCAGCCTATTGCTGTTGGTGCCAAGCCCAAGGTATGTGCTGTATCAGGCATTGAGTCGGATGACTGCGTACCGATGGATTTCGATGAGGAAGGAAAGCTCTTTGTGTTACCTTCTGTGAAACAGCAGATAGAGTTGGGTGAGGCACTTAGAAATCAACAGCATTTCCGCACTTTCGAGGAATATGCAGGAGATAGTTACTTGGGGGTGCTGCGAATGGACGTGGACGGACTTGGCAAGCGCTTCATTGATGGTTTTCGTTCCATCAAGGACTATCAGGCGTTTTCAAAACGTTTGGTGGATTTCTTTGAGAAAGAGACGGAGCAGATACAGAAGGAAGAGGAATTTCGCAAGTATCTTAATATCATCTATGCTGGTGGTGATGATTTGTTCGTTGTAGGCAGATGGGACAAGGTGATAGACTATGCTGAACGCATTCATAAGGAAGTGGAAGTGCGATTCAAGAATGATGGCATCAGCATTTCAGGTGGTATGGTAGTGATGAAACCGAAATATCCTATTTCTAAGGCTGCGGAAGAGTCGGGACGTGCAGAGGAGCAGGCAAAGGATTTTCGGGACGGTGAGAAGAATGCGTTTACTTTTTTAGGGACTAGTGTTTCGTGGAAAGACGAATTTGCCTATGTGAAAAGTTATCAGATGCAGTTCGTTTCACTTGTTAAAGACTACGAAATGAGTAAAAGTATTCTCCATAAGATTATGCTCTATGCTGAAATAGCTGAGTCCAACAAAAGACGACGCAAAGAAGGGAAAACAGAGGATTTCAGCTACATCTGGCATATCAGCTATTATCTTACTCGCTACATGAAGCGCAACGACGTTAAAAAGGAAGTGTGCGATTTCTGCAAGATTCTTCGTGACCACGAACTATCGGGAGCAAAAGGCAGGAACTTGCAGCTATTGGCACTTGCCGCACGTTGGGCGGAATTATTATTGAGAGATATTAAACAATAAATAAAAAAGCTATCATTATGGAAAAATGGAAAAAAGGTGAATTAATACCTAAATCGGAAATTGAGGAAAAGGTGACTGATACGACGGTAGATTTTGCCAAACGTTTTGGTGAATATCTTGCCACTGATGACAGTAAACAGGGTGGTGACAAGAATCTTACAACAAGTCAGTTGCGTAAGTTCTTTGGTGAAGTGAAACGTCAACAAATGAATGGATATGACGAGACAGGTTTTGTCATGCTCAAGCCAAAACTGGCTTATGCTGTAGGACGAGCAAGTGCACAAAGTAAAGGAAAAAATAAGATTAAGGACTTTGGCGATGTAATGTCAGATGCTATTGACAAGGTTGTAAAAAGTCCTGACACGAAAAAAGCCTTCGGTAATTTTATTTCCTTTTTCGAAGCAATAGTAGCCTATCACAAGGCTTATGAAGTGGAAAAATGATAATACAAATATATTAAAAAAATCAGAAAATGAAACAGCTTGTTAAAAAAATAAAGATACAGACCACCATCACACTCGTAACAGGACTTCATATTGGTGGTAATAAGGAGAATGTCGAAATCGGTGGTATTGACAATCCTGTTATCAAGTTGGCAAGTTTGGGTGAACAGCCCTATATTCCTGGTAGCTCACTAAAAGGTAAGATGCGTTGTCTGTTAGAGCAGGTAGCTGGTTCTCCTGAAGTGGGTGGCAATGATGAAGTGAACAATCTCTTTGGCATAGCTAATAATGGCAGGAATGACGTGAAAGACTCTCAGCCTTCTAAGATAATTGTGCGAGATGCCATGCTGACGGAGGCTTCTGTCAAGCAGTTAAAAGAGTGTCGCAACCTTGATTTGCCATTCACGGAGAATAAGTTCGAGAATGTAATTGACCGTGTGAAAGGTGTGGCAGAACATCCTCGCCAAATTGAGCGTGTACCTGCTGGTGCTGAGTTCGATGCTGAGTTCATCCTAAATATTTGGGATGACGACAACGAGGAAGAACTGCTTGCACTGTTCGATAAGGGAATCAGCTTGCTTGAAAATGATTACATCGGAGGCAGTGGCTCGCGTGGATATGGCCAAATCAAGTTTGGCAAACAAGATAGGTGGTTATTGTCAGAAGAGAATCATTGGAAGGAAGAAAAACTATGATTGCTTATGGCTACATTCAAGATATTCAAACTGCACTTCACTGCTCCATTCCACATCAGTGATCCGAGTGCTGATAGCAGTGTGAGTTTGAAGACGGTCCACTCCGACACGATGTACTCCGCACTGATGTCTTGCCTTGCTAAGACGGGACATGACATTCCTGCCAATGGCGACTTGGGCTTCACATTAAGTTCACTGTTCCCTTTTTATCAGAAAGACGAACAAAGTGCAGCGGTGTATTTTCTTCCGATGCCTTTGCTGACACGGCTTCCTAACTTGAAAGATGTGTCAAAGGCAAAGAAGGTGAAGAAAGTGAAATGGGTTGAGAGTGAACAATACGGGACAGTGCTTTCGGGAGAACATTTGTTCGATGGCGACAGTGGTCACATGGCTGAAATCAATGGTGAATATCTCACCAGTCACAATGTGCCACACGACTTTGTGAGGTCAGAGTTGAGTCAGCGAGTGAAGATTGAGAGCCGAACAGGTGAAAAGGACGCACTTCCTTATTATGTGGATCGTATCACCTTTACAGACAGGTCTGGTTTTTATTTCTTGGCTGAAGGAGATGTGGAGTTGCTGGAAAAGGCACTTCGGATACTTTCGATGGAGGGACTTGGCACTGACCGCAATGTTGGTTTTGGCTTCTTTGACTATGATACTGACACGCTGCAGATTGACACTCCAATCACAAGTTCGTTTGTAGTTTCTCTTTCACTCTTCTTTCCAGAGTCAGAAACTCAACTGACGAGTCTTCTTGATTCGGACTATGTGGCATACGACTTCATCCGCAGAGGAGGATGGATAACAACATATCCATACCATCATTTCAGAAAGAATGTGCTATATGGATTCCTACCTGGCTCAGTGTTCCGTTTGGATGATGCAAATGAATATCAGCAGATAGGAAAAATCTGTGATGTGTCTCCTGCTCTTGAAGGCGTGGCAAAACTTGACCACAAGATATGGAGATGCGGTAGGGCATTGACTCTGCCGATTAAACTTGACGACCGCTTATGAAAGACAAAAGATACTATATAGGACTGCAGGTTCTTACTCCTCTGAATGTGGGTGCTGGCAACGATAACGAATGGATATGTGGTATTGACTATGTTCAGAAGGACAAGAAGGTGTATGTTCTTGACATGGAGAAGATGGTCTCAGAGGGGGTAGATGTCAATCGTATGACAACCCTTTTCGCACGTGCTGATGAAGATGGAATTTGTCAGTTGTTGGGCAATCAACTTCAACACTTTTCGAGGATTGTGCTCCCGTCACCAGTAAAAACAACGAATTCCATCAAGACATTCTTGAGAACAGGTCTTTATGATAAGCCATTGGTGGCAGGAAGCTCTTTGAAAGGTGCTATGCGCTCTGCTCTTTTCAGTTATCTGAGGACAAACGAAGATAACAACGATGCAGTATTTGGCACGATGAAGGATGGTAGTGTTTTTACTCGTTTCATTCGAGTTGGTGACATCATCATGCCATCGACCTTGTTGCTGAACTGTAAGCTTTTCAACCTCAGAGAAGAGCCGGACACTCATTCTTGGTTAGGAGGATGGAAGCAGGGCTTGCATCAAACGATTGCCGATTATCGTTCCGTTGGCTTTAATACGCTCTATGAATGTGTGAAATCAGGAATGAATGGATATGGAACGGTAAATCTTTCAGGTCAAGCCTTTGAACTCTTTGAACATTATGGAAGAGTGAGGATGACATACGAGGATAAGAAACGAGATATTTTGAATGGAGGCTTGCGTCAGCTTTTCCGAATAGTGAATAGAGCTACCAAGGGCTATTTGTTGAAAGAAAGAGATTTCTTTGAAAAGTTCAGTGCTGACAGAACAGAGGAGATAGTAGATAGTATAAACAATCTACTTTCTGAAATTCCAGATGATGGCTCATGCTGCATAATGAAAATGTCGGCAGGTGTAGGGTTCCATTCCATCACAGGTGACTGGCTGTATGATGACTATGGCAATACTGGCTTATGGACTCTCCAAGATAGTTTCAAAAATGCTGACAAGTTCAAATATAAGTCCAGAAAGGTTATTGAGTATCAAAAACAGCTTCAACTGATGGGCTTCGTGAAACTTTATGAATTGAGCGAAGAAGAACAAAAGGCATACCAGAGTCAAATCCTTGAAGTGGAAAACCAAAGGACGGATGTGGATCTGAAAGGCATTATTGAACGTGAGAAACAGAAGGCTTTACGCGAAGAGGAACAAAGAAAAAAGCAGGCTTACGAGACTTTGCTTCAGGAGGCTGAAGAACTAGGCTTACAGGAACGATGGGATGATGCTATTCAGAAAGCAAAGGAAGCTGGCAATTTGTTCCCTGAGCAGGGCAAGCACCAGCCACTCATTGAAAAATGGGAAAATTATAAGCAGGCTCTGATTCATTTGCAAGAAGAGGAAGTAAAGAAGGCACAGAAGATGAGTGAACCACTGGAAGATGTGCTGCAAGGAAAAACTTCGGTGGGAAACATTGTCGGCACAACGGGTAAATGGCTGAAAATGCCAGGTCATAGTTGGGGTGAAGCAGAAATGGCTGTTTTGATTGCAGCTCTTTCAGCTCTGCCAGATAAGGAAAAGAAGGCCATTCCGAAGAAGCGAAAAGACTTTGTGAAGTCGCTGGGCGAAGAGGCCACGACGAGGGTTTTAGAGAAAATGGGATTTTGATTCCTGAATTGAAAAATGGCAAAAACAAAATATTCAGACTTCACATTGACCAATGCTCAGACCAACGCACTGAAGGCTTTTAGGCATTTCATGCACGACAAGGAAAACCGAATTTTCGTGTTGAGAGGATATGCAGGAACGGGCAAGACGACGCTGATGCGTTTCTTCATCGACGAACTGAAAAAGGCAGAAAAGAATTTCCAACTCTTGGCGTCGACGGGACGAGCTGCAAAGATTCTGCGCGATGTGACAGGAAACGATGCTTCCACTGTTCATAGTCTGATTTATCAATTCAAGGATTTCAATCAGAACCTGGAAGCCAGCCTCGGGAAGGAATATGACCAAAAGAAGGTGGACAAAACGGGGCAGCTACTGTTGCAGTTTGAGTGTAGCCCTGTGGTACATGAAACTGATGAAACGTTTTTCTATATCATCGATGAATCGTCGATGCTGTCGGATGTGGCTGATGCTGACCCCAATCAGGCTATGTTTGGTAGCGGTCGCCTGATTCGTGACCTGCTGGACTATGATTCTCAGGGGAAATTTGTCTTTGTGGGTGACAACTGTCAATTGCCTCCAGTGAATTCGGCCGTGTCACCAGCTCTTTCTATCAGCTACTTGTCGGAAAACTATGATGTTGGTTGTGTCGAGTCGGAGCTGACGGAAATTACCCGACAATCGGGTAGTAACGATATTATCACTGTTGCCACGAAATTGCGCCGACTGGCTGCATCGCCACCTGTTGTGACATGGGCTAAGTTCCCGATGTTGGGTCACCAGAACGTTAAGGTGTGCTCCGATCAGACGCAGTTGCTTGACCTCTACATCAAGGATGTGAAGAAGAATGGCTACAACAGTGCGACGATGATATGCGGAACCAACAAGCAATGCGACCTTCGTTCAAGGCTCATTCGTCCTGCCTTGGGTTTTGCTCAACCTACGCTTCAGGTGGGTGACTTGCTCTTGGTAACGCAGAACAATGCTTTGACTCAGTTGCTGAATGGCGACCTTGTGAAGGTTGTGTCAATAGGAGATCGGAATGAGAAGGCAGGGCTTACGTTCTTGATGGTTGAGGTAGAAGAACTGGCAACAAAACGGAGATGTGGTCAGTTCCTGATAGAGGATGTGCTTTATGGTGGATGGACGAATTTGTCACAAGCTCAACAAAAGGCTCTCTTTGTGGATTTCTACTACAGGATGCGCTCTCAGGGTATCCGTCAAAAAGACCAGCGTTTCCGTATGTGCATGATAAATGACCCTTATCTGAATGCCTTGCGAGCTGTGTTCGGCTATGCGCTGACTTGCCACAAGTGTCAGGGTGGCGAGTGGAAGCGTGTGTATATCGACATTCCTCGATACTTGAGTCACAATGCTAGTGCGGCTGAGTATCGTTGGCTCTATACTGCCTTAACACGTGCTCAGGAGGTGGTATTTGTAGCAAACGACTTTTATCTTTCAAAATAATACAATCATGGCAAAGATATACATAGCTCTTGTGGGTGGACAACCTTATCCCGTTTATCTGGGCTTGATGGATTATGCACCCGACCGTGTGGTGTTTGTTCATTCCGAGAAGTCGAAGAAGGAAGCTGAGCGAATCATGAGTTTAAGTAATATAAGTGATGTTCAGTTTTGCGAAATGCTCCCAGTGTCACTTGATGATGCTAACAGAAAAATCAAGAAAATCAAATCGAAGATTCAGTCAAGCGATCAGGTGGTCATAAATATCAGTAGTGGCACGAAGGTGTGGACCTATGCATTTATTGCAGCTTTCATGGGGGCTGAGAATGTGGAGTTTTGCTATGTTGATCAGAACTGCCAGGTTTATATGCTAAAAGCCGATGAGGTTCACAATCCAGAACTCGAAATCGACATTGACACGGCTTTGGCATTGAATAGAACTCAAATCGAAAGCTGCATTGAATTTGAATATTATGAAGATGATGATTTCGATGCAATAGAAGATTTAAAGGAAGTGCGCAGATGGAATTATGATGCTTTCCAGAAGCTGACTCAGATGGAAGATGAGAAACGGATGGATTTCAATCAACATGAGATTGGGGTTTGGAACTATGGTGGTTCGACCATGAGGTACGACCGTACTCAATGTTTCGTTGTATTTTCTATGATGAAAAAGGATGGCAAGATGTGCATAAAGACTGTGTCTTCTCCTCATTTGTTTGACATCCTCTTCAATTATGCCTGGTTTGAGTTGGAGGTGGCTGACATCCTTTCTCGCTGGAATAAAGCTAATGAGGTGCTGCTCAATGTGAAGTTTCCTTATAACAATAAGAGTCCTAAGAACGAAATAGATATTCTTATCAATACGGGTGAACGCTTGCTTTTCGTGGAATGCAAGACTCAGATTTTCGACATCACAGACCTTGACAAGTTCCGAACCGCAGTGAAGAACTATGGAGGCATGGGCTGCAAGGCATTGTTTGTGACCCAAGCACCCATGAAAGAAACAGCGCGGGAAAAATGTGAAGATAGTGACATTCTTTGCTTTAGTTTAGAGAACTATCACATTGACGAACAAGGTCTTTATGATTTGCTCGACAGTGAAATCTATAAAATCAACAAAAAATAGAACGATGGCACGAAAAGTATTTATTTCTGTTTTGGGAACAGGACTATATAAGAAATGCACTTATGTTTCTGGAGATTTTGTTTCTTCTGAGACAACATTTGTCCAACAAGCCACCCTTCAATATCATGGCGCTTCAGAATGGCCCGAAAATAGCAAGGCTTTATTCCTTCTTACAGAAAAGGCAAGAACAGATAATTGGGAAGTTGAGACTGGTGAAAGACTTGATAAGATAAAGAATATAGTCGTTCCTTATATAGGATTGCATGAAACGCTTCAGTCCATGCACTTGCCATTCTCTGTAGAGGACATATCTATACCAGACGGAAAGAATGAGCGTGAGATGTGGCAAATCTTTGAAAGTACCGTCAAGAAAATTGAGGATGGAGATGAACTCTATTTCGATTTGACACATAGTTTTCGTTATCTTCCCATGCTAATGTTAGTATTAGGTAATTATGCAAAATTCTTAAGGAAGGTAACAGTTCAAAGCATCACATACGGTAACTATGAAGCAAGAGATCAACAAACCAATAGGGCACCGATTGTTGACCTTCTACCGTTATCTATGCTGCAAGACTGGACATTTGCAACGGCTGATTTCATTAAAAATGGATATACGGATAGGTTAGTTGAGCTCTCTCAAAAAGGACTTAAGCCACTACTGATGGATGGCGAAACCAGGAAGGACGAGAACGTAACAGGGCTTAATAAATTAGTCTCTCATTTGAAGGATTTCTCTTCCCAGATACAAATTTGTCGCGGAATGGACATTGTTTCCTCCATATCTGCTGACAACATAAAAAAAGATATTCAGAGTCTTCAAAAAATCGTGATTCCGCAGTTGGAGCCAGTCCTTCAGGAAATCCATCGTTCGTTGGATGTCTTTTCTACGACAGGAGGTGTTCTCAATATGCTACATGCTGCAAGATGGTGTTATGACAACCAACTATTCCAGCAAGCAACAACTTACTTGGAGGAAGGTGTCATTAGCTTTTTCTGTTTGAGACATCAGATACCATTGGATTGTAGGCAGAAACGAGAACTTATCACAAGTGCATTCTTTATCATTTCTAACGATATTCCAGAAACAGTATGGAAAGTCGGAAATCCAGATTGGATGGATCTCCTGCATGAAATCATCGATGACATAAACTTGCATTATTCGGATTTGATAAAAACTTTTAACTCTGTCGTAGATATGCGCAATGATTACAATCATTGTGGAATGAGGGAAAATCGTTCTAAACCAGTAGGTATAAAGAACAAAACGAACTTATCTATCGATACTATTATATCATTGCTTTATCCTGATGATACGAGTGAGGTGACTATAGTGGAAAATCCAAACATCTTTATAAATTTATCCAACCACCCATCTTCTACATGGGAGATAAAGCAGAAAGAAGCAGCGGAGCAATTTGGTGAAATTGTTGATATTCTTTTCCCGACTGTTAATCCAAGCGACGACCGTTCTCAAATAGAAGCATTGGCAGATCAATATGTGAAAATCATAGAAGAGAAAGCCAAGAATGCAACTGCGATTATTCATGTCATGGGAGAAATGACATTCACTTATTCTATTGTGTCACGACTTAAGGAAAGAGGCTTTGGATGTGTTGCATCCACATCTGAGCGGATAGCACAGGAAACACCCGATGGGCAGAAAATCTCATCGTTTCAGTTTGTGAGATTCCGTGAGTATTAAATTAAGGACTAAAGAATATGAAACCATCAAAAATGACCTTGCAGAGGTACAGTCGCTCTACGACAATCATGATAGCATCATCATTTGCCCTGTTTCTTCTGACTTAATCAAAAGCATGAAAGTCATAGGCCATTCTATAAATCTTGACATCATAACTCATAGTAAAAGCACTCTTTTCTTCTGAATTTATTTTATTGTTTTTTAACAAAATTGCTCTTTGCCATATAAAATTAAATAGCTACCTTTGCACGCCGAAAAAATAGGGGTCTTTTTTGATGGTTTTGATAAGGTTTTTAAAGATTTTTCGATTGAAATAGCTGAATATAGGTATTTATAATTTTTGCTCTCCGAGACCATCTTCCATTACAACAAGGATTAAGACTCAATCTCCTCATCAGAGAGAGCCAGTTTTTCTCCCTCCGAGACCATCTTCCATTACAACAAGGATTAAGACCCCCACTTGGAACCGAACTCGATCACGTCTCCCTCTACCTCCGAGACCATCTTCCATTACAACAAGGATTAAGACTTTTTCACTACAATGTTTTTAACACTCTCTGCGCCCTCAGAGACCATCTTCCATTACAACAAGGATTAAGACATTGCACGAGCAACTGCAAAGATTTTTGCGAAAATCCTCAGAGACCATCTTCCATTACAACAAGGATTAAGACTCCCAAGAGCCACCATACTCCTGCTTGCTAATTTCTCCGAGACCATCTTCCATTACAACAAGGATTAAGACTGTGAATTTAGGCTTGACTTGTTCAGTTGCTTTTGCCTCCGAGACCATCTTCCATTACAACAAGGATTAAGACGTGGGCAGTAGTTAAGATTATTTAATATATTATAGGGCTCCGAGACCATCTTCCATTACAACAAGGATTAAGACACACATTGCCCGAAGGTAAATACATCTTCCCCATCGCTCTGAGAGTATCTTCCATTAAAACAAGGATTGAGAATTTGTTGCTTCGCGTACTTCTCCCGCTGCGTGAAATTTTCTGAGAGTTATTCCATTACAACAAGGATAAAGACACGCGATTACTCTTGAAGAACTGTGCAACTGTCATCTCTGAGATTGTCTTCCATTACAACAAGGATTAAGACTCAAGCGTGGTTATCCAATATTCCATTTGTCTCTCCTCTGAGGGTATCTTCCACTACAATAAGGATTAAGATAACCCGTCGATTTCGGTTCCGTCTGGTGCTATCTGCCTCTGAGAGCATCTTCCATTACAACAAGGATTAAGACTCATATACTTGCTTATTCTTATTATATTCGGATATTAAATCTCTGAGAGCATCTTCCATTACAACAAGGATTAAGGCACTCCTGCCCTCGATAATAACGACTTTATACTCTGCCTCTGAGAGTATTTTCCATTACAACAAGGATTAAGTAATAAGTTGGCATACGCATAAGTTTTTTAAGTATTTTAGGAAGAATTAGATTGTCAACTATCTTATTAGTCAGATTTTTTGGATAGTAAGCTCTTTAACATAAAAAGAAGGAACCTACTTACCGCGGATGGTTATACTTACCACGAGTAGGTTCCCTTTAATTTGAATATTAAATGGTAGTTTCTAATGTCCTCTTCGGAAGTGAATGAGTTGATGTAACTCCTTCTGCTTAGGAAAAGCTTATGAAGTAATTTGGGCTCAGTTGATAGCACTCACCTGCCTTCAATGAATTCCGTTGTTTCTGTCATGAAAATCATTCCAACTCGCCTGTGAAGCTGATGAAGTCGCGATTGTAGGAACGAACACTGACGGTGCTGGAACCATTGTCGTAGATTTCGATGAGATAAGTGTATCTGTCCTCGTCGTTTTCCACATTGAGCGTGAGAGTGGTGCGTTCTTTTCGATTGTTGCGCTCTTGCTTGTAGGATTGGATACGCTCACTGAAATTCAGTCCTTTGGAATTGCTGCCTCCGTAGGGATTAACGGAATAGGCATTACCGAGATAAGGCAGATAGGAGATGAGCGAGTCGTTCCTCACTTCCACATTCCACACAGATGTGAGGAAGCGATTGCCATAGCGCAGTGTTTGCATGTCGCGAATATCAATCTTGAATGTTCTTGCTGCCAAACACTCAGCGACGTGCTGGCGAGTTTGAGCAAGGCGTTCTTCCTTGGTAAGTCCTGATGTGGCACATCCCACGAGAATAAAAAGTGAAAAGAGAAAAGTGAAAAGAGAAAAAGCCTCACCCTCGACCCCTCTCCAATGGGCGAGGGGAGTAGATAGTGAAAAATGAAATGAGAAATGCTTTTTATTCATAGGATTAATATTTAGTGTTTTGCTGAGAGATTTCTATAAACTTTAAACGCTAAGCTTTAAACGTTTTTGCAAAGATACATTTTTTTTCTTTTTTCTTTTGTTTTTTCTTTTCTTTCTTTTACCTTTGCAAAAATAAATCAAGTATTTAGGTGTGTTCTAAAAATTCTGTTTTATGATTTCTTACAAAAATATGAGATTTCGTTTCGGTTGCTTTTTGTTTGATTTGAAGTCTTT
>OCVV012880340.1_pt1 | contig 16020 bp, 11 predicted proteins | sample 1539721 | NCBI WGS metagenome assembly OCVV01 (sample SAMN02144230, study PRJEB22623) | gut metagenome | biome: sheep rumen | host: Ovis aries | place: New Zealand
TTCGATATTGGAACCGGTGTACTCATTGATGGTAATGCTCTGTGCTTCCACCGCCTGAACAGTAATCTGAGCCGTAGTGCTGCTAATCTCCGTTCCCACAGCCGTTACTGTAATAGTAGCCGTTCCGGCTCCTACTGCCGTAACGAGTCCTGTCTCATCTACTGTTAACACAGCAGGATTAGATGAAATCCATTGTATAGTAGGCAAATAGGAAATATCTGTGGTGGAACCGCTTGACCAACCGCCCGAATTGATATGATTGCCGGCACAGTTACCATGGAAAACTACATCCAACTGTTGTGTATCCCCCATGCCCATTTGCGTATGCGGTTGCGGGTAGTCGAGCCCGTAATAACCTTGTTGTGCAGGCGGCAAATAAATATTAAGCATCAAAGGCTCAACAAGAACAGGACTCCATGTCTTCTCCAATACGGCACCGATAGCAGAAGTAGCACGCACAACCGAACTGCCGGCTCTCTTGGCACGTACGATGACACGTGCACAAGTGTAATTATACTTCTCTATGTAGCCGTTGTAGATATTATAAACCGTATCGCTCATCGGGGTCAACGCAAAGATACTCTCGTCATCCGTTGACCAACTGATGGCACCGGCTGATAAGTTCGGTTCGCTATACACAAGGTACATGTACTCGAAGTTCTCTATCATCATATCGTAATCGCCAACTTTCTGCCATTCCGTCTCTCCGAAGCGACGTTTGGCAATGACTTTGCCTTCCAGTTTCGGTTGCGTGATTTTCAGTCTACAGGTTGCCGTATAACCGCCCTCGTTCGTAGTAACAGTAATAGTGATTGTAGCGGATTGCCCCAAACGATTATGGTCAAGATAGGTAGTTATCAATCCGTTTTCATCCATCGAATACCAGTCAGCTGCGTACCATTCCGATTCTTCTACCGACCATGTAAACCCTTTATTCACGGCATCCTCCGGCAGCACGGTAGCGATGAGTAACACGCTGTTTCCTGCGAGAATAGTGGTGTCCGCCACATTAAGTGTAATACCCGTTACAAGAACCGGATCTTCGCTGTCCTCCGGTGCCCCTTCATGGAAGATACGTAAGTACGGATAACCGTCGTTAATCGTTTCGTTGCGTCCCCAGATATTGTCAAAGTCCCAATCCACATACGTTGCTTTGGCATGCATCTCATTCGTCGTCTTCGGGTCTCCGATATAGTGAATAGCGCCGCCCCATGAATAGTAGTCCTTTACTTGTACCAACTCTTTGTCGAAGTAGCAGTTCTGCACACTGTCACCGTACGAGTTGTTGGCATTGGCGAAAGAGTGGTAAGTGTGTCCGGCACTATAACATTGTGTAACAGGAACCTGTTTGCCCAATGCTGTAAAACCATAATCCACAGGCTCATAATCAATCGTATCTGCAACACTCGTATTATACACATCCACACGCGAGTAGCAGTTGGTCACTTTGCCTGTCTTGTAATAGAATTCATCGCCCAATTGTCCGATCAATCCGCCTAAGCCGGTGTAACCTACCGATTGCACAAACATATTTCCTTCCGAGTAGCATTGGTCTATCGTGACGGAATCTACCACATAGCCTGCCAGCATACCGGTGTGGGACGGTGCACCTTGTGAGCTATAACCACAGCGCATCCAGTATCTGGTTGCGTCATCCTCTTGACCACGGGTGTTATATACTTGTTGGTCGATACATGAAGCGGCAATACCCACATTCTTGATCACAGCTCCGTTACCAACCGAACCGAACAAGCCTCCGCCTAAACTACCCCAATTCGGCACACCGTCGTTCTCCTGATACAGACCATAAATAGTGTGTCCCTGACCGTCAAACGTACCATAGAATCGATGTTCGCCTTCTCCATATACACCAAAATCGGAACCAATCGATTTAAAGGGCAGACCAAACGCACCGCGTCCCCAGTACTGCCAATCGGTGGTATCGCACAACAAAATATCGTTATCCAATACAATTTTCTTGCCGGCGAAACTAACCGGTGTTTGCGTTTGAGAAACAGGATTAGACGGATACATCGGGATATTGGAAGAACCGTTGCAATCGTCGTTTTTCTCACCCCAATCCCATATACCGTTCTGCATAGCTGCAAAACCTCTCAGTTGGGCAGCCGTCTGGATATGATATTCTGTTGCAAACTCATTCAGGAACGGTTCAATGTCTATCTCGTACCGCTTGTCCTCATGCCAGCGCGCATAGAGCGTCACATTGTCGGTCGGTGTCTCAGTTTGCCAATCGAAAAACTGTGTCAGCCCGGCATCTTTGTACCAACCTGCGAAGATGTAACCGTCACGCAGCGGACGTTGCGGCGGCAGCAGTTTCACGCCCGTGTAAACATATTTAGGCGTTACGTGGGTACCTCCGTTACTTTCAAAAGTAATCTTCACACCCGGCTTCCAGTTGGCATCTGCCGCTATACGCGGGTAATCGTTCTCACGCCATTCCCAGTAGTGCAGTTGCAGTGTATCATTGCCTGCATGTCGTTCGTTCCAACGGGCTACGGAATAATTATAGATATTGACCAACTCCTTCGATTGCGTCCACTCGGTATTGTTGGATGTGCCTTTGCCGTAGCCCCAATTGCCCTTGTCAACCTTGGTTTTCTCATAGTCCGCAAAGAAGTTCTCGCGGTATTGGAAACGACCGAAAGAACCGTCATTACCTTCATTCATACAGCCCGTAAAGAGGAAGTTGACCAAGGTATCTTGTGTCCAAGAGTTGAAACCTCCATATACAGCATCCACGTACGCGCTGATACGCGAATTACCACCGGTGAGTTTAGCCGATGAAGAGCAGTTGAGTACAAAACTGTGCCCGGATTGATCGCCTAATATCGCACCTAAGTTCCATGCTTCTTGACCCTGCGTAGCAATATCACCCGAAGTCCAACACTGAATCACAATAGGCTCGTTTTCTATCTTGCCTGCCAGGATGCCGATGTCTCCTGCGGCACGGATATAGGCGTCGGTTACACCCAAGTTTCGCAACTGTGCGCCTCGGTTCACACGACCGAACAATCCTTGCTGACGGAGCAGGTTGCTGATATACATATTCTTAACCTCATGGAAGCCGCCGTCATACACGCCGTTAAACTCCATAGGAACCGTATTGGAATACCATGGATGGCTGTTCGGTGAACCGATCGGTATCCATTGTTTCGGAGCCGTAATACCCCATTCGGAACGGGGAGCATTCAGCGCAATGTTATCCGTCTGACGAATATACTTGCCCTTGAAGGTCAGACCTCGCTGAACCAACCAGCGCAAGTTCTCCAACTCCTGTTTGTTGCTAATCAGATACGGATTAGCTTTCGTACCGTCACCACCGGCGAAGAACACCGTGGCATCGGTCAGATACACACCAGTCGGACGAGGCAGACCGTCACGCAACTCCCATTGACTCGTGCCCAGTAAAGAAGCTAACATGTTCAGCGTATCCACAAACGCCTGTGTCTTCATCTGAGCCAACGGCATTCCTATACCATTCCACACTGTCGAAGCCTGTGTGCTTACCGTCGGCAGGCTCTCGTTGGGGAAATAGCAACCGTAGTGCGTCGAGGGTTCCATCATCCACGCATCGAAGCCGCCGTGGTCGTGGAACGAGCCCGTAAACGCATGGATACTCAGCATATACTCCTCTGCATTGTGGTAAACGATGTTGCTCGTCGAGTAGCAGTTCCATATATCTCCGCGCGCCATGTCGTCGTTGTAATGGGCTGCGTTATAACCGTTATCATAACAGAAATGGGCAATCTGGGGATTACCGCCGACACCCGTCGAATCACTCACATTACGCAGCGTACCTGTGCAATAAGATGATTCGATACGACCGTCCCAGTTACGATAGGCAAAACCGGCTATACCGCTCATCCAGATATAGTTGCCCGTTATTCCTTCTCCATCCACATCACCCAGCGCTGCGCACTCACGGATAATACCACCGTTTGTACCTACGAAACCGGCACCGCTGCGGTAACGGAATGTGTGACCGCCATATTGATTCGTCTGCGCGTCAGAACCACCGAGTGCTTGAACATGCACGTTTGCCGTACATTTCTCGATCAAACCGTTATTAACGGAGACAAAGCCGCTTCCGTCACTCATTGTGCAGCGCATAAAGCCTGCACTCGTACAGTTACGGATCACACCGGTTGAGTCATTCGTACCCACGAAAGCACCGCCGCCCTGCAGGTTCGTGTTCACCGTCGCCGAGCAGTTTTCTATCAGACCTCTATTCGTATGAGCAAGGCCGTTACAACTGCTCTGCGTACCGCGAAGTTCTCCTTCTACGTGACAGTTACGGATGACCGAATTGGCCTCTGCATTCAGTACCAACAGGGCTTGGTTAACACCGGCCATCTTCGCATTGGCGATGTTCAGGTTCTCGATCGTACCGCCATCCAGATTGACGAACAAAGCCTTGTTTATTACAGAGAAATCGTACGCGCTGAGATCAATGTCGAAATCATTGGGATCCCAATCATCTGCCCAATTCATACCTGCGCCGTAGTACAAGTTATAAACGGTGTGACCGTTACCATCGAAATGACCACGGAAATAACCATAGTCCGTACCTACATTCCACTGCATCAGCGAATGTGCAATCGGTTCCCATTGCAGCCAAGCCGTGGTGTCGGGGTTCGTGAAGTCCGTCAGATAAATATCCGCCGTCAGTTTGATGTACTGACCGGCGAAGTCTTCTTTATCGACATTCGTACGCTCAGCAAGTCCGGCTAACTGTTCCGGCGTGGAGATGAGATACGGGTCGGTTTGCGTTCCCGAACCGCTGAAGGTTTTGTTACTGGTACCGTCCCAGTACGTCTGCGCCTGCATCACCACTGCCATCAGCAGTGTTAATGCCGTTGTGAGAATGTGCTTCATCTGAGAAGTGTTTTTATGAAGGTTAGTATTATTTTGTTTCTGTTTCTATTGACCTTTGCGGCTGCAAAGGTACGAATTTTTTTTTGGATGTGCAAATATTTTTTTATTTTTTTATCGTGCGAGCTTGCCGTCGATGGTGTAGAGTTGGTCATCGGAGAGGATATAGACGGCGCCGTTTCGGATAAGTTTCTGCGCGGGGTTCGCAGGGTTGGTATAGACCGCAGGTGCCGAGGTCGGTTCGTTGGCTTCATAGACCGCCTGGAGGAAGATACCGTCCGCGAGATCGCCGGATTGGACTTCCCATCGGAGGAAGGTGAAGCCCTCGATACGCGGCGCATGGGGTACCTGCCAGTGTTGCGACTCCATGTAATGGGGCGAGTGGTCTGCGTCCGCCTTGAGGTAAGTCACCGTGATCAGTTGGTCCTCAAACTGCAGATCCGTCGCTACGCCGATGATGTTCAGGAAATCGCACCAGACGGCTTTCGCGCGGTAGAGGTCGATATAGTCCATGGGGACGTAGAGGATGCAGGTCTGCTTGTTGACATTATAGACCGCGCGCTCGGTGATGGTCTGCGGGGTGAAGGCGAGGTTATGGATCGCGCGAAGCGAGGAACAGTTGTAGAAAGCGTCCTGATTGATGGTCGTGACGGAAGAAGGGATGAAGACCTCTTCGAGCGCCGTACAACCCTCGAGGACACTGGTAGGAAGGCTCTTTTTCCCTTCCGGAAAAGCAAACGACTTGAGTGAAGTACAAGACATGAAAGCGCCATCTCCCATGTAGATGGCTCCTTCAGGCAGTTGAATACCTTTGAGCGCGGAGCAGTTTTTGAACGAGTACGCCCCGATTGTGGTCAACGTAGATGGAAGCACGATCGTATCCAGCAGATTCATGTTCTCACATAAGTACGCCGGGATGACTTGTACGCTGTCACCGAAGACGAACGAGGTCACTTGCGAAGAGGTGCTGTAGAACGGTGCACTATCATCCGAACCGATAGAGCAGGTCTTGGGGAGCCAGACGATGGATTTGGTCGGATTGCCTTTGAAAGCCCCGTTGCCGATGGAGGTGACGGTAGAAGGGATGACGATGGAGTCGAGTTTGCATCCCCAGAAAGCACGCAGACCGATGGTGGTGATACCCTCGTGGAGGTGGACCTTCGCCAGCTTCGTACAGCCGTAGAAAGCATCCGTGTTGATGGTCGTCAGGGTGGCGGGTAACTCAATCGACTCCAAGGACGTACAGCCCTCGAGGAAGCTGACAGGAAGGGTTTTCTGCGTCACCGGCAGATTGATGGACTTGAGCGAGGTGCAGCCTTGGAAGGCGCATTGCCCAAGCGCCCTTACCGAAGAAGGCAGGACGATAGTGTCCAGTAAGTTCATGTTCTTGCAGATATATGCCGGGACAGTCTCTACGCCGTCGGCGAAAGTGAACGAAGTGACTTGCGAAGGGGTGCTGTAGAACGGCGCACTATCATCCGAACCGATAGAGCAGTTAGCCGGTTTCCAGACGATAGCCTTCGTCGGATTGCCTTTGAAAGCCCCGTTGCCGATGGAGGTGACGGTCGAAGGGATGACGATGGTGTCGAGTTTACAATTATAGAACGCACGGAGGTTGATGTTCGTCAGACCTTCCTCCAGGTTCACGCGCTCTAATCTCACACAGCCGTAGAAGGCGTCGGTGCCGATGGAGGTAACGGAGGACGGCAGAACGACCGATTCCAGGTTCGAGCAACCCTCAAAAGCCGACGTGCCGATGGAGGTCACGGGATATGTGTACGCGTTGTACGTCACGGACGAGGGAATCGTCACGGTCGTATAGGGTTTATAGACGGACTTGTCCGAACTCTGGTCGCTGACCAGGGTTGCCGTCGTGTTACCTAAGGAGTAATAGAGGCCGTTAATCTTGACATTCTCTGCAAAAATACTTGCGCAGGCTACTAAAGCCAGCAAGAAAAGCGTAAGTTTTTTCATATAGTATTCAGTATTCAGTTATCAGTTTTCAGCGCATTGATGACCATCGAGGCAAGAGTGCAGCCGAAGACGGCGGTCACTTGCATGAGGGAGCCGCGTGTCTCACAGGGGTGCGCTTGCTCGGTGGAATAGACGCAGCGGACTTTGCGATAGGGATGGAGTCCGATCTTCTTCATCCGTGCGCGGACGGCTTTGGCGAGTGCGTCGCCTTTGATGGTCATGAGTTCGCCGGTGGTCACGGCGGTGGGGTCGAATCGCAAGGCGGCACCCATGGAGGAGAAGACCTTCATCCCGCGCACGCGCGTCGCGTTAATAATAAGGTCTGTCTTGGCTACCACACTGTCGATGGCGTCGATCACAAAGTCGTAGGAAGCGAGCTGCAGGTCCACGCTGCTGTCGGTCTTGCCGTCCGCATAGTAGTTCTCGGGGATGGCGGTGATCTCCGCCTCGGGGTTGATGGTTAGGAGTCGTTCGCGGAGGACTTCCACTTTGGGTCGGCCGATGGTCTCGCGTGTAGCGGGTAGTTGTCGGTTGACGTTTGAGGACTGGACGACGTCGCCATCGACGAGGGTGAGATGGATGAGACCGGTACGTATGAGCGCCTCGGCGCACCATGATCCTACGCCGCCGACTCCGAAAAGGATGACGCGTGCGTTGCGTAGCCGATCCATTCCTTCGGCCCCCAATAAAGCTTCACTTCTACTGAAGAAATCCTCCATAATCATGCAAATTCGCTGCAAAAATACAAAAAAATACGCAATTATGCAAAAAAAATGCACTAAAATTTGGTCATTTCAAAAAAAAGCAGTACTTTTGCACGCTTTTTCGCTTGATAGAAAAGTACCTCGGGATGTAAAACATAGTTTTGCAGACCGAAAAGCGTAGCATGACACGTAGCGTTATACAAGCGTGGAACGCGCAGTCACGCGAGTGTCAATGCAAGCAAGCCCAGGTGGCGGAATTGGTAGACGCGTTGGTCTCAAACACCAATGGGAAACCGTGCCGGTTCGATCCCGGCCCTGGGTACAAGAAAGGAGGTGTATGCAATGATTATCGTTCCTGTAAAAGAAGGTGAGAACATCGAGCGCGCGATTAAGAAATTCAAACGCAAATTCGATAAGACGGGTGTCGTAAAAGAGCTTCGTCGTCGTCAGCAATTCGACAAACCGAGTGAGCTGAAGCGAGTTAAGATGGCACATGCGAAGTATGTGCAGTCGTTGCACGCTCACGATGATATGTAATAAAAAGACCGCTAACGCGGTCTTTTTTATTTACCATTTGGTCATTTACCATTTTCAACTAATTTCTCCCCAGTTATAACTCTGAGTAATCCGAAGCGCATCGAGGCGTCTTTTGTATATACGGTTCCTCTCATCCTCGAGCAGGGGGTCGGGGTCAAGGATCTCGAGTGCGGCTTGGCGCGCGAGGGTGACGAGTTGGCCGTCGGTAGCGAGGTTGGCTATATGCAGTTCAAAGGGTGTACCGGATTGCAGGGTGCCTTGCAGGTCGCCGGGTCCGCGGAGTTGCAGGTCGGCTTCGGCGATGCGGAAACCGTCGTTGGTCGCGACCATGATATCCATGCGTTTGCGGGTCTCTTTGCTCAGTTCGAGGTCGGTGAGGAGGAGGCAGTAGCTCTGGTCTCCGCCACGTCCGACGCGTCCGCGGAGCTGGTGGAGCTGGCTGAGGCCGAAACGCTCGGCGTTCTGGATCATCATGACGGTCGCGTTGGGCACGTTCACACCTACTTCGATGACGGTCGTCGCGACGAGTATCTGCGTCTCACCGGACGCGAAACGCTGCATCTGCAGGTCCTTGTCGGCTGCTTTCATCTGACCGTGAACCATAGAGATCTTGTACTCGGGGAACGCCTCGCATAGCTCATTGAACCCGTTCTGCAGGTCCTGCAGGTCGAGTTTCTCATTCTCTTTGATAAGCGGATAGACGACGTATATCTGCCGTCCGTCCTGTATCTGCTTGCGCAGGAAGGCGTACACCTGTGCGCGGCGTTGGATGGAGTAATGGATAGTCTGCACGGGCTTGCGTCCGGGCGGCAGTTCGTCGATGATGGAGACCTGGAGATCGCCATAGACGGTCATTGCCAAGGTGCGGGGGATCGGTGTCGCGGTCATGACGAGGATGTGGGGCGGCAGCTGGTTCTTCGTCCAGAGCTTCGCGCGCTGCGCCACACCGAAACGGTGCTGCTCGTCGATGACGACGAAGCCGAGGTTCTGCCACTGGACGTTATCCTCCAGTAACGCGTGCGTACCTATTAATATATGGATGGTGCCGTTGAGCAGACCGTTGTGGATAGGCACGCGGTTCTTGGGTGTCGTCGAACCCGTGAGCAGGGCTACGTGGACAGCGTCGCCGAGCGGCGACAGAAAGGCTTTGAGGGTCTCGTAGTGCTGGTTGGCGAGGATCTCCGTAGGCGCCATGATACAGGCCTGGTAACCGTTGTCGATAGCGAGCAGGCAGCACATGAGCGCCACGAGGGTCTTGCCGGAACCGACGTCGCCTTGCAGGAGGCGGTTCATCTGACGACCGGACTTGAGGTCATCGTGTATCTCGTGGATGACGCGTTTCTGCGCGTTGGTGAGGTCGAAAGGCAGGGCTTTGTAAAGGGCGTGAAAACGCGTCCCGACCAGCGGCATGGCGAAGCCCGGGTTCTGCTCGCGCCGCTTCATCTGGCGGAGGATCTGGAGCTGGATATAAAAGAGCTCTTCGAACTTGAGTCTCGCCCGTGCGTTCTGCATGGCGAGGGTGTCTTTCGGGAAATGCACGTTGATGAGTGCGTCCGTGAGACTCATGAGCCGGTATTGCTGCAGGATGTCTGCGCCGATCGTGTCCGGTACGCCCATCTTCAGGTCGGGCAGGAGCTCCGCGATGATGGAGCGGATAGCTTTGGAGTTGAGTCCGTGCCGCTTCATGGTCTCGGTTGTGTTGTAGTACGGCTCGAGGCCCTGCGTCATCTCCGGCGTGACTTTCGACCAGGGTGTGAGGTCCGGATGAACGAAGTTATAGAGGTGGTTGAAGCGGCTGGGTTTGCCGAAGAGGAGGTACTTGACGCCTTTGGCGAGTTTGACATACTTGGCTCCCTGGAACCATACCAGCTCGCATTGGTGGGTACCGTCGAAGAAAGTCGCCGAGAGGCGCTGCGCCTTACCGATACCGATCGTGTGCCACTCCGTCACTTCGCCGATGATCTGGACGTAGGTGTCCTCGTCGTTGAGTTCGGCAATGCGGTAGAACTTACTGCGGTCGATATATTTGTAGGGGTACGTCCGCAACAAATCCATCGCGGTCTCAACCCCGAGTTCTTTACGAAGAATGTCGGCACGTTTGGCACCGACATTCTTACAATACGTTATATCTCTCTGAGATAATTCCATAGCCGCATGGCCATCTTGCTCCGGTTCTAAACCGGTTATTGCAGCTTGAAGTTAACAGGTACGGTATATTTCACGCGTACGGGTTTACCACGCTGCTGACCGGGTTTCCATTTCGGCATGGACTTGATGACGCGTACCGCCTCTTTGTCCAGCGAAGGATCACCACCGGAACGAACAACCTCTACGTCAACAATCGAACCGTCGCGGTTAACGACGAACTGGCAGATCACACGACCTTGGATACCGTTCTCCTGTGCGATAACCGGGTACTTGACGTTCTCGCTGAGGTATTTGAAGAGGGCTTGCTGTCCACCGGGGAACTCCGGCATCTTCTCTACTACGACGAAGATGACCTCTTCTTCCTCTTCCTCTACAGGAGCCTCAACCGGCGCGGCGATAACGACCTCTTGCTCCGTCTCCTCGGTGTTCACCTCGATCGACTCGGTCTCGACGTTATCCTCCACGACGTTCAGCACCTCAACCTCCTGAACAGCAGGGGGTGGGGGAGGGGGAGGAGTCTCCTGACTCGTCTGTTGGATCTCTACTTCTTCCTCAAAGAGGAACTCTGTGTCGGTCACCTCGTACTTCGTGACCTCTCGCTCAGTCCACTCCAGCGCCACGTAAACGAGGCTCAGAACGAAAACCAAACCCATCAATACATAGACGAGTTTGTCCTTCTCTAAGCTGGCTTTTTCTGATTTCTTAACTTGCATATCTTGTGTTTTTTAGGTCGTGATTATCAAAATCGGCTACAAAGGTACAACTTTTTTTTCGTTTGTGCAAATAAAAAATAAAAATTTTGCCATAGATACCATAAAATTGCCCTTTTCCGGCAAAAATGGAACCGTCCCGGGTACTGTTTGTCGAGCCATCTCCACATCCGTATCCGCTCTTTCTTGTATCGCCGAAAGGCAGAGAAGGATGTCGGTTGCGAGACTGACTCATGATTGCGCCATACGGCGGTGGGGGTAGGCAGAAAAGCGAAGCGTGTACGTTGTGCGAAGAGTCCGTAGAGCGGGTAATCCAGGACTGGGAACGCCTCCACCAGGAGTGCGGTCAGCTCGTCATCGCGCAGTAGTTCCGTGCGGAAGAGGACGGTACAATTCGAATGTCGTGCGCCCCATAGGTCGTATCGTGTACTCAGGTCCCCTTGCGGGATCGGTTCGTCTCTTTGGCCCTGCTCCGCCGTGTGCACAAAACCGACCTCCGGGTGCGTACGCAGGTAGTCTGTCTCTATCTGCAGCTTATGCACGTCGCACCAATAATCATCGCCGTCGAGCATGGCGATATACTCAGCTCCGTCCGCTTGGATACGGCGGTAGAGGTCGATCGTGTTGTGCACTAGTCCCACGTTCTTCGACCGGCGGATATAGACGATGCGGTCGTCCTGCGCCGCCAGGCGGTGGCAGACCGTCTCCGTGCCGTCCGTAGAGGCGTCGTCGCCGACGTAGATGCGTACCGGCTCGTTGCAGACTTGCGCCTGCACGCTCTCTATAGCCTGCGCGATGAAGGGTGCGTGGTTATATGTCGTGATGCAAACAGCTATCATAGATATCTTTGAGTTGGGTGCCGATGGCCTCGGAACGGAAAGTGTCCGGGGGAAGTAACTCGTTCTTTCGGGGGCAGTCTTCGGCGGAGAACAAGATTGTCTCGATGAACTCGGCGAACTTGCCGGGTTTGTTCTGCGCGATCTCTTGCGGCACGATAAGATCAGCGGTCTCTTCTGCTATGCCCACAGGTGTGGAGAGGATCGGCAGGTTTGCCGCAAGGGCTTCGGCGAGGATGATGCCGTAGGTCTCGTATCGGCTGGAGAGCACAAAAGCGTCTGCCTTGTGCATCTCCTCGGCTACTTTGCGGGGCGTCAACTCGCCGGTCCAACGGAGTGTTCCTCCGGGGAAGGCGAGCCTCTCTGCGTACGCGCGTACCTCTTTATAATCCGCGCCTGTACCGACCAAAACAAGTTGCCAATCCTGACGCTTTTCGGATAGAATTTTGGCTGCTCGAAGCAGCCCTTTCACGTTCTTCGCTGCCTCGTCGAAGCAGGAGACGTGGAGGAGAGTTTTGAGTTTTTTCGATATATCGGGATCCCGATATTTCGATATCTCGAAGAAGAAGTCATCGACGACATTATGAATCTTCTCCCATCGCGCGTTTTGGATGCCGCAGGTCTGCATCGCCTCTTTCAACCGTTCGGAGACGGGTAAGATGACGGACGCTTCGGCGGCAATCTTCTCGTAGATCTTCCGTTTGAGTGAACCGTTATTGCGCAGGTACGCGCCGTTCTCGGGCAGAAAACCGCTCCAATGTTCCACGATCACGTACGGAATGCCGTAACGCTTCTTGAGGTAAAGCGCCAGGAGGCCTTGCTTCTGGATGACATTCAGCTGTACGATATCCGGCATCCATCTCTCGCGACGCAACGCTTTCCATTGGCGCCAAATGCCGCTCCATGTCGTTGCATCAATCACCCGCACCTCGCATCCCTGCGCACGAACCGCCTCCACGTGTTTCTGCACGAAGAGACCACTCATCGCGTCTTTCTCAGACGGATACCACGGTGTGAGAAAAAGAACTCGCATCAATGCATGCCTATCTCGCGGAGTTTCTGGATCCAGATGGCGAGACGGAAGATGGGTTTGTAGTATTTCTCGACGGAGAAATAGGTATAGGGCGTAGAGCCGAACTGCTTGTAATGCTTCGCCGTACCGCGCTCCATCGAACCTTCGAAGTCAAAACGAACCTGTTTCTCGCGGGCTAACTTCATCGCCTCCAAGACCAATAATGCCCCTGCGCCCGAGTCGCCGAAAGCAGGGTCGTAAGCCGGTATCAGGTAGTACATCAAGCTCTTGTCCCAGACGAGGAACGCCGCCGCATAGACCTGTCCGTCCGCGTTGCAGACCTTAATGATCTCGCATTGTTTGTGCCGTTTGGCCTTGCGCTCCAAGACCAGTAGAAACTCCCGGCTGTAGCGTATCTTGCGCTTGCGAGCCGCCAGACAGTGTACGTGGAACCGGTAGAAATCCTCTACCTCCATTCCCCGCTCGGTATGCAGACTCAGGGCTTTTTGCAGCTGACGACGTTTGTTCTTGCTGAACGAAGCGATGAGAGCGTCCAGGTCGCTGAGGTCATCCACACGGTACGTCACCCGCTCTTTGGTCTTGAAACCCAGGCCTCGCATGGCATCGACGCAAAGGCTGCCGGGCATGTACTGCTGGTAGTAATACGCCAGACCCAGATTATCCATCTGCTCTTTGATCGATCGGCATACTTCCGCGGTCTTCCATTTATCGCCGGTGACATCTTCCCGCACCCATATACCGCCTATCTGCGTCTGCTGAGGCATGATGATATATTTGAACCACGCGCGCTTGCGTAATAAATAAGGCATCGCGCCGATGATCTCGCCGTGCTCGTTCTCGGCAAGCAGTACATCCCACTCCTTGCCTGCGCACACAGCGTCCATCCACCATGGTTGCATGAAGAGCGGGACATACTCCTGCGACGAGGTCCATTCTATATAGCGCTCTTTGTTCGTCATTAGTTTCTAAACAATCCGTTAAAGAAACCGTTCTGCTCTTGTGCTTCCGGAGCAGCTTGAGCCTCGTCGTTAAAGTTCTCCTGCGCTTCATCGCTTTCGACTTTCGACTTCTGACTTTCTACTCCATTTCTGTATATCTCCGGACGATAGAGAATCTGAATATTCTCCGCTACGACCTCCGTCTTGCGGCGGATCTGGCCGTCTTTCTCCCAACTACGCGTCTTCAGTTTGCCTTCTACATAGACCTTCATGCTCTTCTTGAGGTTCTGCTGAGCCCACTCTGCTAAGTTACGCCAGAGCACGATAGAGTGCCATTCCGTTACGTCCGGTACCTGTGTGCCGTTCTGCATTACATAACCGCGCTCGGTCGTTGCCAAATTAAAGGTTGCAATCGCTACGCCTCTGTCCAAGTAACGTACTTCAGGATCTGCGCCTACGTTACCAATTAGAATTACTTTGTTTACGCTTGACATAAAAACTTTTTTTGATTAGATTTATTTGTGTTTGTGTTGTTTGGTTGTACGTGTCTAAAACCTTTGCGAGTGCAAAGGTACACTTTTTTTTTGATATATGCAAATTTTCTTCCGCATTTCCGCAAAAAAACTTTTGGCACGATGTTTGTAAGAGAGGGGATAACCGGTTGAAAAATGGCCAAGTTTATTGGCGAGAGATTAGTGTTAAAACCCTTATTTACAAGAGGAAAAGAAAATGAAAAAGTTATTCGTCATGGCATTAGTTGCCATCTTTGCGGCAAACATCAGCGCGCAAGAAGTTAAGGCCGAAAAGGCCGAGTGCAAAAAAGAGAACAAAGAGTGCAAGAAGTCCTTCGAAGAGCGGACGGAAATGGAAATCAAGATCCTCTCGGATGAGCTCTATCTCGACAGTCTGCAGGCGGAGAAATTCGCTAAGACCTACCGCGAGTTTAAAAAAGCGCAATTCGAGTTGAGGAAAGATTTCAAGAAGAAGTTCGCGAAGGACCTCAATGAACGCCAGGTGGAGAAAGTGCTTCGTTTCCACGGCGGACATCCGTGCAAGGGCGATTGCCAGCACAAAGGTGCTCCCCAACGCAAGCACGTAGAAAAGGACAAGAAGTAATCTGCTGCTCTAAGGTATTAGTATGGTAAAAACAGGACGACTCACTCCCGTGAGCCGTTCTTTTTTTGCACCCTCCTTCTACCGCTATTTCAAGCGCGTTACAGGACTCACAGCGAAAGAATATAAGCTCAGAGTAAGACCTAAACCATAGGATCACCATAGGATCACCATAAGATCACCATAGGATGGAACCCTGAAAATGGAAAAATCACGCAATTTACTATATAATACATAGTATTATATACTTTTCGTGCCATTTTCTCCGAAAATAAGTGCTTTCCCGTCACACCTTAGTCCATTTCGCCAGACCTTCTTTTGGGCTGTATATCAATCTTAATTTGCTACCTAAACCTTGCATTTCAAAGAAAAAATCACTTTTTTTGCATTTTTTTACAAAAATATTTGGTCATGTCAAAAAAAAGTAGTACTTTTGCAGGCTTTTTCGCGCGAACTGAGCCTTGTACGCACATGTGTATATACAAAACAATGGTACGGGCAACGCGCCGAAGCATATGGAAACATTTATAAACAAACAATTAATTCAAACAACAAAATGCCTACAATTCAACAATTAGTTAGAAAAGGAAGAGCAGAACTGCTGGACAAATCGAAGAGCCCCGCTCTCGACAGCTGTCCGCAACGTCGTGGCGTTTGTGTACGTGTTTACACAACGACCCCGAAGAAACCTAACTCCGCAATGCGTAAGGTAGCGCGTGTGCGCCTCACCAACGCTAAGGAAGTCAACGCTTACATCCCGGGAGAGGGACACAACCTGCAGGAGCACAGTATCGTTATGGTACGTGGCGGCCGTGTAAAGGACCTGCCGGGTGTTCGTTACCACATCGTTCGTGGTACTCTTGATACCGCCGGTGTGGCTAACCGACTCCAACGCCGCTCCAAATACGGAGCTAAGCGTCCGAAAGCTAAAAAGTAAGCTGAATTCTGAAATCTGAAAACTGAATTCTTCCAACAAACTAACTAAATGTTCCATATTTGGGACGAAACAAATGGGTTGAGGGTTGAGTAAGCGGCTACGGGTTAGCTACTGAAGAGACAACAACCAAAATTAAAATTATTTGAAACAATGAGAAAAGCAAAACCAACAAAACGTGTGATCCTGCCGGATCCGGT
>OCVV011218577.1_pt1 | contig 16014 bp, 30 predicted proteins | sample 1539721 | NCBI WGS metagenome assembly OCVV01 (sample SAMN02144230, study PRJEB22623) | gut metagenome | biome: sheep rumen | host: Ovis aries | place: New Zealand
TCTAAAATTGTCAATCTTCGGTCAAGTTTATCTATCATGTCGAAAAAACGTTCATGTTCTTTTGAATTATTGTCTTTGACCGAAGTAATTGTTTCGCGCAGATTATCAACCGCCGTTTCAAGTTTTGATAATATCGTTCCCAATTTATAAATGATTGAACCAATCGTTATTATAAAGCCGACCAATACAATCAAACCCGCTACAATTTCCCATGTCATATAAACCGCCCCCGTTTTTAATCAGTATAGCACGAAAACCAATCGTCAATATATTTTCGCCATTGTTCGCGAACTTCGGTTCTTGATTCATCCGCCAACAAGTTATTAATACATTGTTCCCGCGTTGCAGAAATAAAAATCGGTTCGCAACCTATTGTTTTAATCCTGCGTTCGCGTTCCGCTTTATTCGCGCCGCCTTCAATTATATAACAACGTTCGAAGTTCCCGGAACGCGTTTTTGCTTTGTCAAACATAACGTCGCGGATCGAAAAAACGATTGATTTTAACGCGTCGGGTTTTTCGTATTTCCTGCCGCCCGTTACCGCCTGCCATATCAAATCAATGTCAATCACAAAATCGGAATTGCCCTTTACGCGTTGAACAAACGTCGATTTGCCCGAACACGGCGCGCCATAAACATAATATATTTTTTTGTTCATTTTGAAACCGAAGCGCGAATGTATTTCATTGTGCGAACGGTGCGAAACGATCATTAAATTGTCGGGATTCAATGAAACCGAATAATCGTTAACGTTCGCCATTGTCAACGGATTTTTGTGATGAACAATAACGTCATGCGCCGCCGTTATCGGTTGACCGTTGAATTCGTCATATAATACGCCGTTAACGGTTCGTTCGTTCATTAATTGCAAACGAACATTCCGCCATTCGTCCGACGTATAAAATTGATTTAAAGACGAAAACCGCATTTATTTTAAAATACGATTCCACGTTTCAAAACCGACAATTCCGTCAACCGTCAAACCGCGTTTCCTTTGATAATTTTTAACGGCGTATTCGGTTTTTACGCCGAAGATTCCGTCATTCTTCAAATATGCGCCGTTTTGGTCGCGGAATCCTATTTCGTTTAAAAGCATTTGAACCGTTTTGACTTCGCCGCCCTTTGAACCGTTCTTTAAAACAGTTAATTCAATATTCACTTTGTCGCCCCCCTTGTTGTTATCATTTCCCGGTTGTTGTGGCGTCGGATCGCTTGCAGGATCGCCGCCAATTAACGCCGTCATGTTTTCATTTATGATTATGTCGCAATCGACAACGCCTTTTATTCCGTCGACTTTGCCTTTGCTCGTATATTGCCAAATGTCCGCGCCTTCGGGTTGTGTATGCGGTTTGCCGTCGTCGTTACCCCATGACGCAATCCATTTAAACGGAATCGCAACGCCTTTAAGGTATGAAGAAAACCACGATTTCGAAGCATAAACGCCCGCGTTGAATCCTGCGTTGTTCATTGCAGAAATAAAAATCGGAACGGTTGTTTTGACCGCCTTTTGAATGTTGGATTCTTCAACGTCGTAAAAAATCGGCAATGAAATATAATCGCGATACGGATTAATCAACCGCAAACAATGCGCGGATTCTGATTTTGCCGCGTCCGCGTCCTTTGCGTATGAATAGAAATAAACGCCCGTTCTGATTCCTGCCGCATGCGCGCCGTTAATGTTGCGTTCGAATTTTTCGTCGTCTTGTTTCTTATAATCCTTGCCAAATCCGCAACGGATGATTACGGCGTCAACGCCTGCCGCCTTGATTTTATCGAAATCAACGTTTCCGTTTGCATATGAAATATCAATAACCATGTTCGAACCCCCTTTGTTAAAACTTAAAATTGAACCGATTTTTTTGTTCAAAACTTATTTTCTGCGTTATGAACTTAAAATTCGCGGTTAATTTTACTTGAAGAAAACCCGCGCAAAACGCGGGTTGTTTTTATGCCTTTGTCATTTGTTTGTAAATCTGATTTATTCCCGTCGCAGAAAACCCGGAAACAATGCCGACCGCCGCCGCAACGATCCAATTTTCCGCCGGGATGAAACCGGGAATCGTTACAAATGCAACAACGCCGAAGATTCCGCCAACGAACCCGCAAATAATCGGGATGAACTTTTCAACCGTTTTATTATTGATTGCCTTTAAGCCTGCGCCGATTAAATAGCAAATGATAACTATTGCAGGAATCGAAATTATATCAAACATATTGCGCCCCCTTTTTATGTTGTAGCATATACAAACATCATTGTCATAAACTTTGGGTTTGAAGTCGAAGCGGTCAAATTACCCCATCTTGTTAATACCGTTGTGTTTACTTGCATATATAACGCGCCATCGCTATTACCAATTAAATATTGATCAGTTCCAACCATACAAGGAAATTTATGTGACCTAAAAGGCATTGTCGGTAAACCACTAACAATAGTTTCGTTATTATTGATATTTTGCTCAATTTTTAAGGTTAAATTACAAATCACTATTTTTCCTTGTTTATAAACACTACCTAAATAACGCTTTACCCCCTCGTGATATGATAATCCGTCTGTATAGTCAGTTACCCCGGTCGTGAGGGTAGTGAGATCGCCGATTGCCTCGGTTACCGACATTTGTTGCCAATGCGCCGCGTTCCATGCTTCGGCGGTTGTAATCGCGGTTTTACATTGATACAAAACAGAATTATAAATGCACCAATCGCCGACGGCGTATGTTTTTGTTGCGTCGTAGGCGTCCGCAAGATTCGAAAGATTTGACGCCGCCGCGTCAATTGCCGCGTCGGTTTCTTCTTTTGAATAACCGGGAATTTTGTTTTGTCCGTCGTCAATGACATAATGTTGATTGTCTGCCATGCTTTGCCCCCTTTTTAATTCATGTTTAATTCGGTTTTAATTCGTTTAACTGAATTAAACTTTTGGTTTAATTCGTTCCGTCGAAGGAAACGTCAAAATTGTTCGATTCCGCCAACGCCTTTTTTATTTCTATTTCCTGCCGTCTGAATTCGTTTGATTGTTTATCTTTATCGCGCCAATCATCCGCGTAATTCCTTAATAACATTGCGGCGGCGGTTGTATCGGGCGGACTATATCTTTTATATACTTCGGTTTGTACTTCGTCGCCCTTTGTTCTGCCGACCTTTTCTTCGTACTGAAATCCGACCGCCTTTTTGTATAATGCCGCCTTAATTTCCAAAACGACGTTTTGTCGTCCCGCGCGTAATGCTTCCATTAATTCCGAATTTTTGTTTTTATAATCATTAAACGAAGAAACGGAAACGCCCAACGCCGAACAGATTTCGCGTTCCGTTGCGCCTGCCGCCGCCCAACGTTTAACGTCGTCAAGGCGCGGTTTTACAAATGTATCATATTTGTTTTTGCGTCCACGTTGCGCCATTCTGCCGCCCCCTTTGCAATAATATAATTATATAATCGAATTCCCGGAAAAAGCAAACAAAAACGGCGGGCAAATCAACCGCCGTTTCTGCAACAACAAAAACGCCCCGTTCAACAAGAAAAATAGAAGGCATTGTTATATTATCATCCGTAAAACCTTTTTACAATTCCCGGTCGAATCCTGCGTTGAACGATCCCAATTCAACCTTTTATTTAAAAAAACAAGATACTTTTTTAAATTATCAACGGATTTTCTGTTCATAATTTAAATTTTCAACTATTTTTTGAACTTTTCTTCAACTTTGCAACAACCTTTTTGTTCAATTCTTCGAAGCGAATAATTCATGATTAATACAATCCAAACAATATGGCGTTCCTTCATAACGGCAATGTTCGCAATCTTCAACAACGGCTTTTTCTAACGGTTTTATTTTTTCAATTATAATAATATCCGACACATTATTAATATACGCGTCGCCAAAAACAAACGGTTCGCCGTATGTCATTAAACGAAAATCGATGGGTTCGGATGTTTCTATGATTGTTGAATAACCATTCTTGAATACAATTTTATAATATGTCATGATTTGCCCCCCTTTGCCTTAAATTCGTTGCATGCGATATTAAATTCGTTCGTTCCGTTTCCTGCGTTTGCGGATCGCGTATTCGCGCAATATGTTAATCCCGGTTGGAAATCATATTTATTGAAGACACAATCCGCGCATGAATATATTTTGTTTTCTGCCATTCGTCCGCCCCCTTTAAAGTTCTATTCGGTAATAATCAACACAACCGACGCCGCCCGAACATTTCGTTATTGTCGGCGGCGAATTTCGCGGCGTTTCTTCTAAATAACAATTCAAAAGAAACAATGCCTTTTTTGCCGTTTCTTCGGAAACCCGAATTTCTGTATTTACTTCAATCGTTAAATCTGTTTTTTTCATATTTTGCCCCCCCTTTGTTTAATGTAATCAATCAATCCGTCGTCGTTTTGCCGTCCTGCCGCAATATTATAAATGTCTGTATCTATATCTTTTTCTTTTTCTGATTCTTTTTCTATTTCTTTATCTGTTCGACATTTTCGCGACAATGTCGGGACATTGTCTTTTTTGCTTGCTCGTTGCCTGCGTTTTGCTTCGGCGGCGGCGGTTTCCGAACCGATCATTTTTTCGACTTCGGACAAATAAAACGTTCCGTCGTCGAAAATCTCAATCATATGCAAACCCGTGAATATTTCGATTGCTTGTTTAACGACGTCCGGGTTCGTGTTCGTTATGATTGCCAACATGTCGGCGTTATATGGTATCGTGTCCGAAAATCGTAACGCGCCGTTGTGATCGATTGATTCTAACAATAACTTCAAGTAAAACAGTATATAATCTTTGCCGTTCGGCATTTCTTCAACAATCCGAATATCATGTCTTTTGAAAAAATCCCTTTTCAGTTTTAACCAATAATATTTTTTATCTGCCATTATTTGCCCCCTTGTTGCGTTTCTGCGACGTCCTGCGTTGTTTCGGGTAATTTGTCAATTGAATCCGTCGGCGCGTCATATGGCGCAAATGCGGGCGGATTTTCGCTATTCAACAATGCCGCCGCGATACAATCGGCAATTTCTGCCGCTTGTTTTGCGATTTCAACGGCGGCGTCGGCGATTGCGTCCATTAATTCAACAAAAACGGGTTTGAAGGATTCCACAATCGAACCGAATTTCCCGATATAACCTTCAATTACGGCAGAAACGATAATTTCTTCGTTCCATTTCGCCGCCTTGCAGATTTTCCGGGATTCCTTGAATGACAAACCCGTGAAATCATGAACAAAACGAACTATTTTATTTCTTGACACGATCCGCGCCCCCTTTTCGTTCTGCGTCCGAACAAAATTCGTTATCATTACCGCCGAAACCCCAATAACCCATAATTTCGCCAAAATGTTCACAACCGTAAACCCAATAACCGTGTTCTTTCATTCGCCGATCTTCGCGCCATTCTTTCACTTGATATTTACAGTTTTTGCATTTAATAACGGCTTCGCCTTGTGTTCTGCCAATATATGCCGCGCCGTCAATAATGCTTTTAATTAGTATGGTTAAATGTTCACGGCTTATTATTTCGCCGTTATTGTCGTTAATAATGTTTAAAATGTTGTCGGGTATATCTGCGATTATTTTCATTTCGCGCCCCCTTAATCAAAATTCAACGGTTCAATTCCGTCGCCGAACAACAATTCGTCGATTGTGATTTGTTCGGATCGGTTCAAAACGCGCTTGATTTTCTTCAACGGCTTCAATGTATTCATTGCCCGGTTGTAAACTTCGCGGCGATACTGTTCAATGATTGTTCGATTCCGGGTTCTAAAAAATCCTTCATAATGCGAAGAACGAATCAAAATATAACCGTCGCCGTTGTCAAATTCCGACAATTCGGCAAGGATTAAGCGAACGCGGCGTTTGTCGCAATTCCAAATTTTTGTCAAAACGTCGTAACCAATAATAAACGGTGATTCGTCCGTCGGTATGTCGTACCAATAACGCGTTAATTCTGCATTGTTCATGTTTGCCCCCTTTAATTTACTTTTCTTGTTATAATGTTGTTGATTCCCTTGTTGGAATCCCTCAAACGTTGCGGAAATGCGGGCGGCTAATCGTCGCCCGTGTTTCTTTTATACGTCGTATATATTTTTTTCTTCATCCGTTGAATTTGACGTCGTTGTCTTCGCGCCTGCAAATTCGACGTTATTAACAATTATTTCAACGGTTTTTCGGTTTTCGCCTGCGTCCGTCGTCCATGTCCGCGCCTGCAAACGCCCGGTTATAATAACGGAATCGCCCTTTGCAAAATGATCGGAAATAAACTTCGCATTGTTACCGAATGCCACAATGTCGAAAAAATCGGTTGATTTTTGACCGTTCGCGTATCGGTCGCAGGCAATCGGGACATTGATAAAATTTGTGCCCGCGTTTGTTTGCTTCAAATTAACGTCGCGAACGAATCGCCCTTGAATACAAATGCAATTCAACATATGTTTAACCCCCTTTACATGTCGCCGTTGATTAATCGTTCGGTTGCCGCGTCAAGATTCGCAATTGCCCGCGCGCGTTCTTCGGCTTCGGCTTTTTCCTTTTCTTTTGCAAGGCGCGCCGCCTTGATTTCTGCCGCCTTTTTCCTGCCGCACGTCATACAATAACAACCGTTTAAGTATTTCCGGGAATTAGCAACGATTTGTTCGATTGTATATTCTGCCGTTGCTTCAATCGGATTTTTGCAGGAATCACAAAATATAATTTCGCCCGGTTCTTCGGGTTTTTCTGCCGTTTTGGTCGCCTTTGTCGTTTTCTTCGGCTTCGAATCGGCTTTTTTGTCTTTTGCTTCGCTTTGAATTGCGTTTTCGTCCGTGTCCGCGTCCTTCGTATCGTCAACGGCTAACAACGCATTTAAAGCATATTTCCGGGCGTATGAAGAACACGCCCCCGTAATTTGTGCCAAATCCTGCGCGCCTTTGGTTTCTATTTCGCGCGCGAATCCATGCGTTGAAATGCTTGCTTCGGTTTTTGCGTCGTATAACGTCGCCGTTGCCTTGACATAGAAACGACCTTCAATGAACATAATTTCGTCATCCAACAAAAGAACGCAATCATGCGTTTTTAACAACGGTTTAACCGCTTCGATTATATCTTCGCAGGATCGATAATTATATTTTGCGAACGAATTATATTGATTTTTGGGAACGTTCAAAACGGTTTGAATCGCCGATAACTTTTCGAATATGTTTAATTCTGCCATGATTTGCCCCCTTCTTATTTGTAACGGTCGCGCAAATCATTAATTCGCGAATTCGGGAAATCTAATTCGTCGGCAGAACTTGCCGCGCCTGCCGTTGTCGGCGGCGTTACGATTCCGCCTTTGTTGATTTCGTTGAAATCCTTGAATTCGCGGAACGCCTTTTCGAATCGTTCCATATTGCGCGCGTCCTGCGTTGCCTTCAAATAATCATGTATGCACCCGATAACAAAAAGAACAACAACCGTTGCACAAATGATTAAACAAATAATAATCGCCGTGTTTATCATGATTTGCCCCCCCTTTTATTTGATTTGTAAATTCTGTTTTTCTTCAAGGATCGCGCCCGGAACGGTTGCGCCTGCCTTGATTGCCTTTTTTATTGCCGCTTTGTCGGGTTCTGCCGTCGTCTTAATCTTCATAAATTCCGCCGGGATGATTTCTTCATCAAAAATATTCACGGGTTCGGATTTACGGAACGAAAAAACAACGCGCGCGGATTCGAACTTCGGTTCTTCGTTTTTCTGCATGGAATCCGCAACATATGATTTAAGGCGTTCCAAATGGTTTGTTTTAACCTTTGCGCGTTCGTTTAATTTTGCGGCTTCGGCTTTGATTGCTTCAATTTCTGCCGCTTCGTTCTTCATATATGCGCCGATATTTTCCAATTTTACGGCGCGTTTAATCTGTAATTCTTCGATTCGTTCAATCGTTCCCGGTTCGATTTCGCCCGTTTCTTCGTTGACCGTGTCGAACATTTCTTCGATTGCGGCTTTTATGTTTGCGTCAATGTCGTATAAATTCATGCTTTGCCCCCTTCGTTTTCTTCAATTGTCAATTTGTTGGATTTGTTCTTGAAATCTTCAAGAATACGTTTCGCCGTGTCTATCATGTTATTTGCAAACGCGATAATCGTTTCAATCGTTCCAACGCCGTATTTTTCCGATATTGCGGTTATCTTCAACAACGTTTCTTTTTCCAATTCGACCATTTCAACGGCGAATTTGCGGGCGTCCGTGTCGTTTAACATGTTTTTCACCTCAATTCAAACTTTGTTTCTGCCGTCGGCAGATTTTCCATAATTTGCCATGCTTCCGATTCGGATAAACGAAACGCGGATCGGTACGAAATCCAAAAATTGACCGAACCGTCAATTTCGCCGCGTTCAACAAGTTCATAATATCTTTTTCGAACGCCGATTCGTGCGGCGGCTTCGGCTTGCGTTATGTCGCCGCGTTCGATTCGAATTGCCTTCATTCGTGTTCGTTTGTTTAGATTCGACATTTTAACACCCCCCTTCATTGCAGGATAAAATTATATTACTGATAAACAAACATTATTTCAACCCCAAAAAGTCATAAAAAATGTATTTGTAACATTCGAAACGTGTTTGTTTCTTCGTCGATTGTTTCCCGGTTATATAATGATTGCGGAATGTTTGCAGGAATCGCCCGCGTTTGCGCCTGCCGCGTCCTGCGTCGCGTTCCGCGATCTGTTCCGAAGAATTATTCGGATTTATCCGGGAACGCCTTAAAACGCAAATTTGACGCATTGCAGGAAATCGGGAATTTGACTTTTGTTTGATTCACGGTTTATTATGAAAAAAGCGGTTTCGAATAATGGTAAATTCGTTTGTCTTTGACACAAAAAACGACGGTTCGAATCCGTCAACCGCCGCCATTTGTTGACCGCCTGCCGCGTAACACCTCAAACGCGTTATTTATCGAAATCATATCCCATATTGCAGGCGGTCAAACCTTTTTTATTCTGATTTGCTTATTTCCTGCCGCAATAACTTTTTTATTAACGCGTTGCGGTTCGTTACTGATTCCAACGCAAATATAATATCCGCGTCCGTCTTTTTGTTTAATCGGATCGTAAACGAAACCGTTTTTTCCCGGTTATATTTCGAACTTGCCTTCGACCTTGAATTGTTGTTCATCCTGCCGCCCCCTTTTAATAATATCGAATAACCTTCGCTTTATTTCGCGCCGCGTTATATTTTGTTTGCTTTAATCGCTTGACCTTTGAATATTTCGCGACGCCATTTTCAAACGTTACCGAATAGCAAAAACAGAATCCGCCGCCCGTCTTATAAAAAACGATATATCCTTCGCCGTCGCCTATATCTAACGCGAACGATTCTTTGCGCGCGGTTTTTTTATCATGCTTCGAACCAAAATCAACAACGGATTTTTTGCCGCGCTTGTCGGTTTTAATGACGGAATAATCGTTCTTTATTCCGTTTTTGCGGTCAAAAATTCTGTATTCTTCAATCTTCGCGAACGCCTTTTCTGCCGTGTCTGTTTCAAAATAATGGATTCCAACGTTATTTATTACGGAATAACGAACCGTTGCGCGCCCTTCGATTATTTCTTCAAGTTCTTTTGTATTCATACGCCGCCCCCCTTATTTCTGCCGCTTAAATTCTGCGAACGGATCGGCAATTAAAACGGAAACCGTATTAAAACAGAACGTCGCGCCGACAATTTCAAAGGATGAATAGTTTTTCAGAAAATCGCCGTCATTGAGTAATTCATAAACCAACCCGTTGAACAATAATTTTTCTGCGCCGTTGTCCTGCAAAAAAACCGTTATCGGTTTGCGCGCGTCCATGCAATTTAATAAATCGTCGAAATGACCTTTGATTTTTGGGTTTGTAGTAATCATATTTTGCCCCCTTTAAATTTCCGTTCCACAAAATACGCATGTATTTTGTTCGAATAATGTTGAACCGCAATTTGGGCATTGTCGTTCAATTCGTCTAATTCGTTTTGATTCTGCCGCGATTTCGCCCAATTCTTCAAGATTTGCCCCGAAATCGTGCGCGACTTTTGCGAACTCATTAAACGGATTCGTTCGACAAATCGTAATCAATCCCGTTCGTTCGCGCGCTTCGTTCGGCGTAATCAATCCCGCATTTAACAAACGGATTGTTTCTTCAATGTTGTTCGACATATTGCCCCCCCTTTTATTCGACTTCAATAATGGAATAATGAATTTCCGTTTCGCGTTTGTTCAACTTTGAACAAACCATTTTCGCCGCGCCTGCCGTTAAATAACAATTGAACGGGAATTTGTAACCGTCCGGGTTAAAATGAACGTGTCCGCCTTTTTCCAAAATAAACCATTTGCCCGCATGTCGTCCATTAACGAATTCGCCTTTAATTTGATACTTTGCCATGATTTGCCCCCTTAAATGTATGATATTTTCTTCAATGAAGAACAAAAACCGTTCAAATCTAACCAATTTAAAACCGTTCCGTAATTCTTGAAGGATCGCACGACGTCGCCGTTTCTTATAATAATGTATCTGCCGCCTTCGGTTGTAACGTTGACCGTTTCGGTCGTTTCGACGTGCTTAAATGTTTCGATTGTCTTTTTCATAGGTTGCCCCCTTTTCATGTTTCCCGGATGATTCGTTGTTTGCCCGTTTTGACCGACGGGCGGCGGGTTGTTTATTATGCGATTTCCGAAATAATCTTCAAATCTTCGATTCTTGTTTGAATCATTGTTCGCGCCATTCTTGCGTTGATTTGTCCGTTTGTCATTTCGACGATTGCTTCGGTTAATTCGGTTAATGCTTCGAATTCCGCTTTATAGGCTTTGTCGAATTCCTTTTCGATTTCTTCGTTTTCGGGTTCTGCTTCGTAACGATCGGAAACTTCGTTCGCCTTTTCCTTTGCGGCTTCGTATCTTTTAATTAATTCCTTCATTTTCTTGTTGTCCCTTCGTTGTTTATATCTTCATTATATCAGTAATACTGATATTGTCAACGGGTTTGTTCATTTTTTATGTAATTTTTTTGCATATTTTCGGCAAAAAAAAGAAAACCCCGCCGGGATCGCGGCGGGATATAATCAAACGGCTTCAAGTTCTACAATCTGCCATTGTTTTATTTCGTTTATCGAATCCGAATAATATTTTTTGTTTGCTTCGTTGTTGTTGCGAATCGCGTTTTTTAAATGGATTTCCCGCGCCTGCAATTTCTGATTTATTATTTTTTCCAATGATTCGCGGTTTGAACTACAAGAAACCGCGCGCCCGGATGAATTCAGAATTGCGAATCGGTAAATATGGCGTTCGCTTTTTCGAACAACTTTTCCGTTATATAAGAATTTCATATCTGCCGCCCCTTTTTTATTTGTTAGCATTAAGGAATTCGCGCGCCTTCGTCAAAATTGTGTCAATGTTTGCGCGGGTGCATAATGTCGACCATTCGTTTGTTTTGGGATTCCTAACCGATAACGAAAAATGATCGCCGCGCCCGAAGTTTCTTTGAACGTCAAAAACGAAACCGTCGATTGTTGTCATTCCGTTAATCTTCAAACCGAAACGTTCGATTTTCTGAATCTGCGAATTTAATAACATAATTTTGAACCTTCCTTTTCTTGTTTGATACTTTGATTATATCAGTATTACTGATATTTGCAATAGGCTTTTTGTTGTTTAACAAATTGTTCATAAACAAAAAGGCGGCAGGATTTCCCGCCGCCGTGAATGATTCAATTGTTGCCGTTCATCAAGTAAAATTTTCGGGTTCAATAGGCGCGGAAATCGCGATCGTTCCCGAAACGTTTTGATTGCTTTGAAGAATTGCAAGTTCTGTAATCATGCCGAAATAGGAACTATGCGTATACGACGTCGCGGTGTTGTCTTTGATTGCGCCGACTTGCGAACAACCCGAAGGAATATTCGTTCCCGTCGGACATGAAACGCCGTTTAATACGACCGGGCGCGGATTTTGCACTTCGACAACGTAACCGTCGCCCGAAAATTGCGTCCCGGATGATTTCTTCAACGCGTAATATTCGCCGCCAATGACGCGAAGAATTCCCGAGCCTGCGTATGCCGTCGGGAAACAACAACCGCCAACGACAACGCCGCGACAATTAATAAACGTTCCCGATCCTGCAATGTATGCGCCGCCGACATTGTTGTTTTTTCCGTAATGCCAAAAACGACAATTAATATATGTTTGCCGCGCGCCTTGTGTCGGTTCAACGACACTATTAAATTGCCCGCGAAGTTTTAAAATTAGATTTTCAACTTGCAACGACGCGTTCGCGACTTGCCAACAAAACAAACCGTTATTTCCTATCGTCGTTGTTAAATCTATACAATCGCATTTTGAAAAATCGAAAATGAATTTTCTATGTCCCAAATCGTCAACAATTGTCGGATAGTTTGTTCTATCGCGGAAATCGAAAATTGTTCCCGATTGCGGCAAACTATAAATTTCCGCGCCGAAATGTCCGACGACATTAATTCGGATCGTGTCGAAATCGCCCGTTTCTGCAATCATGGAACGAACCTTTGCCATGATTTGAATATTATCGTCATTGCCGTTACAGACGTAATTATGAACGTAATCGTCCTGCATTGCGGCGACTTCGGTTTGTAATGCGGTTATTTCATCCGAAACCGAACCTAAACCCGAACCGTCGATTGATTTGTAAACAATGACAACAATTTCAGTATTCGCGACTTTGGGAACGGTAAACGTTACCGTTGAACCCGTCAACGTATAATCGACGCCGGGTTGTTCGCGCATGCCATTAACATATACATTGACAATATCAACGCCCGTCGAATCGTATTGAGGAATTGAAAACGTTACGTCGGTCGTTGACGTTGCGGTTGTCTTGTAATACCAACTATATTGTTTGAATAATGTAACACTTGACAATGTATCGCGGACATTTTCGAACCATTCTTCGAACGCCGCTTCGCCTTCGTTAATAAAACGCGTCATTTCTTCGTCGTAAACTTCGAAGAAATCATCCGCGCCAACGGGCGTTGTTATCCAACCGCAAACGGCAGAATCGCCGCGTTTATCCGTAACAATTACGGATTCCGCCGACGGTGCAACGGCAATATAACACAAACACAATTCATAAACCCCGGTTGTTGTGTCCTTTGCGGGCGGTTGCGGATCGCTTGCAGGCGTTCCCGAACGCAAAACCAATGACGCGGCGCGCGCCGTTTCGTTTGTATCAACATGAATAAAAACGGCGTCAATTCTTGACATATCGCCGACGGGCGGGACGATTGCGGGCAAATCGTTATATTCTGCGTCGTTATGAATCCACTTCGAACCGCAAATCGCATAACCCGCCGCAACGGACAAATTTAAACCGCTTGCCGTAACCTTGAAATCATCTTCGCCCGAACGTCTAACGCCGTCTTTAATAAAAGCCGAATAGAAATTTGTGTATTCGTCGGCAGAATAAACACGGTCAAACGTGCCGTCAATTTCCATTGCATTATAAAAGCCGCTTTGTAATGCCATAATTTGCCCCCTTTTTAAACGCCATATTTCGCGGTTATATTATATCCGTTATCGTCTTGTGTTTCGATTATTTCGACGATTTGCGCGTTTATATATAACCCGATAACGTTGTCTTGTATTGTTATTATATCGCCTAATTCGTAATTGACGCCATAAATATAAGAACCCGACGACAAATTCAAAACGCCGTCAAATGTTTGCACAATCGGAAATTTTGCCAATTCCTGCCGCCCGATTGCCTGCAATTGCTTGTTATAATCCGAACTACTGATTTCGTGTTCAACCCCGTGTTCATCCGTGTACGTCCGGGATGTCGACGACGCGTCAACGAACATTTCGCGACGATTTGCGCCAACGTCGGACGGTGAAACAATCGAACAGAACCGCGCTTCGCCTTCGCCTTCGCCGCCAATAACCGCCGCGTTCTTCATTGTTGCGTCGTTATAATCATAATCACTTGAAATCAAATTGTCGTATTCCTGCGAAAAAATGACGGGTTCGTTTCCTGCCGTATTATCGACCGAACGATTCGCGCCCGTTTTGCAATAAAATTCAAGTTTGTTCGAAGAATTCAACCCGACAAACGCGCCGATTTCGTATTCATGCAAAAAATCGTTCGTGAATGTCAAAAGATTGTCGAATGTTACTTGTTTTGTTGACGCGTTCCCGTCGCCGTCAACAATTATTTTACTTGAACCACTATGCGCGCCCAATACCAAAAACGGAATATTCCGTTTCGTATCAAATGCGCATGAAATCGCGTTGTTGTTTATTACGGATCGCGCCGCCGTTTCAACATTTCCCGACAAAATTGTCGGCGAAATAACATTCGCGCGGTTCGAAATATAAACGATTCTTCGGTCAAGAATTGATTTCGCCATTCTACCGCTTGCGACAATCATTCGACCGTCGAAGGCATTAAACGAAATTTCAACATGTTCAATGATTCCGATTTCACGAATTCCCGGACGCGAAACGAAATTTTCTTCAACTAATAATTGAACATTTAAAGGCGTCGCGGGCGCGTATATTTCGAAATCGCCCGTTTCATAAAAAGACGAACGCCATATTATTGATTTTGCCGCGTCAACAATGCCGATTATTTCGCGGCTTCCTGCCGCCCTTATTTCAACATATTCAATCATTAAACAAACCTTCGTTTAAATCCTATTGTAAAATACATGTTTGCGTCGCCTTCGTCTGCGTCGATCGTGAATTCGTTGTCGCCCGTTAGCATTTGAATAAACGTTGAACCGGGTTTTATTTTACTGAAAATCGAAACGCCGTTTTTTGTAATGGTTTTATGTCCGCGCGTTGTGTCTATAATAACTTTGTCGTTCGCTACTAACGAATCAATAATCCCGATAAATTCGCCCGAAGAACGGTAAATCGTCGGGTTCGTAACGTTCCCGGTTGCTATTATCGTTATTAACATTCCCGCGTCGGCGTCGCCGTCGTTATAATATGTTTGCGTCATGTTTTTGTCGATTACGCCCAATGCAATAGGCGCGCCGACCGGGAAATAAACTTCGAAATGATGAAACGGCAGATTTCGCGCAATCTGCAAAATAATATATTCCAAATCCCGCCAAAACGCCGCCGAACAATACATTGAAACGGTCATTGTTACGCCGTTTTTGAATCGCGGCATTTCAATAGTTTCAATTACGCCGTCGATTGTTTTTTCGATTTGGTTTTTTCCTTCGCCTTGCGTATAAATCAACGTTCCCGTTTGCTTCGGCTTGATAACGTCCAATATATGACGTTTTGCAATTTCAACGTCAACATAATTTTTGATTCTGAAATCCATTTCAATAATCCGGGCGTTCGCTTGAACGTTGTTTATTCGGTCGCCGTCCATTGTCGGGGTTGTTGACGCCGCAATTGAAGTATTTATTTCGGTCAATCCGTCGGCGTTAATCAAATCGAAATATTCGTCATTGAACAAATCAATCGTTTTATTGTCTGCCGCTTTATATATCAACCTTGTAAACATAATTTAAACCCCCGCCAATGCAGAACGAACCGCCGCCGCCGTTGCCTTTTTGCTTTGATAGATTTCGTAACGACTATGTTGTTGCGAATAATTATTCGTTTGATTAATAATAACATTGCCGCTTGAAGTTCTGCCGCCCGATTGTGAATTTTCCGCCGATCCGTCGGCATTGATTGCCGCCGTTGCCGTCGGAATTGCGCCGTTTAATGCGTTTTGCATGTCTGCCGCAACGGTTGACATTTCAGAATCGAACCCTTCGGCGATTCCTAACGCCAAATTACGCCCGATAACGTCGCGCATTACTTTTGACGGCGATTTTATCCCAAAAAAGTCCTTCAAATCATTCAAAACGCCTTTTCCGAAACTTTTAATTTTTTTGCCGATCCAATCGGACATGTTAGAAATACCGTTCCACAAACCTTTTATTAAATCTTCGCCGACGGTTTCAATTGAAGAAAAACCCGCCGTTAATCCGTCGACAATTGCCGTTATGATTTCGGGCATTGCCGCGATTAATTCGCCTGCAATTTCCGGGATTGCGTCAAGCAAC
>OCVV011355034.1_pt1 | contig 16012 bp, 13 predicted proteins | sample 1539721 | NCBI WGS metagenome assembly OCVV01 (sample SAMN02144230, study PRJEB22623) | gut metagenome | biome: sheep rumen | host: Ovis aries | place: New Zealand
GTCCGGGCATTTTGTCCGGACTTTTTTGTATCTTTGTCAAATTGTAGGGTCGGTTCGCGGATACCGCCTATGGATGTAGGCAGGACCGTCAGCGGGAGCTTGAAAACCTGCGGAACTGTGGCTGCTTCGTTTGCGTTTGACAGACGGAGGAGTGAAAGTTATATCCAGACGCCAGGACCGGCATCAAATCAATACGGACTCAGTATGAATGAATTTGCTTTATCACTTCTGCTGCTGGGCGCCCTTTCGACGGGCGGCCCGCTGCCGTTCTGGTCGACGGCCGGCCAGTGGGGCCTGATGCCCGAGGGCAGCGGCGCGCTGGCGCTTGTGCAGGCCGGTACCCAGTATGACCCCGCGAAGGATCTCCAGTGGAAATGGGGCGTCTCCCTGGGCGCGAATCTCGCCGAGGCCGGCTCCATGCCGGCCCTGGACCGGACGGTGGATTTCAATCTGATGGTCGATGAACTCTATGGTAGCATACGCTGGAAGGCCCTTTCGCTCGACCTGGGCATGAAACGTTTCGACCGCGATTTCTATGGGGCGGGAACGCCTACGCTCGGTTCGCTTTCCACCACGGGCGGCAATATCATCTGGAGCGGCAATGCCCGTACGATGCCGGGCTATGCGCTGCGGCTCGATCCGGTGGCGATCCCCGGGACAGGGCGGCACGTATGGCTCTATGGCTCCTGGGGCGACTACCGGACGCTCGACAACCGCTATGTGAAAGGGGCACTGGTCCACCGCGCCGGGGCCGGTCTGCGGATCGATTTTCTCAAGCGCCTGAGCCTGACCCTGGGCTTTGAGCACGACGCGATGTGGGGCGGCAACCACCCGCGATACGGGCAGTTGGCCGTCACGCTCCCGAATTACTTCCGCGTGATCACGGGACAGGCCGGTTCGTCCGACGCGCCGGTCGACGACCGCAACAACGTGATCGGCGACCAGCGGGGACGGCAGTTGCTGCGCCTCGACTGGCGGGGCGATGGCTGGCGGCTGGCGCTGCAGCACGACCGTCCGTTCGAAGATGTGTCGAGCCTTTTCTTCCGCAATTTTCCCGATGCCGTCAATACCTTGGCTTTCAGCCTGGACGACAAGGATGCCTGGGTGACGGACGTCGTCTATGAGTTCCAGTACACGCGCTATCAGTCGGGGATGATCAATACCTCGACCAAGGAAGAGGAAAGCAAGGAACGCTCCTTCCTCGAGCGCCTGCGTTACTATCTGAGCATCCAGGACGGGGGGGACAATTATTTCAACAACTGGGAATACAAGTCCGGCTGGTCGCATTACGCCCGTACGGTCGGCAATCCGCTGTTCTTCCCGGCGGGGACGCGTGCAGGGACCTGGCCCTCGCTTCCGTTGCAGGGCATCGAGAACAACCGTGTCAGGGCCCACCATCTGGGCGTAGGCGGCAAATTGCTGCGGAAATTCCCTTACAGGCTGATGCTTACCTACAGCGAGAATTACGGCATCCCCAAAGAACGCTACACGGGCCCCAATCCCTGGAACAAGCCCTGGGGCACGGTGGCGGAGGTGCCGCTCCGGCAGGTTTCCGGCGCCTTTACAGGCGAGATTCCTTTCCGGAACCTGACCCTTGTTTACGGCATTTACGCCGACCGGGGACATGTACTTTGCGACAATTTCGGCGCTACGCTGGGACTGCGCTGCCAAATCCGATGAAACCGATGAAAAAAATACTGACGGTGGGCGTCTTCGATATGCTGCATATCGGGCATGTCCTGCTTTTCAAGAAAGCCCGCGAACTGGGCGATTACCTGATCGTAGCCGTGCAGGAAGACGACTGCATCCTCAAGTACAAGCCGGGGACGAAAATGGTCTATACGACGGAGGAACGCAAATTCATGGTCGGTGCGCTGCGCTATGTCGATGAAGTGGTGACCTACCGGGATGTGGATACCGATATCCAGGGGCTGGATTTCGATGTCTTCGCCAAAGGGCCGGACCAGAGCCACGCCGGTTTCCAGCGGGCCGAGGCCTGGTGCCGGGCGCACGGCAAGGAGGTCGTGGTGATTCCCCGTACCGAGAATATCTCGTCCACCCTGCTCAAATCGTACTCGAAGCTATGAAACTGAGTATCATTATCCCTTATCACAATTCCGATCCGTGGATCGGGGCGATGCTCGATTCGTTGCTGGACCAGGATCTGCCGCGCGAAGACTACGAGATCGTGGTCGTGGACGACGGCTCCACGGAAGAACCGGCCACGCTGTGGCGCTATGCCGCCGAATATGCGAACATCCATCTGTACCGGCAGGAGAATGCCGGCGTGGCCGTGGCCCGGAATACAGGCCTGGACAAGGCCTCCGGCCAGTGGGTATGGTTCTGCGACAGCGACGACTATGTGCAACCCCGGGTGCTGGGCCGCCTGCTTGCCATCGCCGATGCGCAGCAGCTCGACATGCTCTGGTTCGATGCCGTATATGTGCGCCAGGGAGAATTGGCCCGGGAGCCCCGCCTCGATTTCTCGGCAGTCTCTCCGGTGCAGACCGGCTGGGACTATGTCGTCAATCCGCCGGCCAAGATGGGGATGGCCGTCTGGCGTTATCTCTTCCGCCGGGAACTGCTCGCCAAAGGACCTCTGCGCTTTCAACCGCTCAACTATGTGGAAGGCCGCTGGTTCCAGATGGAGCTGATGCCGCGCGTGCAGCGGGCGGCCCACGTTGCGGCCGATATTTATTTCTATGTGCAGCACAGTTCGTCGCTCCTGCACGCCAGTAAAGCGAAGAACTACGCACAATTCGCCGATGAAATGGCCAAGTATGTCGGCGTGATGGCTGCCAAGGCTGCCGATCCTGCCGTGCCCGGGCAGGTGCAGCGTCTGCTTCGCCAACGCTGCGACCTCGAGAGCTACCGGCTGCTGGGCAATGTGTCTCGCTATGGGACCCCCGCGCTGGCTGTCAGCTATTTTACGAAACTCAAGGCGCTGGGGACCTGGCCGGTACGGATCAGCGGCGGGCTGAAGGAACGTTTTCTCCGCCGGGCGATGAACTGCCGCGGCCTCTGGCTGGCTGCCTGGCGGCTCTATCATCGCCTGCGCCGACCGACGGCGGAGGCCGGCATGCTGCTGCTGTCGGCCTTGCTCGTGACCTGCTGTTCGGTGCGCGTAGCGCCCGGTGGCGAATCGGCCGGCTCGAAAACGGTGCCGGCACCGGAAGAAGCGGCTGTCAACATCGACTCCCTGGTCAAGTGGGAATCGCCCAATGAGGTTTTCTACAAAGACATTTTTCTGGATGCCGGCATCGGGCTGACGCCCAGGACTTCCCTGTATGCGGCAGATTCGCTGGGCCTTTCGCTGGAAGGCATCAGTTTCTCGCGCAGCGACTCCCGGCCGGAAGAATATGAACGGCAGGCGGCCGTCCTGGCGGGAACGCCCGAGGACCTGAACGGCCGGCTGCTCTATCCCGACGGCCAGCCGCGTTACCGGGTCCTGTTTGTCTGTGGCGGCAGTTCCCGGACCCACGCCGCTTCGCTGGATTCCGCGTCCCGGGCCCACATCCGGGCGTTCGTGCAGGCCGGCGGCAGTTATGTGGGCACGTGTGCTGGAGCCTTTCTGGCGGCCAGCGGCTACGACAGCCATCCGGATTATCCGGACTACCTGGCGCTGTGGCCAGGGACAGTGCGGCATACAGGCCTGTCCGGCGTCTATACCGGGATGTACATCGAGGCGGATTCTCCGCTGCTTGCCTATGCCGATTTCGGCGGCGACGGCTATATCGAGGGCATCCGGCATAACAAGGGCGGTTATCCGCAGTCGTATCCGGAAGGGACGGAAATCCTGGCGCGCTACGATTATCCGGGCAAGGCGGCGGTCCACCGTCAGCCGAGCGCCTGGGCCTACAAGGCCGACGACCGGTCGGGCCGCCTGGTGCTGGAAGGCTCCCACCCGGAGGAGGTCCGGAAAGGGGAGCGGCGCGCCTTTACGGAGGCGATGATCCGCTATGCGGCCGACGGCGTCGGTACGGTGGCCCTGAAGGGCGTCCTGGAGAACGGCGTTCCCCGGGCGATGGACGGGGCTGGCCGGCTCGGCGACCTGCAGTGCCATCATTTCGCGGTCTATGTGCCGGCCGGGGCGAAGAACGTCTGTTTCTCCGTGGAAAGCTCTGCGGACTGCGACCTGTGCCTGCGGCTGTGCCGCGATGCGTATGCGTTCCCTTCCGCGGCGGCGCAGGCGTCCGGTAGAAAGGGAGCCCGCCAGCAACTGGGCTTCGCAACGCTTGATGCAGGTGTCTGGTACGTGTCGGTCCAATGCCTGACGACGGTCACGGTGGTGCCGACGGATTATGGACAGGATTATGCCGGCCGCACGGACGTGCTCAACGGCGTTCCTTATACGATAACGGTTTCCTGGCAACAGAATGGCTGAAAAGAACCTACGCGAAAAAACCATAGCCGGGATGTTCTGGTCCGGCGTCGGCCGTTTCGGCACGATGGGCCTGAGTTTCGTCTCGAACCTCATCCTGGCCCGCCTGCTGATGCCGGGCGACTTCGGGGTGATCGGAATGCTCCACGTGTTCATTGCCGTTTCGGGCGTCTTCGTGACGGCCGGTTTCGGTTCGGCGCTCATCCAGAAGAAGAATCCCACGCATATCGACTACACCTCGGTGTTCTGGTGGAACCTGGCGGCGGCCATCTTCTTCTACTGGGTCCTGTTTTTCTGCGGACCGGCCATCGCACGCTTCTACGAGATGCCGGAACTCTGCCCGGTGCTCCGGGTGCAGAGCCTGTCGCTGATCATCACCGCATTCTCTGTCGTGCAGACGAACCAGTTGCGGAAGCAGTTGCGTTTCCGGGAACTCTCGATGCGGAGCCTGACGGCTTCGCTGGTGGGTACGGTGGTGGGTATCGTGATGGCTTTCCTGGGCTACAAATACTGGAGCCTTGTGGCTTCCAACCTGATTTCCAGCCTGGCGGGCGTCCTGCTCCTGTGGCATCTAAGCAGTTGGCGGCCGACGCGGGAGTTCAGCCTCCAGTCGCTGAAGGAACTTTTTGCCTTCGGCGGCCTGATGGCGCTCTCGGGCCTGGTCGAGTCGGTCTATACCAATCTCCAGAGCCTGATCATCGGCAAGTGGTATTCGCCGAAGGACCTGGGCTACTACACCCAGGCCCGCAAACTGGAAGATGTGCCCACCCAGTCGCTGTCGCACATCGTCAACCAGGTTTCTTTCCCGGTGTTCTCGTCAATCCAGGACCAGCGGGAGGCGCTGGTCTCGAACGTGCGCAAGAACACCAAGGCCATCAACTACATCAATTTCCCGCTGATGGCCCTGCTGATCGTCATCGCCCGGCCGCTGATCACCCTGCTGTACGGCCCCAAGTGGGAGATTTCGATCCCATATTTCCAGATCCTCTGCATCTCGAGCCTGGTCTTCTCGATGAACACGCTCAACACCAATGTGATCAAGTCGCTGGGGAAGAGCCGGCTCTATTTCTGGGTGCAACTCATCAAGCGCCTGATCGGCCTGGTGCTGATCCTGATCGGGGCCCGGGCCGGAATGCTGCCCCTGATGTGGGCGCTCACCTCGATCGGCTATACCAGCATTCTGATTAATATGTATGTCACGGGACGGCTCATCGGCTACGGCATCGGCCCGCAGGTCCGCGACCTGGCCGGCTATTTCTTTGTCGCGCTTTTCTCGGCGGCGGCGGTCTATCTCCTCGGCCGGGTCCTGCCGGTCCATCCCTATGTGGTGATGCTGGTCCAGATCGTCGTTTTCGCCGCCATCTATATCCTGCTGTCCCGGCTCTTCAAGTTCGACAGTTACTATGGCTATCTGGGGATAGTCAAGAATTTCCTTAAACGGTTTAAGAAGAAGAAATGAAATCACGATTCGGCAAGATACTCCACGTGCTTTTCCGGACCAACCTGGTCCAGACGCTCCGCTTCAACTGGAAGATGCTGCCTGCCCGGCAGGCCTGGCATCTTCCGTTCCATTTTTACGGGAAAGTCGAATTCCGGAGCCTGAAGGGCCGGGTGATCCTCGACGGCCCGGCGAAATGCGGAATGATCCGGGTTGGTGTGAAGGACTGCTATGTGGACACCCACGTCCCGCTGACCATCTGGACGATCAACGGCACGGTCCGTTTCCGCGGGAAGGCCTTGTTCCTGAGAGGATCCTATCTGCTTGTGGCCAAATCGGGCACGCTGACCATCGGTACCCACCGGACGGCGTTCGCCGCCGGCCTGCGGCTCTTCTGCTTTGACAGCATCACGATCGGCGACTGCGCCCGCATCGCCTGGGAGTGCCAGATTATGGACACGAGTTTCCACTATCTCGAGCATACCGATACGGGGGAGGTGCCGCCGCTGACCAAACCGGTGGTGATCGGCGACCGGGTCTGGATCGGAAACCGCTCGACCATCTCGAAGGGCGCCGTGATTCCCTCCGACACGATCGTGGCCTCCGGCAGCCTGGTCAACCGGGATTTCTCTTCCCTGGAACCGTACTGCCTGCTGGCGGGCGTGCCGGCGGCGAAAAAGGCAACCGGCATCCGGCGTGTCCTGGATATGGACCGGGAGCGTGCGCTGGATGAACAATACCATTATGACCGGACACATCTGTAGGAAACTGCCGCTATGGATATACTGAACAGCCTTCTGGTCCGGATCCTGCCCCGGAAAAAGTATCTGCAGTACCGTCGTTCCCGGAACTGGAAAAAGCACGCGGGCCGCATCGACCAGGTCATCGGTCAGTTCGTCGGCGACCGGGCGCATATCGGCGAGGCAAAGTGGCGGGAATGGCAGAAAAAACTGGTCGGGGCGTATGTCCGGGACAACTGGTTTCCCGAAGAGTATTTTTTCTTCCATTACGAGAACCTTTCTCCCGAGGGAATCCGTTCGTTCGTCGGCCAGCGGGAGGCGAATCTGTTCTGGAATTACCAGAACAGCCGGGATGTCTATCTGCTGACCTGCGACAAGGGGGCTACCTATCAGCGTTTCGGCCGTTTTTTCCGGCGGGAACTGGTGGCCGTGTCGAAGGACGATCCCGCTTCGGGCTCCGCGTTCACAAGCCTGGCGGAAAGGCACGACCGGCTTGTCATCAAGCCGAATTACGGAAATTTCGGCAACGGCGTGCGGATTGTCCGGACGGCGGATACGGCAGACAGGCACGCTTTGCTCGAGCGCCTGCTCGCGGACTATCCCGACGGCTTTGCGGCCGAGGAAGTCATCGTGCAGCATCCGGCGCTCGCCGCGCTGCATCCTTCGAGCGTCAATACCGTGCGGCTCACGACCGTCCGGCTGAAAAACGGAGACATCTACCTCATCCACCGTCCTTTCCTGCGGATCGGGCAGGGCGGGAACTGTGTTGACAACGGGGCGAAGGACGGCATCATCGCGTCCATCGATTTTGAAACGGGCATCCTCTATGCCGCCATCGACGAACGGATGCGGCGCTACGTCGTGCATCCCGATACGCAGGCGGCCATCCTCGGATTCCGGATCCCGCGCTGGGAAGAGGCGAAGAGACTGGCCGTAGAACTGGCCGGCGTCCTGCCGGAACTGGGCTATTGCGGCTGGGACCTGGCCCTGACCGAAGAGGGCTGGGTGATGGTGGAAGCCAACGGCAAAGGCCTTTTCATCGGCTTCCAGATGCCGGCACAGGAAGGGTTCCGGGACGAGTATGAATCTATCAAGCGGCAGTGCGGCTATGCAGAAAAGGGCTGATGCGGCGGATATCGTTGTGACGCAGCGGCCGGATACTGTCTCCTGGGAGGAGATCAGCCGACTGTTGAAAGCGGCTCACGCGGACAATGTCCGCAGGGGCGTCCGGATGCCGTATCCCCAGTTGTCTCCAGAGGAATTGCGGGAGAAGACGGAAGGGGCGGGCGGCCGGCTGTATGTCGCCTTCTGCGAAGGCCGGCTCGCGGGCGTGGGCGCCGTCGTCCGGCTCGAGAAGAAGTTCTGGTACGGCAGCGGGTCCTATGCGTACTGCTTCCTGGGCGCCGTCCTTCCGGAATTCAGCGGAAGGGGCATTTATCAGCGGCTTGTCGCGGCACGGCAGCAGTGGGCGGAAGAATCCGGCCTGGACCGGATGATGTTTGATACGCACGAGAAGAATGTCCGGATGCGGAGTATTTGCCGCAGGAACGGCTTCCTGCCGGTGGGATACCGGATCCGTGACGACCACAATTCCGTGGTTTTCGTGAAGTGGCTGCACGGATGTCCCTATCCTGAATGGTTTGTCAGATTGAAGTTCATTCGATTGAAATGGAAAAGGAAACGAAACGCGAAGGCCGGATCCTGATTGCCGGCGATCTGTTCCCGACGGAAGAGAACGTGGCGTATTTCAAGGACGGCGACGTCGAGCGCCTGTTCGGTGCGGAACTCTGCCGGCTTTTCGCCGGGGCGGACCTGGCGGTCTGCAATCTGGAGGGCGCCTTGTCCGACGCGCCCGGCAGGTGCCGCAAGACAGGGCCCGTGAAGGTGGCGCCCTCCGCGGCTGTGGAGGCGTATCGCCGCCTGGGTGTCCACCTGTGCCTGCTGGCCAACAACCACGTGACGGACGGCGGGACGGACGGTGTCCTGGAAACGATGCGGACGCTGGACGCGGCCGGCATCTGCCATATCGGCGCCGGTAAAGACGCCGCTTCCATCGAACGCACGTTCATCCGCGAGGTGGGCGGGCTCCGCATCGGCTTCTACAATGTGGCGGAAACGATGTACAACCGGCCCGGGAAAGACACGCCGGGCGTATGGCTGTATGATGAATGGCTGGTCTGCCGCGAAATCGCTGCGTTGAAAGAACAGTGTGATTACCTGGTCGTCGCCTACCACGGTGGCATCGAGAAATATCCTTATCCTTCGCCGGAAACCCGCAAGCGCTTCCGCCGGATGGCGGAAAGTGGGGCGGACCTGGTCGTGGCGCAGCATACCCACTGCATCGGCGCCTCGGAAAACCACCAGTCCTCCTGTCTGATCTACGGACAGGGCGATTTCCTGCTGAAGAATTTCCTGCCGGGGCGGACGGACAGCGGACTGCTGCTGGAACTGAAAATCTCGGACGGGCAGGTAAGCGTGGCCCGGCACCTGGTCCGTTCGCTCGAAAACCGGTTTGTTCGCCTGGCTGAGTTACAGGACCTGACTCCTTGGGATGCCCTGTCCGCCCGGCTCGATGACGAGGCGTTCCTGGCCGACGCGTTCCGCACGTTCTGCGACCGGGAACTTGTCCTCTACCTGACGGCTTTCAAGAGCCCTTCCAAGTGGGCCCGCCTGTTGCGCTGGATCTCTCCGAAGGCCTACCGGAAATGGCTCCGGGAAAAGGCTATCCGTCCGGACGACCTGCTTTTCGCGCTCCATACGCTCCGTTCCGAGCAGAACCGGGAGACGGCCGTCACGGGACTTGAACACTTGCTGGAATCAAAATGAAAGAATTCAAGATTATCGAAAAGCCCGCCTCCGTTTCCTGGGAAACGATCCGCGAGGTGGTTCAGGAGTCCCATTCGGCCAACCGGAACCAGGGGATCGTCGTCCGCAATGCCCTTTTGACGGCCGATGAGATCCGGCTCAAGATCGAAGATCAGGGGAAGATGTTCGTGGCCGTGTCCGATGGAAAGGTCATCGGGACGGCGGCGCTGCTGCCGCGCTATTTCCAACTCTGGAGCGGGAGCGGCGTCTATGCCTTCTGCTGTTTCGGCACCGTGCTGCCGACTTATGTACGGCAGGGCGTTTACCGGGAACTGTGCCGGGTCCGGGAAGCGTATGCCCAGGCTCAGGGCTATTCCTGGCTGATCTTCGACGTTCACGCGAAGAATAAGCGAATGCAGCAGATTGGAGAAGAAGCGGGATTTCGGACCATCGGTTGCCAGTACTGGGGCGAACACTTCAGCTACCTGATGGTCAAATGGCTGAAAGGAACGCCGCCCTCCCGCTTCGTCTGCCGTATGCACTTTCTCTTGTCGAGGGCGAAGGCGGGCCTGCGGAAACCTTTTCTGCCCTCGTCCCCCGTGTCCTTCCTGACGGGCCGTGCCATCGTCATCGGACAGGGATTCACGGGCCGGCTGGGACTGATCCGTTCCCTGGCGGCCGCCGGCTGTTCGAGCCGCGTCATCGTCCTGTATCCCCGGCCGAACGGCGGGAAACCCTACCGGCCCAGGAAGCCGGTGGACGCATTGAGCCGCTATGTCACGGACTGCCTTTTCTGTGAGAATTACAACGAAGAGATGCTGCTGGACACCCTGCTCAACAAATGTGCGGAGCCGGGCAAGAAGCCGCTGATCGTGCCGGACAACGATTTCTCGGCCGCTTTCGTCGATGCGCACCGGGAAGAACTTTCCCCGTATTTCCTCCTGCCGCACGGCCGGGGCGGGGCAGACAGCGTGGAGGCCTGGATGGACAAGATGAAGCAGAAGGAACTGGCGCGTTCCGTCGGTCTGAATGTGGCGGAGGCCGTGTCCGTGTCTTCGGGAGGCTATGATGCCGCGCTGCCGTCCGTGCCGTATCCCTGTTTCGTCAAGCCGCTGGCATCGGTCGCGGGCGGCAAGATGTGGCTCACCCGCTGCGACGGGGAGGCGGAACTGCGGAAATGTATGAAATATGCCTTCGACCGCCGGGGCGACATCCGGATGCTGGTGGAAGAATACAAGCAGATCGGAACCGAATACGCTACGGTCGGCTTCACGGATGGGAAGGACGTGCTGATCCCGGGCATTATGCAGATCGTCGAGATGGGGAAGGGCTGGCATTTCGGCGTGGCCGTCCAGGGAAAGGTGCTCCCGCCGGATGGCTGGGAAGACACCTTGTCCAAGTTCCGGGAACTGGTCCTGCGGACCGGCTTCAAGGGCTTGTTCGACATCGATTTCTATGAAAGCGGCGGCAAGATCTATTTCTGCGAACTGAATCTTCGTTTCGGCGGTTCCGGCTTTTCGTTCACGCGTCTGGGCGTGAATCTGCCGCAGATGATGCTGCAGTCCTTCAATGGCCTTCCCTGGAACAAGACGGCGAAGGTCACGCGCTCGGCCCTGTATTTCAACGAACGGATGGGACGGGACGAATGGTATTTCGGCCGGATCGGTTGGAAGGAGTACTGCCGGCTCCGCGATGCCTCCGACATCCGCTTCCTGGAAGACCGGGACGACCCGGCGCCGGAGCGGGCCTACCGGCGCGAGACGGCCTCGCTCCGGATCAAACTGCGCTTCCGGAAGATGACCGGGTCAATGGTTTATCATACACCGTATCAGCAATGAACGCCAGGAAAGCGGAAGCCCGGCAGAAAGTGGTCGTCATCGGGCACGGCTATACCTCCCGTCTGGGAATCATCCGGTCGCTGGGTGTCATCGGCTGTGAGATTACGGTACTCGTGCAGGCTTACCACGGCAGGCTCGGGCGTGCGCTGCGCTTCGACGGCGGTACGCCGGTGGACTGCTGCAGCAAATATGTGGAACGGGTGCTCTGGTGTCCAGCCGAGTCGGAATCCGAAATCATCCGGATGCTGCTGACGCATTGTACGGATCCGAGGCAGAAGGTCGTACTGATTCCCGACAGCGATTTTGCGGTGGCGGCCGTGGACCGTCATGCGGCGGAACTGGCCCCGTATTTCATTTTCCCGCAGGCCGGACCGACCCCGGGCGGCCTGGAGGCCTGGATGGACAAATCGGCGCAGAAGACCCTGGCGCGGAAAGTCGGGCTGCCGGTGGCGGAAGCCTTCGTGCTGCCCGCTGCGGCGGATGCGGTACTGCCGGCGGAGATTCCGTATCCCTGCTTCACGAAGCCGGTGCAGACCATCCGGGGTGGCAAGACCTTCCGGCGCTGCAACGATGAAAAGGCGCTGCGGGAGGCGCTTGCGGAGATTGCCGCCCACGGCGGGACGCAGGTACTGGCCGAACGTTATATGCCGATCGGGGTCGAATATGCGCTGCTCGGTTTCGCCGACGGGGCCGGGGAGGTGTGCATCCCGGCCGTCATCGAATTCACCGAGGCCGGACAGCGGCATTTCGGCATCGCCCGCACGGGCCGGGTGCTGCCGCCGGAGCCTTTCCAGGCGGTGCTGGACCGTTTCACGGCGCTGGTCCGGAGCATCGGCTATGCCGGACTCTTCGATATCGATTTCTATGAGAGTGGCGGCGTACTGTATTTCAACGAATTGAATCTCCGTTTCGGCGGATCGGGCTATGCGGTCACGGCCGCCGGTGTCAATCTGCCGGCGATGTATGTCCGTTCGGCCTGTGGCCGGACGATTGCCGATATGCCCCGCAAGGTCCTGTCCGTGAAAACTTTCGTCAATGAGCGGATGTGCATCGACGACTGGAGTTTCTATTATCTGTCGGAAGCGGAAGCCCGTGCCCGGATCGTGGCGGCGGACATCCGTTTCGTGGACGACCCGGACGATCCGGGACCGCAGCGGAAACTCGAGCGCTATGTCCGCCAGCAAAAGATCAAACGCGTGCTGCGCAAATGGCTGAAGAAATGAAAATCATCGGCCCGGCCGAACTGAAAGTGCTCCAGATGGATGTCCTGGAGACCCTGGCGGAATTCCTGGCCGGGAAGGGGATCCCGTACAGCCTGGCCTGCGGCACCATGCTCGGTGCAGTCCGGCACAAGGGCTACATTCCCTGGGATGATGACATCGACATCTATCTCCTGCGGGCGGACTACGACCGCCTGATGCGGGATTTCCCCCAGGAATACAAGCACGTCCGGATCGCCTCGCTGGAGCGGACGCCCCGCTGGGACAAGCCCTATGCGAAGGCCTACGATGAACGGACCGTATTTGTCGAACACAACAACAGCCGGATGCGGATCGGCATCAATATCGACCTGTTCCCGCTCGATGCCGTGCCGGACCAGGCACAGGACTGGCTCCGGTACAACCGCCGCCGCCGCTTCTGGCAGAAGTTGCTTCAAATGAAGATGACGCGGCCCGACCCGCGGCGCTCCCGGACCAAGAATCTTGCGTTGCGTGCTGTGCAACTGCTTCTGCTGCCTGTGAGCGCGCACTGCTTAGCGGCGTTCCTGGACCGGCTGGCCCGCCGTTATGACGGGCAGCGGACGGAATGGCTGTTCGAAACGGCGATGGGCCTGATCCAGAAGGACCGCTTCCCGCGCCGCGTCAGCCAGTCGCTGGCGGACTACCCCTTTGAGGACAGAATGTTCCGGGGCTTCGCGGATGCGGATACGTATCTTTCCTGCGCCTATGGCGATTACAGGAAGCTTCCTCCGGAGGACAAACGCGTTTCGCACCACGACTTCCAGGCCTGGTGGCGATAGGACCACACATTGCGATGAGACTGCGGATATCCAGACGAAAATTGATGGAGCACCTGCTGGGAATCAGCCTGGTGCTCTCCTTCGTGCTGCCGCACACCTCCTCGCTGATGCTGCTGGTCAATCCGCTCTTTTTCATGATCTTCCTCTGCTTCAAGGAAAACAGGCCGGTTTACCGCTACAACTGGATTGCCGTCATCCCGATTGTCTTCGCACTGCTGCTCAATTTTGCACAGCCCGTGAAGATGAAAGCCATCATCAATGCCGGTACGGTCCTGATGTATTTTTTGTGTTTCCCGCTCGTGGGGAAAGTGCGTGTCCGCAATATCTACCTGGTCCTGACGCTGGCCCTGATCGTCTTTTCGCAGCTCGTTTACATTTTCCACGTTCCGCTGCTTTCAGACCTGCTCGACCGGCTTTACCCGATTGCGGAAATGGATGTGCACGGCGTCGGGTCGATGCGGCGCAACCTTTCCTGGACCAACGTGCTCCGCTATCGCCTGGGCGGCATGTACCGCGATCCGAATATCTGCGCCAAGTCGCTGACGATGTTGCTGGCGGCCTTCCTCTCCCTGAATTTCGGCAAGCCGTTGAAAAAGCTCATTCCGTATGCCGCCGTGTGCTTTCTGGCCGTAATGGCTACGGGCAGCCGTACCGGGTTTGCGGTGACGGCGGCCATTGCGGTCGCCTTCGTGTTTCTGGACAAACGGATCTCCAAATACTGGCGCTGGGGCGTCGTCCTGGTAGCGGTCGGCGGGATGGCCTTCCTGCTGTCGTCCCGCTTCGGGATGCGGAGCCTGAACATTTCCCAGGGCTTCCAGAACAGCGCCAGCCAGAAGTACCTCTTGCTGAAAGATTATCTGGATCATGAAGAATCGCTTTTCCGCCTGCTGACCGGCTATCTGGACTACGACCGTTTCCGGCCGAGCATCATCCTGCCTGATATCGTCAAGTTCGATTCCGATGTGGGTTATCTGATCTACTGTTTCGGCTTCCTCGGCCTGGCTGCGATCCTTGTCTATTACGTCACGATCTTCTGGCGGATGGATTCGATGCGTTTTATCATCTTCGCCATCCTGCTCTGGATGCTGACCCAGTCGGTGGTGATGGCCTACCGCTCGTTCTTCAGTTTTATGTTGATCCTTTCCTGTGTCTATAATGCGCACAAGCGAAAAGACGAGGCATTATGAGACTTTATCAGATCAATTCCGTCCTCAATTATGGCTCCACGGGGCGGATTGTGGAGCAGATCGGATGCTGCGTGCAGGCTGCCGGCGGGCAGTGCCGCGTCGCGCACGGATCCAAATTCCCGCGTCCTTCGGCGCTGGACCACTTTGTCATGGGCGGCCGGGCCGATGTCCTCTGGCACGAGGCGCAGAGTTTCCTGCTTGACCGGATGGGACTGGCTTCGCGCCGCGCCACCCGGCGGCTGATCGATGACATCGCGGCGTTCCGTCCGGACATCGTCCATCTGCATAACCTGCACAATTATTATCTCAACTATCCGATACTGGCCCGTTACCTGGCTTCGACCGGCGTGCCGGTCGTCTGGACGCTGCACGATTGCTGGCCTTTCACGGGGCATTGCTGCTATTTCGATGCGACGGGCTGCACCCGCTGGCAGGCTGCCTGCGGCGACTGCCCCTGTCCGCACGGGGAGTATCCGCGCCTGCTGCTTCCCGACCACAGCGCACGCAATTACCGTCTGAAACGGGCGGCGTTCGAACCGCTCTCGGGACAGCTGACACTTGTGCCCGTTTCCGACTGGCTGGCCGCCTATCTGAAAGATTCTTTCTTGCGGAATGCCGCGTGCCAGGTCATTCACAACGGAATCGACCTGCAGGCTTTCAGGCCCTGCAATCCGTCGGCACTGCGGGCCCGGCTGGGGCTGGGCGGCAAGAAGGTGGCCCTGGGCGTCGCGCTGCCCTGGATCCCGCGCAAAGGCTTGAAAGATATGCTTGCCCTTTCCGCGAGCCTGCCGGCCGATCAGTGGCAGGTCGTTCTTGTCGGCCTTTCGCCCGGGCAGCTGGCCGAACTGCCGAAGGGCGTCCTTGGCGTGGAACGGACGGCGGATGTCGATGAACTGGCGCAGTATTATTCGTTGGCCGACGTCTATGTGACTACTTCCTACGAAGATAATTTCCCATCGACGAACCTCGAGGCCCTTGCCTGCGGGACACCGGTCGTGACCTATGCCACGGGCGGCTGTCCGGAGGCGGTCGATGCTGCCACGGGCCGGGTTGTCCCGCAGGGCGATGTCGCCGCATTGGCGGAAGCTGTCCGCGCACTGGACAAAGCCCGGATGACGGCGGCCTGCCGTGCCCGGGCGGAGCGGCTGTTCGATCGGGAGACGTGTTTCGGAACATATCTCCATCTGTATGAATCCCTCTTGTCCCGAAAGGCATGAAGATTCTGATCCATTCCCTCAATTTCAGCCCCGACGGCGTATCGACGGCCTATCTGTATAATGATATCGCCCTGGCTTTCCGGGAACGCGGCCATCAGGTGGTGGTGGTGACGACCGTCCCGCATTCCAATGTCGTACCGGAGCAGCTGGCAGAACAGCCATTGCACTGGGTGGTGCCGGGGCTGGTCAAACGGAGCGATTACCGCGGCATTCCCGTGTATCACGTGCCGCAGCGGAAATTCCGCAGCACGTCGCTCCGGCTGCTTGGATTCCTGTTGTGGCACCTGGTGTCTTTTTTCCTGATTCTGGGCATCCGTGGCGTCGATCTGATTCTCTCCCCGTCGCCGCCGCCCACGCTCGGTCAGCTGAATCTCTGGCTGGGGCGC
>OCVV012878715.1_pt1 | contig 16011 bp, 14 predicted proteins | sample 1539721 | NCBI WGS metagenome assembly OCVV01 (sample SAMN02144230, study PRJEB22623) | gut metagenome | biome: sheep rumen | host: Ovis aries | place: New Zealand
GATTTAGAGGTATTTCAAAGTTACAACAATTCTTGCAAATAAGCAAGAAAACGTTCTCTTTTTTTATGTCTGTGAATAATTCAGGTTAAAGCCTGACTGACACTGGCTGGCACTTTCTGGTATTCGTTCTCCACCTGTTCCTGCATATCTACTATGGTGAAAAGATTCTGCAAGTTGAGTTCTCCCTGACGAACATAGGCACTGTTGAGACAGACAAGATGGGTACCTGTTACATTGATGCCACACTGAGTCAGTACCCATTTTTGATAGGCTATATCAGAGGCATATTTCTTATAATTTTCTTCTTTACTGTTGCTACAGCTCTTCACTTCATAAATAGACCATCCATCCTTTGTCTTTCGCAAGAGATCAACAGCGCAGTAGTTCTTTTCAAAAGAGAAGGAAGCCTCACAGATAACAGCAGTTTCCCTCGTCACCTCTTCCTTCGTCTTTTCTATCATCGCATTGAGATTAAGACTCCCGTCCGCATTTTGGGTTGTTACTTCCACATAGTCGCCAAACAGTCCCATTGCCAAGTCACCAACCTCGTTACCTTGTTCAAAACGGGCTTGTGCTCCAGCATCCTCAATAGCCTCTTCCGGCTTGTATATACTTAGCCAAAGCGCCTTTGGGCATTGGCAGAACTTTGTGTATTTCGATTTTGATAATCCTTTTTTCATTGGTTTCATATTTTAAGTTATCTATAGACATGAGGCTAATAGACAAAACGTTTCTAATTCTTATTATTAACATTGATCTATCCACCTTTTCAGTCGTTAGAACAACAGATTAATGAGGTCGATCAACACTTCCAGAATGAACAGGATAAGTCTTACAGCGAGGTAGCCAAGAATGGCACCGATGGCAATAGCGATTAATGTAAACATAAGTTGGAGATGTATTTAAAATTAGACATAATATAATTTATAGCATATATAAGAGACTGCCACTACAAAGGCAATCATGATGACGATTCCGACTATGGCGACGGCTGTCTGATGTCTGGGTTCAGTCTTGTCAGCATGATCACCAACAACGTAGTCCTCAAAGTCCTCTTCGTCAGGCATCTCGTTTGGCGCGTTGTCATCACATTCATCGTCAAAGACATCCAGGTTTTCCAAAAGTTCTGGGTTGAAGTTGTCTTGATTCGGATTGTGGTCGTTACTGAGTGAAACACTGTTGTTCATATTCGTTGTTATCAGTTTTTTGAAGTCTTTATCTTTTATTTCAGTCGTCGTCTGGAACCTTCGAGAATCCCAGCAGTCTGACATTCGTGTAATCTTCATTCAATTGTTCCAGTGCATACACGACTGAAGAATAGTCGTTAGAGGAGACAATAAGCTTCGCTCGAAAATCTATGCAGTCATATTTGCTTTCCTTGTCAGTATAAATGAATTTTACATTGTATATCTTCATTTTCCCTGCTTTGTTTTTTCACTTGCAAATGTATGACATTTCCTTCAACACTTAATTATTTATTTTCAGACATGTGATGAAACTGCCGATTTTTGTGACGAACTTTACACCCTTTTTCCGTATTTGGCTCAGATTCCATTTCATTGAGAAAATTCTTTGTTCTGCAAAACCGAGAGAAAAAGAAAAGGGAATGAACATACTGGTATAAATGACCAGCTGTTCATCCCCTAAGCAATAGCATCAACTGCAATGACGTGAAGTTTGATAAGGAATCTATATCATCTACTAAGGGCAAAAAGTCAGATTGAACTCCTCACGGGTATATGATTTGCCACCGACGATTATCGTCTTCAAGTTTTTACAAAACTTGAAAGGATCTGAATGTATTTTTTTAGGAATAATCTTGAATACTATCTTTTCCAAATTGACACATTCTAAAAACTGATCGGAATAAATTTCATCTAATTGGGAATGAAAGGTTATGGTAACTGCACCACAGTTATTAAATGCTCCCCAATCACATTTTTCCAACTTGGTGAAAATGATGTGTTTAAGTTTTTTACAACCCGTGAATACACTGCTTTTCACCTCTACAACATTGGGGAAATCGATAGTTTCGAGACATGAGCAGTCATTGAAACATTCCTTCTCCAGAACCTTCACACAATGGCCTTGGATATGCTTTACAAAGCTCCTATTGAAAGCATTAGTGTCTATATGTGTTACCTGATTTGTATCTACTGTGTTAATTTCAGAATAAAAAAATGCATTTTCCGCTATCCTCGTAACACCATCAGGTACTTTGTACACCTTGTCATCTGCATCAGGTTTTATGAGTAGCGTTTTTTTGTCCTTGTCAAAGAGAACGCCATTTTCTGATGAAAATGAAGGATGATTATCGGCGACTTTGATGGATTGTACAACCGTAAGAGGAAACATCTTTGGAAGTTTTTTAATTGTTGCAGGTATAAAGATGCTATCAGGAGCTTCCGCAAATGCTTTTTCATTTATAGTTGTCACAGTATAAATCTCACCATTAATGTCGATTTTTTGGGGAATGTTTATTACAGGTGAATCCCCTTCATATAAATAAAGAGAACAGGTTTTATTTTCAAGATCCTCTATCCTGTATGTGGTTCCGTTGATATCAAATTTTCTGCGAAGGGTTTTCTTCGGAGCAAGATGTCCATAGAGAACAGGACGAATCGACAAGCCTAAGTAGCCATGCATGCCTAAAATCTTGGGTTTGCCGTTATCCTTACTATTATTATATGTGAATGCCATTCCTCCATAACAGTTCAATGACTTTTTTTCATTATGGTAATTGAGAGTGGATGACCAGTATGCAAGCATCAGTCCTTGGTTGATTAGTTTCTTTCCATATCTATATCCAGAAGCAGGCAAGAATATACAATGACCGTTTATTTTGCTGGTTACAAGTAAACCATATGTGTTGATGCAACTTCTACACCATATAAATGTGCAGTTGTCCATGAGTTCTTTCCAATCATCTTCGGTTGGAATATGAATTGGGGAACTTAATTTTTTCGCTGCAATATCAAAATAGTATGGGAGTTGATAGTTGCATTTTTCCCATAGGAAGAATTCACAATCATCCTCGTTTCTGAATCCATAGTTGTCTACATTATCATCCAGATTTCCTAATCCCCATTCAAAATAATAGTTGTTCCTATTATAACGACGTTTGGCTTTAATATCACCCCAAGAGACATGATTCTGGTATTTTTCATCAACAGTATGAGGAATTTCAGTATAGTCATTACCCGTACTCGCATCAGGTATTCTGTCAAAAGGTGAAGAATCTTCATCTTCTGAATCATCCACTTCATCTACATAGTCATCATTGCCATAATCATAGTCATAATCATCATATTCATAATCATCTTCATCATTGTTAGACGAATTATCCAAGTTACTTATACGCCACTTCGTACCACTTGGAAGTCCAAGGTCAATGTATTGTTCATCTTTTGCATCTTCATTCAATTTAGAAACGGGTACAGTCAGTTCATAAATGTTATTACTAAGCTTTAAATAGGGATTCCTACCGAGTTGTTCCATCAGAGACTTGACTAATTTCACTTCCTCACGGTTCAACGATATACTGATTTTCTTGCCACAATGCTCAAAGAGAATTTTGCCATAATATGTCTTCTTCGTATTATTTTCTGTCTCTTGAAACTTGTTAAGATCAATAAATGACACATTATTAAAATTTATTATATGGCTTCTGCCCACTCTGGCACAGCCATGTAATTTAAAAAGTCCTTCTTCATCAATGAGTTCTTGGATGTGTGTTAGGGTCTCTCTGAATATTTTTTTCCCAAAGCGAGTATAGATATTGACATCGTTACCTAATGATTCAATATAAAACAAATCCTTAAGCGGGGTATAATAATATTCTGTAGCTGTTGAGAGTTGAAGTGTAAAGTCGTCCATATACTACCTCTTTTAATAATTAGTTAATATTACTTTGGCACTGCATTAATTACACATGCATGCAAAGATAATAATAATAAAGAATGTTGGCAAAAAGAAAAGAAGGAAAAAGGATGAAAATGCCATTTGTAGGGATGAACCTAAAGCGACTTGATGCTTCTATTCATAAAATAAGAAAAGAAAGTATATTGATTATATGATATTAGTTTCACATTTGAATAAAACACATGAGTTCGTACTCAGTAAAATTCTCAATTTCACATGTATGATTGCATTGTGAAATAACGACCAGAAAGGCTTCGACTGTTCTGTCGTTCTCATTTGATCGTACTGAACCATCAGTTCGGCGAAAGCCAACCTTTAGCTCGACGTTAGTCAATCATTCATTTGATTTCACTAAAATGTCGAACTCTCAACGTTTTTATGGCGAGCCCTCGTTATCGCAACACCGAGCCCTTGCTGAAACGACAACGAGCCCTCGCACAACTAGTTAAATCATAAGGGCGCATCAGCAAATCTCCAAACGCGCTCCTGTGAATCCCTTAAAGCGCTGCATCATTAACACTCCTTTGTCCTCCCCATGCCACATTATTTTTTCTTCCTTCTTTTTATTGTCGCAAGGCGACATCATCATCTTCAACAGAACTTATGGAAGTTAAATATATTATTAACGACGTTCTCATCTCGAACAGACGATTTAATAAGAATTATTACCTCATTTCATGTTAAAAAGAAATTATGAAATAAATTTGTGAGTTTTGAAAAAATCATATATCTTTGGAAACGAAAAATGAAGTGTTGTGAATGCAATACTAGTTTTTATTTATATTCACCTAACAAAATCAATTCATAATATGGCAAACGCAGTATTCGATAAAAACACTGGAGAAAAAATAGCAGATTCACAAAAAGAGTTTGCGGCCAAGGTAATAAGAGATATTCTTAAAGAATATAATTCTGATAATAAAACTAAAGATGAAATATATCAAGATTGCATAAATAAATTAAAAAAGGAAGGACTTAATATAAAAACAATTATACTTAATGACTCTGGAGTTCCAAAAGAAAACATAGTCTTTAATGGAAAAGATGAAGAAAAAAATGACGTTATAATCTCTGTAAATGATAATATTAACCAAAATAATGAGTCAATTTGGGGAACGTTGACAAAGATTTGGTCTGAGAAACATAATGGTCAAGAAGTTACGACAAATCCTTCTCAGAACACTACCACACCAAGTCCTTCTCAGAACAAGCCACAAATTTCTTCTCAGGTTCCAACAGAAATATCTCTCGATATATTAAATTTGATTGTTTATGGCGCTCCTGGAACTGGTAAGTCTTGGAAAATAAATGAAAGTTTAAAAAATGGAAAAAAGATTGGATATGTTGCCAATGATGGTGTCTTTCGTACAACATTCCATCCTGATACCGACTATTCTATCTTTGTGGGATGTTATAAGCCAAGTATGAGTCAAAACAATGATATTGTATATGAATTTGTTCCACAGATATTCTTGAAAGCATACATGAAAGCTTGGGAAGAATATTTAAAAGTTAATAGTCAATCCAATGAAGATAATCTTGAAAATAAGATTCCAAATTACAAGCATGTCTATTTAATCATCGAGGAAATCAACCGTGGTAACTGTGCACAGATCTTTGGCGACATCTTCCAATTGTTAGACCGAGACGAAAAAGGATTCTCTGAATATGGAATTATTCCAGATCAGGACATTAAGGATTATTATTTGAAAAATAACTATCCATGGAATAAAATAAAAGACGAACTTATTAAAAATAACAAGATTCAGCAAAGTTCAAACGAATTCTATTTGGCATTTCCTCCAAATTTCCATATATGGGCAACCATGAACACCAGCGACCAAAGCCTCTATCCAATGGACTCTGCTTTTAAGCGTCGTTGGGATTGGGAATATGTTAAGATTGACCCTAAAAATAAGAGTAAATTAGCTAAAAACTTGGATTTTTATACATCAAAGAGTTGGCCAGAGGTTATCGAAGCAATAAATAAAATGATTAAGGTGAAAACCAAGTCAGCAGATAAGCAGATTGGTGATTACTTTATTAAAACAAAAAATAGTCAGGATATTACCTTTGAAGACTTCCGCAACAAAGTGCTCTTTTATCTGTTTAATGACGTGTTCAAGGACAATTACAATTTTGGAAAGGATTTTTTCGGTAATAATAATGATAATGATGATTTTCTTTTCGAGGATTTGCTGAATAAAGAAGACAATGAACAAAAGACTATTGTCAATAATTGGTTTAATAAAATTTTGGGAATACAGCCAAAGAGCACTACTCCTGTTAATACCGATGATAGTGATAACCAAGATGGTCAGCAAACTGATAGTAATAACCAAGATGGTCAGCAAACTGGCCCTTCTACTCCCAACTAAGAATCTTCAGATGAATTATAAAAAAATTGAACAAGGATGACAATCTCATATGAAGGTGAAGACTTAGATTCTTTATCTAAATCCATTCAGAAATTCTTGAATAACGATAAAGATAAAAAAGATAAATATGTCAAAGGAAACAAATTGACATGCCTTGGCTATTTTCGCCAAGGCAAGGAAATGGTATTCATATTGCCAAAGTCTTTTTCATCCATTACTAAGGATACACTAAAAGGGGATAATCTTAATCTCAGCCTATGGCTTTATGGTTCAATAGACCAATACAGAAAGCGTGTAAAAACGGGTATCGTGAATGAAGAGGAAGGCTCTGTGATAGAGACCAGCAAGACAGATGAGGGTGCCTCCACTTTGTTGGACCACATCATTTCTTTACGCAACTTCTACAAGCGCAACAAGGACTTGATATTGATGGTTTACAAGGAAACGCATCGGGGCTATAACCGAGTGAACTGGGCAAAGACCGTGAGAAGATGTGTGCCTATCATTAAGAACAGGCAAGTGGCTTATGTAAATGTTTTCAACGAGCGACGCCACATTCACGATCAAGAGAAACTGATGGTGCTCTATTTCTCCACAATGCGCTATATAACAAATAAGTATGGAATTGACATGCCACACACGGAATATTATACGCTATTGGGAGAGAACGAGTTTGAGGTAATGGTTGATAGTGATGTGATTTGCAGCCAGTTGAAATCCATTCGTCAGCAGTATTTCAACGATCGTCTGCAAGAACTTTGGCACTTGCTCTATGCTTTCCATGAAAAAATGTCAAATGCAGAAAGTGAAACACAACATCAAGAAGGCAATCATCAAGATGAATATTTGATAGCCACCAACTTCGACCGTGTATTTGAGGACATGATAGACTATCTAATTGGCGATCCAAGCTTGGCGAAACTCAAAAAATATCCAGGCAGAATCATTGACCACATATTTACAGGAAAGGCGATTTTTGACGATGATACCAAGGTTTACTACATTGGTGACTCTAAATACTATGATACTGAGAAGGACATAGATGATGCATCCAAAGCTAAACAATATGACTATGCCCGACATATCATCCAGGTGACGAGAGACAAAGTGACTGGTAGAAAGGATAATGGAAATGATGTTTCTGATATTATAGACAAAGAAATTGCAAAATACTATTATAATGAGGAGACACGTAGCTACGCCATTACTCCCAACTTCTTTATTCGGCCTAAAAAAGAATCCGATGTTAACGCTGATATATTTCACTTTGAATCCACAAAAGATGAATATATATATCATCACAAAGATCGTCTTTTTGATTGTAATACATTATTTTTGCTTTCCTTTTACATTTGCCTTCCGTATATTCTTAAAGCATACGCTACAGATGACATCAGTATGGCAAAAGAGGCAAGAAAAACAGTTGAGGGAAAAGTAAAGGAAAAGTTAGAAGAAGTGATAAAAGAACAATATGAAATAAATAATGAAATAATTGATGTAAAAGAGCTGGATGGTAATAGTTCTTTCTCCTGTAAGTATATTAACTTCTATAAATATTGGGGACAATTGTTCAAGAAGAAAAATGGTAAATTTATATTTGCAGAACTTAAAAAGAAATAATTCATATCTTAAGTCAACCCCAAAAGTTGTTCAGCACTATTGGGGTTGATTGTGACCATCTTCGATGAAGGTAATTTCATTGACGAAGGTAACAATTCCCCTGGCTTAGTAAATAATACACAAAAAATTCGAGAGTTTGACATTATACTATGTCAAACTCTCGAATTTACGGTATTAATGTTACGGAAATGGTTAAAAGCATATGCACAAATATATTTAGATTCAACGACACTACTTACTATTCTTTGCTAAGTATAAATGCTTTTTTCTTAATGCTATTTCCGATTGTGTTAATAAAGACTCTTTCCCGTCTTTCTTGACTTTTGCTTTTCCTTCATTATCAAAATAAACCAGAGAGTCATACTGACAAGGGATGACTACATTGCCTTTTGCATCAATTGCACCCCATTTGCCGTTAGAGTCTTTCATTGTTGCATAACCATTCTCTATTTCTCTCATATCGGGATAATTCAAATCGAATGGATGTATAATATTATTGTGTTCATCTATAATGCCATAATAGCCATCCTTATTCGCTACAGTAACACCATTCTCAAAACTGTAAATATGGTCGTATTCTACAGGTATTTGGATGTTTCCTTGCTCGTTTATATATCCATAATGTTTCCCAATTTTAACTTGACAAAGACCATTCTTTTTGAATTCCCCTATATAATCATATTGGCACGGAACAATGAATTTTCCTGCCCTGTTTACAATGCCCCACTTACCATTTTGTTGAATCTTATAAAGACCACTTCCACATGAATTGTAAATAGGTAACAAAGAACCGTCAATGTACTTTGCGATACCATCATTATCCATTTTGCAGAATGGATTTAAAGAATCAATGATGATGGTGGAAACTCTATAAAAAAGATACGTAAAACCAGTACCATAAGTTTTAAAACAATCACCAAGATACAAATTCATTACGAAATGTTCCTCTAACATGTGTTTAAACAATCTGTAATATGAATCTCTACCAATAAAAGAATCTACCCAATCGCCATTAAGGCCTAGTGTTTCTGTCTTTTCATCCCAAGAGTAGGTCGGAAAATTAATAAAATTCTTCCATTTAGGTTGTATCTTTTTTCTCCTTCCTCTAATATAAACAAATGTTGATTTACCGTTTGATTCTGTGTTTTCTAAATAAAATCTTGAATTCTCAAAAATCTTAAGAAAATGTATGTTATCAAACATCTTACTCATATCATCAAATGTATAACAGAAGTAAGGATCGAATCTATATCTCCTGTTGATGTATGAATCGAATTTATATGTCTTTCTGACGAATGGATTGGATGAATTAACAATGACACATTCAAAAGAGAATCCTAATAAACAACGAAATAAGAAATTATCATCGGTTATAAAACAATCACCAAGGTACAAGTTTCTCACATGATGCATCCTTAATAAAGCGCTAAATAATCTGTAATAATTATTGTTATCAAAATAAACATTTGTCCAATTACCATTTAAGCCAAGCGTTTCAGTTTCTTCATCGAAAAAATAGGTCGAAAGATTATAAAGGTCATTTATATTTCTCCATCTAAGTTTTACCATTTGTCCATTTATATTAACAATTGATGCTTTACCGTTTGATTTTGTTTTGCTTATGGATGGTAACTTTATTTCGCCATTAATAGGGCATAGTACAGAGTATTCATCAATTCGAATCTTATATGCTTCAAGAAATTTACGTGTAGGAGATGTAGAACCTTCTTTTATACATTGATCCATCAAAGTGCTACCATAACGGTAGCATGTTTTCTTATTCCCTACATCATTATATGCCCATTGATAGAAATTCGATTGTGTTTCATAGAGGTAGAGAAGCATTCCGAATTCAGCAAGGGGTTCTTCCACAAAATACACATAAGGATAAGATTTGTGTCTAGGACGATTGAAGTAAGCATGCATAGTTTCATGGGCAAGCGTGGAAACCAGAAGTTCTTCCATTTGTAATCCTCCATATTCCTGTTTCATCTCATCAGGAAATAGAGTGATGTTATTATCTTTAGGATTATAAAGACCCCTTAGTGGCAAATTAGCCAACTCAACCATTTCGTTTCTATGATTCTCGAAAATGTTTTGCAAATCCCTCAATTCCTCTGATATATCATCTCGGCGCCTACCATCAAGTCGATCAATTTCATTCTTCCAATGATTATTAATTTTATCGAATGATTGCTTCATATTTTCCCACGATGGTAGTTGATTTCTTGTTTTGACACCAGGTTCAATGATAACATTAACATTGAGTTTTGTTAGAATATCATCAATTGAAGTAAAACCTCCAAATTTGAAGGGGAGAGTAGAGTTCTTTTCCAGACAATTTTTCTGCTGTGGAGATAATAGTTTGTGATCGTCAATAATATTCATAATCTTGTGTTTTAAAATTGTTTTTATATAGATTCAAGGAGACCATTGAGGACTCGGCCGTAAAATTAAGCAAAAAATATTAAAGATACTTATTATTGAAGAACTTTTTTTACTCATATTGCATTGTTATTCAACAATTCTTGTATTCAATCAGTGCCACATTCACATTGGCAATAAACTCATGCAAGGAATTATTATCCCAAAAGCAATATAAGAAATAATCTCCATCTTGTAGTTCTATTTTGGTACGATAGCGACTGTCGTCTTTCACATTATCAGATGGTTCGTATGACATTTCAGCACATGTTTGAATGTTTGGGAACAATGAACTAAATGTACTATATGACATTTTAATCCCATTTACATTTTCATAGTCAGAAAGCACCTTGTTTACAATAGCTGATACAAGTTTCTCTTCCGATGTGTAGTATTTCCCTTCAAACAAATACACAATATCGCTGTCCAATACCTTATTCCATCCTTCCAATCCTTCCCAGCAAGGATTACCTTTTACGTATTTTAGCCATTCTTGCTGTAAGACAGAATCAACTCCATGTTTTTTCGAATCGAAAATGCTCCTGAAATCCCAGTATCCAAAATCTTCCATCGATACGCCGAGTGCATACTCTGCTGGCTGGGATTCCATAAAATGGATGGCATAGTCATAGAAATCCTTGTCACCATAATCTTTTATTATCCTTATTGCCACTGCATTTGCCATTGATTCTTCACGCCACCTACCAAATTCAGACGAATAAAGAACTTTATCCGTTGTTTGATAGTTCTGCTCATGATTATGAATATCTAACGCAGCATGAGCCAATTCATGAAGTGATACTATTGTAAAGAGCCATTTGAAGTGTTGATCATCGTTTTGAGTACAACATTCAATGTTGGTCAAATATAGTTCAATGTATGGACTATCACCTTTTCGATTTGAATAGTATGCTCCCAATGGGTCTATGATACTATTCTCGTCCCCAACTTCTTCAGGCCTTGAATCACGAAGATAAATGGGTATAGAATGTAACAGGGTAACGATGTTTTCATAGCTCACATCCTCAAACTTCCATATCGGCGATAGCGGAAAAGATGCCTTAAGATGAGAGAGGCGATGGGCTCCGCATTTTAATTGATGACGAGAAAAGTGATTAAAATAATCACGTTCTAAAGGACGCACGACATCAAGTAAAAAAGCCGGAATTCTGAAGTCTAAAACCTTTTTGGCAAGAGTCTCGGGAGCATCATAATTTGAAATCTTCATATTCTTTTTCTGTTAATGAATAGTTATTTGCCATCTGCAATTATTTCACTTGCAAAATTAACAAGAATAAAGAATACAGACAAAAAGAGATGAAGAAGAGGGATGAAATTGCCGTTTTTTGTGATGAACTTACAAGTGCCTTGATGTGGCCATTTACTCCGAAAGACACAAGTATGAATCAAAATTCAATTTTGTGTAATTCCTGTTGCGGCATGTTTTTTAGCAGGTAATCACAATATTCTATGTAATCTTCTACTGATTGTGTATGTTCAGATGCTCTGAAAGTCTTAAGTGCATCATGAAGTGCATCAGACCAGGACGGAATGAGTTCGTTAAAACCATCTTCTTCATTTGCTCTCAAAATATTTTCGGCAATGTAGTATGCTTGTTTCAGAGAATATTTCAATCCTGAAACAGCTTTCTCTTGGATATTGTTTACGCTTTTCAAGAATTTTGAATAGTCTTCAACCTCAGCAATAACAGCATTGTAAACATCCTCGCTCTGAATGCCAAAAATGATTTTCTCAAACCATTCTTCAGATATAGCCCGTTCATAATGAACCATATCATTTTTTGATAAACGTATTGATTCATCATCGGTGCCAAGTATTTTGGAAGCAAAGATGTTTGGCATTGGATATCCATTGTATTTCTTATAATAGCGCTCAATTGCCCCACTTGCTTCAACCCAATAATGCAAATCCAATTTTGCAATATCATCTTGAGTGATGGCTCGTATTCCCTCTTTGCCACTTTGCCCTTGATTGCAGCCTAATACCATCAGTTTATAGCCACCTAACATGTTTCTATAAATTGAGCAAGCAACAATCGATTCACCATAATATGCGACTTTTGCATATTTTGCCATACTAAGAAAATGTTCTTTGCTTCTATATGCTTTTAAACCACCAATATCAGCATAAGATACGGTTAACATATTCCAAAGCGAATCGCCTATTTCTCCTATTTTATCCCTTTCAATGAACTCTACTCTTATCATTGTACTCTTCTTTGCCATGACTCGATAGATGATTACATTTCAATAATAGCCATCTTCCTTGGCAAAAGTACGGCATTATTTTGAGAAGAACAATTTTTTCAAAAGATTTATGGTAAAATATCAATTGAAGGACATTAATAATTGAGTCAAAAATTCATTAATACGCAGAGTAACAAAAAATACGACAGATTTTTATTAAATTCCCTTGAAGGACCATAAATGCTCAAATTTGTTGCTTCGAGCTACTACTATTCAAAGGTAATAATTGATATTCAGCATATTATTTTGTCTTTGGAACGAGATTTTATAACGAGTTTAACGTTATACGTTGTATACGTGTGTAAGGATTTATCTTGTATCGATTTATCAGCGGCAAGATGACGCTGCAATATATAGCCCTATAGCTGATATACATTCCGAAGCTAAAATTTCATGGAGATGAATTATAATTATTTTAGGTCAAATGCAATATCATTGCCTTTAAAAATGGACTCAATAATAAAATTACACCTAATCCTTGTCCATGTATTTGCCAATAAGGGCACCAGCAACATAACCAACTGCCGCACCAATACCAGCACAAATAGCTGACTTACCAATGATAGCACCCAAGACAGAACCAGCAACTGTGAGACACAACCCGAGTGCCAAGAACTTCATTTTTTTCATATACAAATGTTTTTTAACCGAATCTTAATTCAGCAATTCAAGGGAAGTTTATAATGTTCATCTACTTCTCGCCCTTCCATTTCCCTACAAATCATACCTAACAACCGCCACCTGTAATCCCTTTCTCCTGGCAATCTCAATCATGGATCTAGTGCCACGGCTCTTACCATCCCAAAAGGCAATTAGGGCATCTGAAACCTCTGCCATTTCTTCATTTCTGATGGGGCCGGCTGCTCTGCCATGTCTTTCCCAATCAGCTGTAAATAGTAAATGAAAGTATACCGCTAAATTCATCATCAAATATACCAATCTATAGCCATTTGTTGTGATACATATTCACATATCTTTGAACCAGCAACATATCTTGGTACACTCAGCCTTATTATTTGGTATATTATTGCATGATCATTTACAATTCTTCAAAAACAAATAGGGGAGAAATCCCCCCTAAATATGTTATTAGCAAACGTTATTTCCAAAAATCCATTTTTTACTGTCCTAAGATAATATTAACCAAAGCAACGACATCTGAAATATCTACTGCACCATCTCGATTAATATCCGCTCCCTTCGGTGCAAATATCACCATCATCGAATAGTTTGGATAAATGGTGGTTTTCAATACGTTGTCCTTCACATTCTTTGTCACATCCAATCCGTTGATAAGTACACGATCCAATTGGCTACCCTCTTCAGGAGTAAAGACGAATTTGCTTTCTATTCCATCGCGCACGGTGACTTCCCCAAATTTGTTTGTGAAAGTGATATATTCGTTAATTGACACCTTCCCCTGGTCCGAACAAGCCATAGCCAATGAAATGCCAGGCATTTCTTTGTTTCTTCCATGGTTTTTTCATTTTCTGCCAATGTTCCCCGATTCGGCTAACAATAATATACAAGAAAAGCCGGGAACTGTCTAGCCCAGCTTAGAATCGGTGGCAACGCCAATCGCCATTAAGGATATACTGAAACCAAAACAATGTTCCCAGCTCAATCCCATATAGCGATAGGATACAATAATCCTATACAGATATACGAATTGAACGGGAGCACTAGTTCGTTCAGTCCTCCTTGTGGATAATTTGGCGTTTTTCCGATTCGGACTGAGCAAAGAATGCTCTCTTGATCCATGCAGCTGTCCATCTACTCTGAAAGCAGAGGTTCTGCATTGATGCCCCAAATTTAGCGATTAAAAATGAAATACCATTAAAATTCCTTCATTTTTTTTCATTACCGCTGAAAAATAAGTTCCTTTTGCCTTTTTTACGCTAAAAAGAAAAGTTGGTGAAAAAAAATAGGAGAAGGAACTGACCGTTCCCTCCCCATGAATAATTAGTCTTCTACAACCTGGATTTGATGGAATGAATAGAATACATCATCATCCTCATTCTCTTCCTCAAAGTTATCCAAAGCCTTTTCGATGGCTGTCATGTTAGCTTCCACATTCTTATTCACAATTCCAGAAACATACTCAGCCGCTTCCTCAATCGTATTGAACATTTCAGTTCCCTCGTAAGAATCCAGGTAATAGCGTTCAGGAAAGCATTCACCGTCTTTGTCATTTGTCCCGTACCACTGACCCCCAGGCTCTATGTCCAAGTAGTAAACTTTGATTGATGGGAATTTCTGTTCAATGAATTTCCTGAATCCTTCCTGTTCACACCAGGCAGTACTTTGGTAGATGGTGAGTTTATTGGCTCCCTTCTCCATTTTGAAACCAGTTATCTCACCTCTACATTTCCATTCTTCCCAGTTACCACCGAGCTGATCGATGATATTTCCTAGCCAGAGAGTTCCAAAGCCATTCTTCACACGGCTGGTCTTTCTCCTGGCATTTATCTTGATGGCATTGTGTAATTGGCGAATCTCTTTCGGTTCACCGATACATGCATATACTGTATCACACCAGTTAGGCATCTTATTCTCCTTTCTTTTTTTGATTTTTATGTTATTACGATTTTAAGTTATACCTTTTGAGTAGGACCGACACCTGCCATGCTGTAAACGGTTTTCCCTGGCTGGTGACAAATCCTTCCTCGTTCAAGCGTCTAGCCATTTCACTAAGGCTGAGTTCCTGGATGACCAACACCTTGAGCATTGCTATTGCCCTTCGGTTATTCTCATTATCCAATGCCTTCTGCCTGTTAGTGGAATTGCTCTTTGATATGGCCTTTCCCAGATTATTCACAAGATTCTCAGGCTTTCCTAATCGAATACCTCTGGCTTTCTTTGCCTTCAGAGCCTGTTTCGTTCTTTGTGATATTAGTCCTGCCTCGTATTCCGCTATTGATGCAATGATATGCAGTACAAGACGGTTAGCCTCTGGGAAATCGCAGAACCTGATTTCAACATCGCTCTCCAAAAGTTTGCTGGTAAATGCGACGTTCCTTGATAGTCTGTCGAGCTTGGCAACGATTAGTGTAGCTTTTGTCTTTCTACATAATTCCAGTGCCTCTGCCAACTTCGGTCGGTCAGTTTTCTTTCCGCTTTCCGTTTCAACGAATTCAGCGATAGGCTTGATCTGACCCAAATGATTTTGTATTATCTCTCGCTGTGCCTCTATTCCAAGATTGCTGAGTGATTGCTTCTTGGTGGACTGACGCAAGTAGGATACATAACTTGTCTGTTCCATTTTAACATTCTTCACGTTTATTATACGCTCGTTCAGTATTTGTGAAATGGGCGAAAAAAGGAGATTCTCGGAAAAATAGATTTCTCACATAATTCCAAAAATCTCCTAATCTTGATTGTCAACTATTCTCAATTCCTAC
>OCVV011200680.1_pt1 | contig 16006 bp, 14 predicted proteins | sample 1539721 | NCBI WGS metagenome assembly OCVV01 (sample SAMN02144230, study PRJEB22623) | gut metagenome | biome: sheep rumen | host: Ovis aries | place: New Zealand
ATCGTGAGCAAGGCCGACATCTTCGTGGTCATCGGCACCTCGCTGAAGGTCTATCCGGCAGCAGGGTTCATCAACTATGCCCACCATGAAGTGCCAAAGTTCGTAATTGACCCAGGAGAGATGGAGCAATGCACGCATTTGGGCTTCACTCACTTCAAAACCACTGCCACAGAGGGCATGAAGACGCTGCTGGAGGCATTCAAGGAATTGTAATTATCGATTATGGCATAATATGAACAATATGGATAAGGGTGAAATACTGGCAGTAATTAAAAAGAAGGTATACTATGCAGAATTGCCGTCAAAGATGGACGTGAGAGTTATGAATGACACTCTACATATCATCATTGATGCAGATGGAGTCCTGCAGAACATGCAGAACGACGCATCGGCTTTTGAGGGATGGGTGTTCTGCATCAAGTCGTTCTTTCCCAACATAACTAATGTCATCATTGACTGGGAGGAGCCTGTTCTCTCTCTGGAAGAGAAGGTTCAAGCAAACCAAAGGAAACATTTCAATCGGTTTTTATTGCGTGTCGTATGGTTTATAGAGAATTATCCTTGGGCAACAGTTGCCGAAAGCAAGAAAGAGACCATTGAAATGTTTGGTCGAAGAATCAGCCAACTCACGCTTAACTTCCCGCTTCAAGACAGCAAGGACAAAAGCGAGAAAGGTGATAATGACAGGGCGATGAAGTATGAAGCCATGCTCGAAACGGCTGTCTACCAATATCTGTCTACGTTAGGCAATGCCAATCACCAACTGCCAATGGGCTTGTTCGACGGAACTGTGAGTAAAGCCACCGCCATTACTCCTGGAGGAGCAAGTCAGGCAGACCTCTGGAGAATTGACCATGACAAGTTCTATGTTTACGAACTCAAAGACTGCATCAATTCAGACAATACTCATGTTGGCATCATCACCGAGCTGATGTTCTATGCCAATGTCCTATATCGCTTACTCATCACTCACGAAATACAATATCCGCTCGAAGCAGATAAGTTCCGCACAGACAAGAGAGAAAAAGCTTCAAGGGGTCTTGAACTTGTTCTCGATGCCATCCATGCGCACTCCATCACAGAAATCAAGGCAGTGCTCTTAACTGACAGACTGCATCCACTCATCGAATATGCAAAAGAACTGCTGTTGAGTGACATGAACCAGGGAATGGCTGCCATCAAGTTTGAACATTCAACTGTATTGCAACTTTTGCCTGCAGAGTTGATACCTGCACCTACATACAAAGAACTGCAGGGTGCACAACAAATTAGAGTGCTTCAGACATTGCCACAGTTCAAGGACATAAAAGGTGGTGGTACATGGAAAGCCGGTTTGCAGAACATCCAGTTACCTTACATTATCGAGGATGGCCAAGAGGTGACAAATCTCTATCCTTCCATTCGTGAAGCTGCAATAGAATATTTCCGAAAGAATGGTATAGGATGGTGGAAAAGTCATGATGCGATTAATGTACCAACAGGCCACATGCTTTCATCTCAAATAAGCTGTGTAAACCATCTGTTCCCATTTATGAAGGGAGAAGAAACATCAGCTCTTCTGTTAGTGCTTAATTCTGTTCAGCACAAATACCATTTCACGAGAATTATTCCCAATCCATTAGACAAGACCGATTGCAACGGGAATGTATGTTTTGAATTTGTGTGGAAAAATCGCTCATTACTTGGCGAAAGGACAGAAAAGCGGGGAGCCATGTGTACCTCCATTGATGCCGTCATATATGCTGAGACGATAGATCATAAGCGAGTGCTCATCCCTATTGAATGGAAATATGTGGAGACATACGAACACAAACGTGCTCCACAGGTTTCGATTGACCGCTATCCATCACGCATCCACACCAATTCAAATATAACAGCATGGAAGGAGGCATATGAGTATGATCCACTTTATGAATTGGTGCGTCAAACTTTGTTAGTAGAGAATATTATTTGGAGCAATGACACGGTTCTGCCGGTTGTAGATTACTTGCACATCAATGTTATTCCCAACGGCAATGAAGAATTGCGTAAGGAAATCAGCACCTATGCTCAAGGGCTGAAAGATGTCAGCAAATTCATTGTTATCGACCCCAAGCAACTGATGTGTCCCATCAAGGACACACATTCAGACTTATACAACTACCTTGATGCACGATATTGGCAATAAAAGAAAGGAGAAAAAGATATGGCATATACATACAAATATCCAAGACCGGCTGTTACGGCTGACTGTATTATAATAACGAGGGAGGCAGAGCCAAAGGTGCTGCTTATCCAGCGAGGGAATCCTCCTTTCAAGGGTGCATGGGCATTCCCCGGCGGTTTCATGGACATGGATGAGACCACGGAACAGTGCGCTATCAGAGAGCTGGAAGAAGAAACAGGGCTTCAAGTGTCGGATGTTCATCAGATTGGAGCATATTCCAAGGTTGACCGTGATCCAAGAGGGAGAACAATAACCGTCGCTTATCTGGCCATCATCGATGAACCTATTGCTGTCACTGGCCAAGATGATGCTGCTAAAGCTGAATGGTGGCCACTGTCGGACTTGCCACATCTGGCATTTGACCATTATGACATTATGCAGGATGCGATAAGAAAGACGCATTTGATAATGGAGTGTAGTGAAAAAAGGATTCAATAATCAAGAAACATCTAACCTCTGCCACAGTTTGGCGCACCCTTGTCATACTTTTGCAGAAAAAACATATAAATATGGACAACGACAGAGGACAAAGTTTGATTACCAAATACGTCTGGGTGATAGAGACCATCTATCGTAGACGTAAGATCTCGTTCAAGGAACTGAATGAGCTGTGGCTTTGTGATGACATCAGCAGAGGTGTGGATATTCCCAAACGCACCTTCGACAACTGGCGTTATGTCATCTGGGATATGTTTGGTATCAACATCGCCAATGAGGGGCGTGGCGAATACCGTTATTACATTGAGAATGAAGAGGATATTAGCAAGAACGGACTCCGTTCCTGGCTCTACAACACTTTCTGTGTGAGCAACGCCCTTGCAAACAGCCAGAGCATCAAAGACCGTATCATTCTGGAATATGTGCCGTCTGGCCAGGACTACCTTCAGCCCATCATCGAGGCCATGAAGGAAAACCGTGTGCTCAACATGACCTATCACAGCTATTGGAAGGACGAGGAGAACAACTTCGATGTGCAGCCATATTGTGTTAAACTATTTCGTCAGCGTTGGTACTTAGTTGCTCGAAGCACCTATTCCTATTATTATAAGAAAGGACCGCGTATCTATTCTCTTGACCGAATTAAATATCTTCATGCAACAGATGAGAAATTTGAAATGCCGAAAGACTGGACAGCACAGGATTTCTTTGATGGCTGTTTTGGTATTATAGCCGAACAGTCTGTCAAAATTCAACCAGTTAAGTTAAAGGTGTCAGCAGGACAGGCCAACTACATCCGTGACCTGAAGATGCACGAGTCGCAGGAAGAGATAGAGCGCAACGAAGAGTACAGCATCTTTACCTTCAATCTCCGTCCTGAATTCGACTTCCAGCAGGAACTGCTTTGGAATGGTGAAGACATGGAGATACTTGAACCCTACTGGCTCCGCAAAGAGATAGCAGGTAAGATAAAGAGAATGTGGAACAAATACAAAGATGACCCGAAATGAAAGATTTTGCAGCTATAGATTTTGAAACGGCTAACAATGAGCGCAGCTCTGTTTGTTCTGTTGGTATCGTCATTGTTCGCAATGGTGAGATTGTGGATTCATTTTACTCTCTCATCCAGCCAGAGCCGAACTATTACAACTACTGGTGTTCTCAGGTTCATGGCCTCTGTCATGAAGATACTGACGATGCACCTGTATTCCCGAAAGTATGGGCACAGATAGAACCTCTGATAAAGGGCTTACCACTCGTTGCTCATAACAAACCTTTTGATGAAGGTTGTCTGAAAGCCGTATTCCGTGTCTATCAGATGGACTACCCTGACTATGAGTTCTACGACACCCTATGCGTCTCACGACGTGTGCTCCCAGATTTAGAAAATCACCAGCTTCAGACAGTAGCAGCAGCATGTGGATATGAGTTGGAAAATCATCACCACGCACTTGCCGATGCAGAAGCATGTGCGTGGATTGCAAGAGAAATATTGTGAACATTAGAAGTAAGCAAACTGTAATACTATATGGAACAAAGAACACAGTTCAAACGATTAAGTAGTTATATTTATGACGAACATCCTTTGTTTGTCATACCCAATTATCAAAGAGGATATAAGTGGTCAGTTAAACCAAAAGATAAAGATTCCTCTTTGGAACATCTACTACATAACCTTGTAGACGAATTCCGAGTTAATCCTAACAATGACTATTTTCTACAAGGAGTGACCGTTACTGAAAAGATGGTTAATGGGAGAAAGAATGTCATTTTGATAGATGGTCAACAGCGAACAACAAGCATTTATCTTATCCTATGGTATCTATCAAATAGTAACCTTCAGGACACTGTTGAGCATAATTCTTTTGATTTGTCCTATGACGTAAGGGAGTGTTCACAACTTATTCTTTCCGAATTGAAAAGTATTTCGCCAGATAGCGTAGAGACTCTTAAAGAAGATTTGTGTTCGGCGCAATCTTTGGAATCCTATTATGAGACTATAAAAAAGGACAATAACCAAGATGCCTATTATTTTATTCAGGCAACCCATCAGATTCACAGCATCCTAAAAGATGTCGAAAAATTAGATTTCCAAAAATTCTTGTTGAATAAAGTGAGCCTATTGTATATTGTCGTTAGTGAGGACAAAGCCGTTAAAACATTCACAATGATGAATGGCAATAAGGCAACGATGTATCAAGAAGAGTTGATAAAAGCAGAAATGCTCCATGCTGTCTCTAGCAAGCAAACCACTCTTACACAATATATGTCACCCGAAAAGCAGTTAATGCAAATTTGGGCACAATCTTGGGAAGGAAATTCATTACGAAGTAAATATGCAAGAGAATGGGACAAATGGCTGTATTGGTGGAATAGAAAAGACGTTAAAGATTATTTCAACACTTCTAAACCAATGGGTCTGCTTTTGGAGTTTTATGCACTCAGAAAGAAGTCATTAAAAACACTGGACTATAAAGAATTCAAACAACTATTGGGTAGTAGTACAGCAGAATATCAAGCAAAACAGATATTTAAGGACTTGCGAGATTTGCAAAAATCCTTCGAGGATTTATATTCTACCCCCCAAATTTATAACTACCTAAAGATGTCGCTGCTATGTAACACTGGTAGGGAGGATATGATGGATATTTTACTTTTCTTCATATCTAACAAACATAATATCACAATTCTAAAGGATTATGCCAACTGGAGATTGGTTGGAGCTACTCATCGAGAATTCTGCCATCCTGAAACTTTAAAAGAAGAGGAAAAGACAAAAGAAACGAAAGCAGAAAACGTACTTGAATCTTTATCCAAGAATCGAGTGTATGGAGAATCAGACGATTTGGCTTTTAAGCAGTTACTTAGACTAAACGTAGAGGAATACAACAAGCTTCAAGGTGGTCGAGGCCAAATATTTGATTTTTCAATCTGGAAAAATAAATCTTTGGAACACATCTATCCAAAATCCAGAGTTTATCATATTGCTCTAGATAAAGATAAAAATCCCTTGTTTGAAGATGGTCAACAAATTTACAAAAGAGGGGATGGTTCAACTATATCAGAGCGTGAATTGAAAAGGCTAATTGATGAAAAACCAGGAACGATGCTTGACAGACAATCCTTTAATAGTGATGGGAGTGAGCATTGTATAGGTAATTTAGTCCTTTTGTACGGGAGAGACAATTCCAAATTTGGGGCTAAATCATTTGAAGAGAAAAAAGAATTGTATTTCAACCCTGACGCAGAAAAAGAAGGACTTAGTTTCAAAAGTAGGAGTCTTTTGCATTCTATGTATGCATTTGCAAAGTCAACGTGGGGCGTATCTGAAATACAACAACAGAAAGAGAACTTTATCGAAGATTTCAAGAAAACATATAAAATCAGTTAATGATATATGAGTACGTTAAGAAACGGTGAAGAATTCACTCTAAGAGAATTGTTCTCACATGACAACAAAATAGTTATACCTGACTTACAACGTGATTATTGCTGGGGAGATAGTGCATTCATTGAGCATGAAAAAAGCCAGAAAGAACTTGTATCGGGATTTGTTGGGGACTATTTACTGTCTTCATATAAAGAGAAGTCGGCGAATAGTAAAGATCTCATGTTAGGGCTTGTTTATGGATATGAAGAACCATTAAATTGTTACAATATATGTGATGGTCAACAGCGTATAACTACGTTGTTTCTGCTCTTGGGCATGGTAAATAGATATTCAGACGGCGAATTCAGTGACTTCATAATATCTACAAATGAGATGCAAGATGATTATGAACCGCATCTTCTTTATTCCATTAGAGAGAGTACGCTTTATTTCCTTAGTGACCTTTCTTTGCATTTCTTTATTGAAAACTCTTTATCTAAAGTGTCATTCATAAAAGAATCTGACTGGTATTTTGATGAATATGAACGTGATGCGTCAGTTCAAAGCATGTTAGCAGCTTTGGAAACGATAGAGAAACTATTAAATAGCGAGAAGGAACTTGATTATAAATCGTTTGGTCATTTCCTTCTTCAAAACTTAAAAATGATTTACTATGATATGGAAAACCGTGCAAGAGGTGAAGAAACATACATAGTAATAAATACGACTGGTGAGCCATTGTCATCAACAGAAAACATTAAGCCCATATTATTAGGAAGCATTAAAGAAAACAATATTTATAATGAGCAATGGGAAGAACGTGAAGATTGGTTTTGGCAGAACAGAGGCAAAGACCTATGCGCTGATGATGGGATGAAACAGTTCTTTGTTTGGTTTTGGCAGTCACGGCTATTGCAGGAGTTTTCTTATAAAGACGATAAACCATATCCAATAGATCCCAAAAAGGAGTTTTTGAATTTGGATCGAAATAAGTATTCGATAATTCTTGATGAAGTACATGAATATTATTTGTCTTTGAAGTATCTTATTGAAACGCTGGATAATGATGACAAAATTAGGGAGCAACTATCTTTTATTCAATCGCCAAAGAAAAGTGGGATTGGTTCATTCTCATGGTTAAGAGAGCAAGACAATAACATCGTACTCCCATTATTAGCATTTATCCAAAAGTACCCCGAATCAAAACAGCTATATGCCTTCACTAGAAGAATTAGACGTAACTGGTATGATTTGAAAAGAGAACGTCATATGAGAAGTGAAGAAGGGCAAGCTGCTTACAACTACTATTTTGTCGATTGGAGATACTTATTACAAATTATCAAGAATTCAGAATCAGACGAAAGCATATTATACTATAATACGGAATTGAATTCCGAACATATTAGGCCTATTGCTAATGTTCGATTAAATCAGTGGTTTAATGAGGATGAGATAAATAAAGTCGCATTATGTACCAATTCTGTAGAAAAAGAACAAAAGCTATGGGAATGGGAGGACAATAAGGACATTATGGGGGATTTATCTATTATCTGGAAAGTTCTTGACCAGAATGTTAATTGGACTGATGCAGAGAAGGTCTATACAAACTATAATATTCTTCTAAATTGCTTCTGCGATGAAGAATATGTTAGAAAAGAAAACAACCCAATATTAACTAATCTTGCGAATTATTATCGCCTTTTCCGTGTTCTAAGAGGCTATTATGCCCCTGGTCATATTGATTATACCAAAAACATGAATGGAGCTTGGTTCTCATGGAGAGAAGAGCATCCTGCGTATTTCCACTATATGTTAGATCCCGCACTAGTTCGTGTCTTAGGGGCAAGCAATATAGAAGAAATGTTATTACGCATTAAAAATGAGGTAAGAAAGTCTGTTTTAAAATCTGGGATTGTAGAAAACTATGTTCCATGCATTAATGATGACAACTTCAAGTCAATATCATATCTAAAATTATGGCTTACTTCAAAAGTGTTATGGGCTGAAAAATATGATTTGCTGTTAAGTTACTATGATGGAGCAGGAATCGCTGCTTGGGATGATTGTCAGAGGAACAAAATCGATGTCGATTTACCATTTAGTGTTGCAAATTCCCATTGTGGATATGCAATCTGCAGACCCGCAAATCGTATCGCTTATGTCGCAAACGACAAAAAAGACAAAGAAGAGTACTTTGACACCATGATATCTGTAAATAAAACTATTGATGAAGTCAATAGCGAGATTAACGACTTGTTCCTAAACTTTTTATCCTCAGAGGAAGTGTAAATGATTTATTTCTTCCCCTCTGATTAAAAACAGATTAATAGTATGCCCACCTACATCTCCAACTCCACGCATTACAAGGATGTGCTTTCACGGGTACAGTCCGTGAAGCACATGCTTTGGATAGGTACAGCTGACATAAAAGACCTGTATGTGGAGGTGGGTAAAGAGAAGAAACCATTTCTGGCTCTCATTGCCCAACTCATCTGCCGTGATGTGGAGGTGAGACTCATTCATGCAAAGGAGCCTGGCCCAAACTTTCGGGAGGACTTTGACAAATATCCTATTCTCTATGACCGCTTGGAGCGAGTTCTCTGTCCTCGTGTTCATTTCAAGATGATTGTCTTTGACGGAAAAGAAGTATATATCGGTAGCGCAAACCTTACAGGTGCCGGTATCGGTATGAAGACGGATAATAAAAGAAACTTTGAAGCTGGCATCCTTACTGATGACAAAGAAATTGTCGAACAAGCAATGAACCAGTTCGATGAAGTATGGATGGGTAAATTCTGCAAGACCTGCAAGCGACGAGACTTTTGTATAGACCCAATTGTATAATTGGGGGAAATAATAACATTTTTCTTAGACCTTTGCCACCAGTTGGCGTAAGTTCAGATTTACTTTGCACAAAAATAATAATTGTGATAAAACATAAAAGCTTATCGATTCGTACATTTGAATGTCCATTCCCATTACTCAATAATGGATGGATGCGCCAGTATTAGGGAATTGGTGGATGCAGCCATCAAAGACAGAATGCCCGGCATTGCAATTACTGATAATGGCAATATGTTTGGTATCATGGAATTTTTCGACTATGTTTGTCGCATTAACATCGAAAGACAAAAGAAAGGCAAGAAGTCTTTCAAACCTATCATCGGGTGTGAGCTGTATGTGGCAAGACGTGGTTCCAAAGAACAAAAAGAAAACATCGAAGACATTAAAGGCTATCATCTGACAGTTCTTGCCAAGAACCTAACAGGCTATAAGAACCTCATTAAGATTGTGAGTAATGCATGGACTGAAGGTTTATATGGTTACCCCCGAACAGACCGTGTGGATCTGGAGAAATACCATGAAGGCCTGATTGTCCTCTCAGGTAGTGCTGGCAGCGAGGTTTTTTGTAAGATTTCCAATGATGATACTGTCGGGATGGAGGCAACCATCAAATGGTATCAACAAACTTTCGGAGAGGATTATTATCTGGAATTACAGCGTTGTGCAGATTATGACTTGAAAATCAACACACCAAGTGATCTGATGCTTGAACAGCAAAAGGTTAATGCCGTTCTAATGCAGAAAGCAAAAGAATATGGAGTAAAGGTAGTCGCCACAAATGATGTTCATTATGTGGCTCCAGAAGATTTAGCAGCTTACAACATCCAACGATGTGCAGCTATGGGTAAGACAATGGATGAATTCGCCAAAACAAATATACTTCAATTCCGCTGGTTGACAAGCAGAAAATATATGTGCGAATTGTTCTCTGATGTTCCTGAAGCTATAACCAATACGATAGAGATATATAATAAGGTTGAATTCTATGACATACGCCATGCTCCTATTATCCCCACAATTGAAATTCCAAACGGCTTTAAGAATGATAGAAAGGACAAGGAAGATAACTATTTAGAACACCTTGCTTTTGCCAAAGCAAAACAAATATACGGGGAATTGCTTCCTGAAGATGTGACTGACAGACTTCGATTTGAACTGGAAATTATCACGAAAAGAGGAGCTTCTGGCTATTTCCTCTTTCTGCAAGATGTAGTTAATACCGCTCAATCAGAGCTTGGCGTTTGGGTCGGTCCTGGACGTGGCTCTGCTGCTGGCAGCCTTGTATGTTATTGTTTGGGGATTACTAAAATAGACCCATTGAAACATGACCTGCTTTTCGAACGGTTCCTTAGTATAGATGGCACGATGTTTCCAGACATAGACATAGACTTCGATGATGAAGGTAGGGAACTTGTTCTTGAATGGCTTCAGAAGAAATATGGCAAGGAATGTTGTGCTCATATTGTGTCGTTCAGCACTTTCTCTACTGCAAATGCATTCAGTACCGTTGTACGAGTCTGTCAATTGCATACACCTGAGACAATGGCAATAAATGAAGTTCTTTCGTCTCAATTTGGTTATTCATGGCGTTCTATAAAAGACGTCATTAAGTATAAGTCAAAGCTGAAGAAGATGATTCGTAAAGCAGGTCTGCCTTTGGATTGTGCTATGGAAAATACTGCTATTCTGGAGCGAAAAGTACGTGGTCTGGGAATTCATGCTTGTGGATTTATTGTAGCTAATGAACCAATATCAAACTGGGTACCTATTTCCCCTTTTTGTATTGAGGACTCCACTGGCAATGATCAGTTATTGAGATGTGTCCAGTATGATGGAAGGACTGTGGAATCATCTGGTCTTCTGAAGTTTGATTTCCTCGGACTGAAGACATTATCCCAAATGAGAGATATTTGTCGGCTTATTAAAACGCGGAAAGACGAGAATTTCAATATTGATATGATTCCGATTGATGATGAGAAAACATTAATGCTGTTTAAAATGGGGCAAACCGATGGCGTTTTTCAATTCAATTATCAAGGGATGCAGAAATATTTACGCAATCTTCATCCCACTTGCTTCGAGGATTTGGTAATCTTGAATTGTATGTATCGACCAGGCATAATGGAAGATATACCAACACTCATCAAGCAAAAAAAATCAAAGAAAGGAATAAAGTACATCATTCCTTGTATGGAAAAGTACCTTCACAATACTTATGGCTCCATTGTTTATCAGGAACAGTTGATGATGCTTTCTCGCTTGATTGCTGATTTTAGCAGAGGTGAGAGTGACCTGTTGAGGAAAGCCCTCGGAAGAAGAAAAACAGATGTACTCTCTGTTCTGAAACAAAAATTCATAGAAGGTGGAATGAAGAATGGACATAAAAAGAATGCTCTTGAAAAGGTCTGGAATGAGATGGAGCGTAAAGGAATTTATGCTTTTAATAAGTCTCATGCCGTTTGCTACACTTGGCTGGCCTATCAAATGGCTTACTTGAAAGCCAATTATTCAATAGAGTTCAGACAAGTCATCGAGAAGTATAATTCAGACTAATTACATTATTTTTTGTAGTTCAGCATGTAGATATTTCGTAAATAAATCTATTGATAATGGAATTTCCTTTGACCTCTGCCACCAGTTGGCGGAGGTCTTGGTTTTCTTTGCAACATATTTAAAAAATAAAACAATGATGAATGAACAAAACCAATCTTCAAATGAGATTAAAGTGATGGAGGAATTGTTTCCCAAGGGAAGAGTCTCTATTTTGGCAGCTCGCCCTGGAATGGGCAAAACCACATTCGCTTGTCATATAGCAAAACAATTGACTTATCATAAGGAAAATGTTCTTTATGTCAATATGGGATGTGACCATATAGATGTGGATACATCAGATGACGATACTCGAGCGTGGAAATGTTGCATATTTGATATGCCTCGTGTCTCAATTGAAGATATATCGTTTGTCTTATCAAGAAGGTATTCTTTTGACACTGTTATTATTGACTATGTAGAACTGATGGATTTTGTTATAGGGGCAGAGTGCCTGAAAAGAACAGAAGAACTAATAGCTATCTGGCATTTTCTTGACACAGTTGCGCAGAAAAAGAATATTCGAATCATCGGTATTTCACAGTTGGAACTCCGCTTTGACGCAACAAACAAAGAATGTCTTGACAATGTTATGAAGTACCTTAAAAGGGATTTTGTTAAGGAAAGACTTGTCGTATTACATCGTCCTGGCTATTATGAGGCACAAAAGGATGAAATTCAGCCATTGCAATTAATTACGCTTAAGAAGATAATTCCATACACAATTAAGTTGATACAATGGGAAAAGAAGTAATATTTACAGATTCTCAGTTACAGAAATTAAACAAGCCAGGATTATGGTTTGTTTGTTCGGAGCATCCTGCTTCTGAACTGAAACAGTACATATATGACTTTGCTGTAGAATCAGGGTTACCTATTGTGGTCTATTCTGGTAGATCTAAAAAGGAAATACAGAATGCTGTCATTGATCGAATAAAAACGAAATGTATAGAAAACGCTGAAAACGAAAATGAAAGAAATTGGCTGGAGCAGGAAATGATGGAATACAACAATCATGGTTTCTTTTGGTATCCTGAAGAATTGAACGATTTTATTCCGAATGGCTCTTTTTGGCGTAACTATGTTTGCTTTGATGAATTCAAGATTCTTTCATTCACAAACTGCTTTTCTAACTTATACCTTATAGATAACTTGTCAGAGCTATGGCTTGATGAAGAAGATAGTTTATCACAAGATTTGATTTCGATAGAGAAAGAGGCTATTGAGTATAAAAAAACCGTTATTGTTTTTGTTTCACCTAATGATTCTTATTATGACAGTAAAAGAGATTTTTAACACGAAGGCTGTGCAAGAAATAGAAACGGAGATTCTAACCTTGCAATACGAAACTGAGAAAAGAAAGTTATTCAGAGACTATGAAGGAGTCGCTATAGAGAGGCTATTGGGGGTAAGAAGGAATATCCTCAATGAATATTTCATCATGGACGAAAACTATAAGCAGTTATTATATGAATTCAATGAAGCTCTGAAACTACAGCTTATTGATATGCGCAATAGAACAATAAAGCTCTTTGAGTCTGTAAAGGATAACGATGTTAAAAATAACATGGTTGTGAAGGGTAAATGCTTTCTTGGATATGAATATTCCAAAATTCATCCTGTCCAGACCGTCAGAGCCAAAAAGATGTGGGCTATGTTAAACGGAACGATGGATGACTTTATGCCTCTGTATGATGATGGTGCATGCAGTTTCGAAATAGAGACCTGGGGTGATTCTATTCATATCCAATCTGAAAATGAGATGTTGTATTTGGGGGAAGAACCAGACAACTGGAATGAAGGATTGGATAGAGAATTAACCAAGGACATGCATCTGATACATGCATTTCATAATCTATATGAACATTTGGATTTTTCGATTTATGACTTACTATGGGTGAGAGACTTTAATATCGAGCTACATGCAGAGATAGACTATCACACATATAAAAGTGATGAATTTGGAGATGATTTAGATTGGGGTAAGTGTGACTATTTTGATTAAACAATAAAGAATATGACACTTCACGAATTATTGCATCAGGTCTCGTTTGACGAGATTGTGCCGTTCATTGAACAATATCATGGTTGGAATGCATTGGCATTGTATAAAATCCACTATGATTATCTGTGCCATTTGATACCAGAATTAGGAGAAGAGACAACGGCAACGGTGAGTAATGGTGAGCTTGACGAGAGCTGGCCAGAGCCGCATTTAGACGCTCATCCCTTGGAAGGAGACTATTGGGAACATTCTCTTGCCAAGGAACTGATAATAGAACCAGATGTTAATGCATCATTGGCTGAGATTGCTATGTGCCGTCTGTGGCACACATCGTTTTGGGGCTTCACAGAAGAGCAGAGAGATGAAAGGTTCGAGAACCTGGACTATTATTCAGAGGATATGCTTGACCACGATATAACGCGCCTACGAGCCATGAAAGTTATCCGTGCCGTAGAATCAGCTGGTGGTAAGGTTCCTTCTATTAAGGAATACTTAAAAGTACGAGCATTCCATAACACGATACGAAGCAAATGCAAGGAGTTAAAGTCACACAGAAAGCCTTTTGCTAAAGCTGGCATACGCAGAAGTTCAATGCGCAGTTATGCACGCCATATCATCCGAAAAGAATACTATAATCGAATATGGGTGGCAAGTGACGTTGTTAGGGCAATATTAAAATCGCCTATGTCTCAATCTGAAGATTTAAAGCCGTTGTTCTTGTGTGACCATATGCAGTCATACGAACATAAAACATTGTCTTATGACAGCCAGAAACGAGTTGCATGGATGAAAGAACTGATTGAAAAATATGAAGCTTACAACTTGCCGCCACTGAAGAACTGCGTTGTCTGCATAGGCACGTCTTCCGCTCATCCCTTCAGGGTCGAGGAAGCGAGCATCATAGAATGTATTGTTTCACGTTGCTCAGGCTCCAACTTGTTCTATATCTATACAGATGAAGATTTGGGGCAAGACATGAAAATAACGACAGTATTTTACGAGTAAAGCATAATCATGTATCACATTATTTAATTATCAATTATGGCACTTTGGAGAATTGTAGTTAAAAACAGCGGCAATGCCGCATGTAAAAACAAGCGGCAACGCCTTGAAAAAGGCATGTTTATTGAAACGAGCACGGTCTCGCCCGTACCACCTATCGGTGTTAGCAGTCAACGGTCATTATTGGTTCAGCTCTTTCTAAACAAGTATGGTATTGAGATTGCGACACAGAACATGACTCGTTCTTACTTTGATTGTGACAAAATAGGATAGATATGGGAAATACTAATAACGAGAATTATCCCAAGTTATCTTTTTGGGAGCATATCCAAATAAGACCCACCATGTATATTGGGCGATTAGGTGATGGATCTTTAGCAGACGATGGTCTCTATGTTATGTTGAAAGAAGTAGTTAATAATGCTGTTGATGAACTCGAAAACAAATCCAATGGTCAAATTGAAGTGGATTTGATGAATGAACATCGCATTACCATTCGCGATAATGGTAATGGTATAGCATTAGATAAGCTGACTCAATGTTTAGAAGTAGTAGAATCAAATGCGTTCTATCCAACAGGTAAAAAATCTATTGGCCTACATGGTCTGGGGCTTAGAATTGTTAATGGACTTAGTTCGTATTTTGAAGTAAGAAGCTATCATGACGGCAAAGTTAGAACTGTTATTTATGACTGTGGATTATTAAAGAAGGACATAACAAAGCCTACAAATGAGAGTAATGGTTTATATATTTCTTTTGAACCGAATATTGCTCTATTCAAGGACTATCGATTCCATGATGATATTCTGAATGATATGCTTCGTAACTATTCATATTTGAACACTGGATTGTCCATTAGATATAATGGCTTGCAAATGCTGTCTTTTAATGGGCTGGCAGACATGTTACACGACAATGTTAAGTCTGAAGCAATATACCCCATTATACATTTCATTGGAAATGACATAGAGATTGCTTTTACGCATACATATCGGAGTGGAAGTACAATCTACTCATATGTGAATAAGCATTATACGTCCTTTGGAGGCACTCATCAAGAGGCTTTTGAAAAGCACTTTATCAAAACCATGAAGAGAGTCTATGGCAGAAAAAAGAACGATGCCATACTCTATGGTTTGGTGGCCGCAATTGCAATTAGAGTTGACAATCCCATCTTTGATTCATCGACAAAAGTAAAACTATCATCAAACATAATGGAAGAGAATGGTGTATCTATCGACACCTATATTGGTGATTTCTTGGAAAAACATCTGTATGATTACTTATGTGCACATCCTGATGTTTCAAGTACCATTAAGTCAACAATTAATGAATATAAATAAGCAGTAATGTAGGAGCGGCCAACCGTGATGGTTAGTCGCTCCTTCCTTTTTAGCTTTCTTCTTCACTGAAGAACGAGCCTACAGGCATGGTGGCATCTTCGGCAACACAGCAGTTGTAACGTTCGCGGCTGCGACGTTCGCGAGCGAACATGGCCTTGGTGCCGGCTTCGTCCTGTTGGAACTCCAAGTGCTCGTCGATGGCGAAGGAA
>OCVV011283385.1_pt1 | contig 16005 bp, 42 predicted proteins | sample 1539721 | NCBI WGS metagenome assembly OCVV01 (sample SAMN02144230, study PRJEB22623) | gut metagenome | biome: sheep rumen | host: Ovis aries | place: New Zealand
AAGCCGTAATATTACACAAATAATTGCGGAAAAAATTAGTGAAAGTGCCTATTGACAAAAATAGGGCGCGCCTGGACCATGCGCGCCCGGCCGCAAATAAAAAAAGGAGATTATTCAATCTCCCTCTTGGAAATAATAAAAATCATTTTTGATACATTCACTTGCGAAAAAGCAAAGTTCATTTTCATGACACAATTCACAATGCTGGCACAAGTGGCTGTGTTTAATAACTTCAATTAAGAAATCATTCAGCTCTTTTTCTTTTTCTTTCTTTTCAGCAGTCATAAGTAAATTCTCCTACATACGGATCGAATCCGCAATCATCATCAATGTTATCGGGTTCAAAATCATAGTCACAAAAATTTTCATTATCATACTGCATCAGAAAAATTTTGCTTCCTTCATGCTGTGCGGACAGCTCTCGTGCTTCCTCAAGGCTCGTGCAAGGAACACCTGCGAAAGAACCATCTTCCTTAACTACTGCGTAAAGCTCATCGAACCAATCAAAATCTCTTGCCATTTCTTTTATCTCCTCTCTGTTGGAATCTCAAATTCTTCGGGTGTAAGTCCAGCTGAACTTTCCATAATGTAATCACAGTAATTTCCAAAAGGACATTCAGCACATTTTGCCCATTCAGTATTTTCTCCGCACGCTTCTTTTAAAAGAGTCATAGCAGTAATTATCTTTTCTTTCCAATCCATTGTATTTTCTCCTCTCTCTTGATGGTTTAAGTATACCATAGGTGAGATTATTTGTCAATACTTTTTTGAAAAATTTTTGCGGCGGCCCGGGCAAAAGGCGGTTTAATCCGCCTCTCCTTCCACCAGTCTACCGAACAGCGCGCAAGTATATTTCCATTTATCATCATTTTCAGCGATGAATTCATAATCTTTTTTTGAGAGGGGGTCAGGAATTCCGCCCATGATCCAGATCCAAGTCGTCCAGATTTCTTCATCCCCTAATCCAATAATGTATTCAGTCATCTTCTTGAGTATCTTTATCCGTATCTGAACTAACTCCTTGTGAGTTATAATTACACTCATTTTAATTCCTCCTTCTGGATTTCACGCTGAAGTAAAAACTTGCCAATTCTTCTTGCTTTTCTTCTGAATCTTTTTTCGAGCTTATTTCTTGAGGGAGTGTGATAAACAACGTGCCTACAATTTAAATCCCAACAAGTTAAATCGAAAGTTGTCAGTCTTTTAAAATAATCTTTAGTCATTTCTTTATCTCTCCTTTCTTGACTAAAGTATAACACATTTCCTTTTGGTTGTCAAGCACTTTTTTGCCCCGGGCAGAATCTGCGGGGAGAAAGGAGTTAGCCCGCAGATTCTTAGAAGAAAGGAAAACAAACTCCGCCGAACGAGATTCGAACTCGCGACTTACTGATTAAAAGTCAGTTACTCTACCAACTGAGTTATCGGCGGTTAAGCGGACATTAGAGGAGTCCGCACCCTTCGTTTACGCAAACTGGCTTTTTCGGTTTTTCTTAACATGATAAACCTGTGGTAGCTTACACCTTACGATTTTAAAAATCCGACTCTTTCACCCATTTTTTCTTTCTTGCTGAAAAGGCTTAGTGTAGAATAGCCGTCACTTGCCAAAGTCGTGAAGCGTTTTACGTCCTCTCTTTAACTGACAAAGTTATTATAACATGGTTTTACATTTTTGTCAAGTATCTTTTTCATTTTTTTTCGGGAAGCGGTGGGTGGCCAGCTCCACCGCTTGTTTTCAATCTGTCCGCCATAGGGCGTATCTATCCCTACCTACCACATTTTTGTCATCGCGCGCAAGGTCTCGCGCTTTCATCTAAAGTCCCATACTTGATTACCTCTCTTTCATCTTGTGGCTTTATTATAACACTCTTTTGGAAGTTTGTCAAGGGGTTTTTCAAAAATTTTTGAAAAATCGTAATCTTGTCGAACCTATTCTTCGAGGAGAGTTTCACTCCGTCCCCCTGACATTTATTATTCTATCATAGCTCCTTTAAAAAGTCAACTACTTTTTAAAAAAATCTTTTGTTAGTTTTTTAACAAGCTAGCCCGGGCCAAAAAGCGCCGAAGCGCTTTTTAATTTTCCCATACAGGATTTCCTTCTTCGTCTAAAACTGAAGAAATTTCTGCATTTGCTTTATGCCAAAGAGATTTATTAAACTGCTTTGTCATAGCCTCTTCTATTGGTTCCCAAGTTTGAGGAGCAACAAGTTTAGCAAAATTTTCTCCAACAGTTAAATGAGATTTTCCTTTACAAGCTTTTAAAAAATCTTCATTTGAAATTGGCACATCAAACTGGACATTGTAACAAACAGTAATTTTCTTCATCGTTTTTTTATCCCCCTTTTTTATTTAATGATTAAATCTAATGTAATGTTTAAACCAATTTTCTCCGAAGTATTCAATAAATTCTTTTTCATACTCTGGATAATTTTCAAGAACAGAAAGCTTCATGATTGTATCATGGTCAAGAATTGTCCCCCAATCATTAGCTTTTTCTTCGCAACCCTTTGTAAATACAAAGTTGGTTAAAAGGGTGTCCATTGTTTTAGCGTTCTGAATAACTTCCATTGCTTCAGAAAGCCAAACAATCTGAGAACAAAAAATAGGGATAATGTTAAAATCAGATACTCTGGTTCCGCTCATTTTCGGTTCAAATTTCATTGTATTATCTCCTTTCGATGGTTTAAGTATACCACGTTAAAGGTTGTTTGTCAATAGTTTTTTTAAAAAGTTTGCGGCTGCCCGGGGCAAAAAGAGGATTACTCTTCTTCTGCTCCATCGTATTCAAAATAGGGGGATTCTGTTACGGTTTCAGACCAATCCGCAAGGCTTTTATCCTGTAAGTCTCCGACCCAATTCCAGAAAATTTCTTTTGCTTCTTCCTTCGTTTTTGCTTTTACTCGAACACATCCTAAAAAGTCAACAGCAAAAGTTTTTTTCTTTCTCATTTCTTTTACAAGATTTGCACACGCTTCTTCTTCTTCTTTTGTTAAAAGGTATCCTTTAATTTCTGCCATTTCTTTTTCCCTTTCTTTTTTTTCTTTCTTTTGATAAATCAATTATAATATACTTTCTTCTATTTGTCAATACTTTTTTCAAAAAATTTTTGCCCGGGCAAAAGCCCCCGAAGGGGCAAGCCCTTGGGGGCATCAGCCCCCAATAGCCTTGAAGTAGGTGATACGCTTCTCGACCACCTTCTCGACCTTGCCATCATCAGCAAGCTGATTAACAAGTGCCGAAGCCTTCTGACCGCTAATGTCAAAATGCTTTGCTACATCACCTGCACGCTGTGCGCCATTCTCTGCGATGAAAGCAAGGATGGTTTCTTTCAGCTCTGCATTTTCCTTCTGAGTCTTAGTGGGCTTATGCTCACCGCTGTTACGCTTTGCGAGCTGAACCTTGAGAGCCTCAAGCTTCTCACGAACCTCATCAGTGATGTTGCCATTAAGAGCGTTGTCGATTGCTACTGCGTAAGTCATCTTCGTCATTGTGTTTACCATTCCTTTCATTTTTAAGATTTTGTTTTTTTTCTTATCTTGTGCCTTTATTATAGCACTTCTTTATTCAGTTGTCAAGCTTTTTTTTTAATTTTTTTTGAGAAGTTGGAAGTTTGACTTCTCACCTTGCTCGTACTCATAGCGCCCCATGACTTCCGAGCTTTGGCGCCAATGGTCTTGCGACCTTTCCTGTTTTAAGTTTCCTTCGGCGGGTCTCTCATGTTCTCACCTCTCTCTCATCTTGTACCCTTATTATAACAGATGCTTTGGAGTTTGTCAAGGGGTTTTTTCAAATTTCTTTGATTATTTTTTTTCGAGGGCCATTAGGTTCTTGACCTCTTACCTCTCCCCTTGACAGTTATTATAATACCACAGACCACAGAAAAAGTCAACACTTTTTTAAAAGTTATTTTTTTAACAAGTGGCGCCCGGGCGAAAAGCAAGATTACTCTTGCTTCACCTCAATAACGATAGTCTTACAACTCATTTTACCCCATCCATAACTATAATATTCACTACTATAAACATTTACTTTGAAACAATGGGAATGTAAATAATCTACAAACTCTTCCCAAGCATAATTTTCTCCAATAGCGCTATAGGAAAGAGTTCCATCAGCGTATTTAGCGCCATCGGGTTTAACAAATTTAAATAACTTGTTTCCGAGTCGATCTATTTCAAACTGAATCTGTGTCGTATACTCAATTTTTTTACGACTATACGCACAAGCAGTAAGTGCCTCATCTAAAATAGTATCACAAAACTCAATACTTCTTGCAGCTGCCGCTTTATAATATTTTCTTGCAATTTCGTCTTTTTCTGCTTCTTCTTTTTCCCACAGAATATCTGCTTCTTTCCTAACCATTGCTAATTCAAGCGCACATTTCATTTTTTTTACCCTCTTTCTTTTTTATTTTTTCTATTCCTTACATTTATTATTATAGCAGATTAAAAATAAAAGTCAACTACTTTTTAAAAGTTATTTTTTTAACAAGCGGCGCCCGGGCGAATATTTAAGCGAGAGAAGTCCCGCTTAAATATTCGTTTACAACTTTATTAAATGTTCTTGTTGGAATATCCACTCCAAAAAATCTATCATTTTTGCAAAAAGCTTCGGGATGCTTTCTAATAAAGAAAGCTCTTGTTACAGATTCCGCTCCTTCCGCAGGAATTGCTCCACAATCAATTACTGAACAAATTTCTGCATGGTCTATTACAATTCCATGATTAGTGTAGTATTTAATTTCTTCTTTAAGTCTCTGTTCAGGCAGTCTGGTTGTAGTTCCAACCTTTGAACAAATTAATTTTTCAGCTTCATAAAACTTATACAAATAAACTAACTGCTTTCCACCTTGTAAAACTTTTTTAACTTTCTGAGTCACATGGTAAAAAGTCTTTTTTGCAGTTTCTAATAATTCTGAATACTTTTTAATGTAAGTCTTGATAGTAGAAACTGCATAATCTGTCCATTTTGCAATTTCTTCGGGTGTAAATCCGTAGTCATTAAGATATACAAGCTGAAGTCTTTTTAACTGAGTTTCTTCAAATTTCTGAAATACATCAATTTTCTTTGTTGCCATTGTTTTTAGCCTTCCTTTCTGTTGATGGTTTAATTATAACAGAAGGATTAGAATTTGTCAATGACTTTTTTATAATTTTTGAAAATTTTTTGGCCCGGGCGAAACATGAAGACCTTTAAAATGTCTTCATGTATTCTTCAAATTTATCAAGAAATTTACTTTCTTCCCAATAGAATGGGTCTCCGCACTCACTGAAAAAATTATACATCAGCTGACCAAAGCGCCAATCAGGACACTTATCTTTCCAATAGGAGCCAATAGTTTCAAGGAAAAAATCAATTCTTTCAGGATCTCTCATCTTTAGTACGCCTCTCTATAATAATATTTAATCATGTTTAAAATCTGTTCTGCGGTGATGTCAAAGTCCCCAAAATCAAAATCTGGATTGTTGTCAATCTTAATCAGTCTCTTAAAATCTGTTTCGATTCTGTCCACTATATCACGAATCTTCTGATTTTTTCTTCTTTCCATGACACATTTAATTGCTTTGGTAGCTTCGATTAACTCTTCATCAGTCCAATCATTTAATCCTTCAAAATCCACATTAGTCATCATTTTTTTTATTCCTTTCTTTTTTTTTGTATCTTTATTATAACAAAATATTTTTTATTTGTCAATAGTTATCTTTAAGAATTTTTTTGCCCGGGCAAAGCCCCAAGGCTCCCAAAGGAGCCAAGGGGCTTTTGTTTTGGAATCAAGCGAGGCTGAAATAAGCCTTACGCTTGATTTCCTCACGCTTAAGGATTCCGTCCAACTGCATCTGACGCACAAGTGCGCTCACACGCTGATTGGAAAGCTCCCCAACCTCGGGGACAGTCTTCATGATTTCAGTGATGGTATAAGCCTTTCCAGACTCCATCCCATTCACAATAGCTTCCTTGAAGCCGACATTTTCCTTCTGAGTAGCGGTAGGCTTCCGCTCTCCAGAACTCTTCTTTGCAAGCTGAGTCTTAAGAGCCTTAAGCTTCTCAATCACTTCCTCATTGTCGATAGCGTTGATAGCGAAGTCAATAGCAGTTGCGTAGGTAAGCTTGTTAGTCATAAATTTGCACCTCTTTCTTTTTTGATTGATTTGTTTTTGTTTCTTACAGTAGTTATTATAACCGATATTTAGTTGTTTGTCAAGAGGTTTTTTCAAGATTTTTATTTGTTGGGGAAGTGGAAGCTGTGCTTACCGCGGATGCACATTTCTCACTTTCTGAACTTCATCTCTGTCATCCCCCTGACAGTTATTATAATACCACAGACCAGAAAGAAAGTCAACACTTTTTTTATTTTTTTTCTTGTTAGTTTTTTAACAAGCGGCCCGGGCAAAAGGGGTTTTCACCCCTCTGCCGAATAAATTACTTTCATGTCACAATCTGTAATAAATTTTAAAACCAAATCATTATGACAGAAAGGACATACAACCGCATCATAGTATTCCCCATGTCCTACCATTACATCCCGCAAATCTTCATCATTACAAGTAAACACAGTATGGCAATGCTTGCAAGTAATTTCATACTTAGGAAGGCTTTTTCTACAATAACCCTTTTTAATAATCTTAATCATGTTTTTAGCTCCTTTCTTTTGTTAATGCTATTATAGCAAACAAAGAAGAAAAAATCAATAGTTTTTTTAAGTTAAATTTTTAACAATTTCGCATCCGGGCAAAAAAGAAGACAAGGATTCAATCCTTGTCTTCAAGTCCAGCTTCCAAGATAATTTCGCCAGTATTTAAATCAATAACTGTAGCTGTATCAAAGCCATAAATTTTCATAGCATTGATAATTTCCGCTTTTAATTCATCAATAGTTCCGACCTTATCATACTTAAACTGCCCATCAAAAAGAATCGTTGCGTCAATACGAGTTTCATAAGTAAAACAAATCATTTTTATTACCTCTCTTTCTTTTTTGTAAGTTCATTATAACTCGTTCCAAAAGAAAAGTCAAGTAGTTTTTAAAAAAATATTTGCGGCCCGGGCAATCCCCGCATTAACTGCGGGGAGCGGAAAGCACAACCTTGTATTTTACATTATTGAATTTAAAAATCATTTCTCGTTCAATATTTGTTATCTCAATGTCAGTTCCGCCGACCGCTTCAACGGAAGCCCGCAAGTTTTCAATCAGATTTCTTTTGTCTGGATTTTCTTTCTTTGGTCTTTTGGAAGTATCAAATTTAAAAACTGTTTTCTTTCTATCTGCTTTTCGAGCTTCTTTTGCGTTCTGAATCTGCTCTTTACTCAAATCAGAATTGATTTCTGAGGCTGATGTCATTCGATCAATTCTTTCATCCTCGTTAATTAAATTGATTGCATCTTCTCTACTGAGTCCTAAAATTTCCATGTGTTTCTTAATTAAACTCTCATTCATTTATTATCCCCCTTTCTGTTTATTATTATACCACAATAAACAGAAATGTCAAGTGAAATTTTGCCCGGGCGCCCCTTAGAAAGCTCTAAGGGTTGCCAAAATGTTATTTGCATCGAAAGAATTTTTTCCCCATTCGATTCTATTATTTAATTCATCATCGAAAAGGAAACCATTTTTATCTTTTACAACTGTGCTTTTCGGCGTTCCGTAGGAAACGATGTGAATTTCATCCCAAACCACCGAAGGCAGATGCTTTTTCAGCCAATTCATTTTGCTCTCTGTGACTGCCTTGTTATATTCTTCTGTTCCACTTTTGGAAAGCCAAGAAACAATTCCAAAAGTGAAACCAATTTTCTGCATTTTATGAATTTGTCTTGCGAAAACCGAAAAGTTGATTAAAGGCTTCGCTTCATCGTAAGGGCGAGTATTGCCATTGATTAAATCATTAAGCCAGTTTTTTACGCCATACAGATTAGCGATTGTTCCGTCCATGTCAAAATAGATAGTCATTTGTTCTTTCCTCTCTCTTGTTTGTATAGACATTATAACCGATTATCGCTAATTTGTCAAGTAGTTTTTTATTTTTTGTAAATAAATTATAATAAAAATTTTTTAAAAAATCAAGTGCGGCCGCGCGCCCGGGCAAAAAAATAAAGGGGAATCATCTTTTGAATGATTCCCCTAAATGAATTTCCGCAGTTCTTTTTTAAGAGCTTTGCGGTCATAATCTTTCTTGCTCTTATGTGTCCGAGTGCCAGTATTAAATGATACTAAGACACGCAGTTTTTTAGCTTCTTCTTTCTGAATTTTTTTACTTCTTTTATCTACCATGATTCTCTCCTTTCTTTTCTATTGGAATTATAGCATACAAAGAAATAATTGTCAAGTGTTTTTTATCCGGGTAAAAAAGGACTTTTTACTTTTCCTAAGCCCTTCACAAATCTTTACACTAAGTGAAAAACCTGTACTTTTCAAAAGTCCCTCTGTGTACCTTTATTGATTATGCTTTTTTGATAAGCTTAATTTAATAATTTCGTCATCAGTAACTGAATGAGTGTGATTGTCAAAAAAGACCATACTTACAACGTCTCCTTCGCCATATGTATCACTTTCATAAAACCAGATATGTCCTCTCACATCCTCGATAGTAAGCGTTTCATTCTGCTTATGTAATACAGTTCCTTGCATATTGTAAGTAGATTCAAGGTATCCTGCCCATCCCATGATGGTAAAAAGAGATAATATCGCAACGATTCCCCACAGTATCCGCTCAACTTTTCGTACCATTTTTTTGTCCCCTTTCATCGTTTCCTTTATTATAACATATCTTTTTCTTTTTGTCAACTACTTTTTAATCTTATTTTGCAAGATTGGCAAGGCTCTTTTCATTGCAGAACGTGGCTTTCTGAAACTTAATCTGATAAGAAGTACCGTTAATTTCAAGGTCGCCTGCTTCAGTAAAGGGAACGTTGTCTTTTTCCCAGACCTGCCCGAACTTTTCGGTAATAAGCTTTTCAAAGATTTCCCCATTATTGTACTTGCTTTCCTGTACCTGCTCATTAAAGAACTTTTCAGAACAAAGGATAGAAGCATAAGGCATAAGGGCGATTTTCTGATCAGCATTGGGGCAGAAACGGAGCGCATAGCCTGCGCCACGGCTTGCCTTATCCAGAGTGCAAACAAAAGGCATCATTGCTTTATCAGTGAAAGCCATATATACGTTATGATGATAAGTGAATCCCCAGATATACTGATGAGTGTATGCATTGGCGTTGTAGCGGTTAATCATGTTGAAAAAAAGTGCGGTGTTGGTAGTCATCTTTGTGTTCCCCTTTCTTTATCTTACACTGAGATTATACCATACCGCACCGGAGCTGTCAAGCACTTTTTAAAAGTTATTTTTTTAACAAAATCACGATTTTTCAAAATGGACGAAATAGCGTTAGTGCTTTAACGCGCTAAAGTGCCAATTCTGGGAAAAAGCGCTTTAGTACTTTAGCGCGCGAAAGCGTTTAAAAAATTTGCTTTAGCACGTTAAAGCGAAAAACCGGCCGCTTGGACTGCGAGCGGCCGGCCCGCAATAAAAAAAAGATTTGGGATCAGTCCCAAATCTCAGGGTCAAGTGCCATAGTCCAGTTGTAAAGCAGTTCCACAGCCTTTTCAGTATGCCACTTCTCGCAAGCCGTAGCAAAGCGGATAGTGTACTTATGCTCAAATCCCCACTTGTTGATAACCTCGGTAAGCATCTCATCTCTCGTCATTGTTTTTTATCTCCTTTCCTTTTCTGTACTTAGAGTATAACATACTCTGTCCGGCTTGTCAATACTTTTTTAAAGATTATTTTCAAACCATGCAATCATTTTTCCGCTTGTCGCTTTGCATCTTACAACATTTCTTTCATTTAATGCGGTGAACGTGTAAAGGAATCTTTTAAACTCTGTCTTGTTCATGATGTAAAGAGTTGCCATGTTCTCAATAACAATAGTATAAATCCATGTAGTGCTATGAGCAGTTTTAAAGTATCTATCAACAGTTTCTTCAAAAGTATCCGCAAGCTGCATGTTTACAAGAGTAAACTTACTGGATTTTACACTTGCCTTAATTTCCGGAATGTCGCTGTTAACATCGTAAGAAGTGTTAGCATCCTTTTTCGGCTCAAATCCTAAAACTGACTTTGCGATGATTTCCGCAAACTCACCGCCATTGCACCACTTATGCCCGCCATCAAAGCTATAGTTAGAACCCTTGTGAGTGGTATCAAAAATGTAGTTAATTTTGACTTCAGCGGTGATTTTCTTCATTATTGTGTTCCCCTTTCCTTATCTCTGACTTAATTATAAGGGATAATCCGGGAAAATGCAATACTGGAAAATTGCACAAATTTTCGCTGAAAAAATTGTTAAAACTGCTACTTGACAAAATTCCGGCCGGGTCGCTAGTGCGCGGCCGGCTTAAAAAAAGAAGATGGGGAGCTTTTTACTCCTCATCCTCAAATTCGAAAGCCAGTCCGAATTCTTCATGGCTCTCGACGATGGTCCGCAGGGTTTCATCGCTGGCCCCCCGCTCCATCAGTTCCGCAAACTGGATTACTGCGGGATGCTCGAAGCCGTAAAGGTGAATCATTCTGTTCAGATACTCTTCTTTCATTTTTTTAGCTCCTTTCTTTTGGTATCTTTAGTATAGCATGAACCGGGCTTTTTGTCAATTCCTTTTTTTAATTTCTTTTTCCCAATCACAGCGATACCCAAAAATAAAACTTCTTCTTTTTTTGAAATACTTCCGATAGAGATAGCTAAAAAGATTGATAAAAGCGACCTGAATAGGAGTTTCTTCCTTGTTCTGAATAAGAAGCCTTACTGCATCTGGTGCGCATCCATAATTTAAAGCTGACTTAGGATTGCGAATTGCTCGAGGACTGTAAAAATAATAATAATGATAAGTATCGTTAAAATCAATCGTTGTAAGTTCATAGTATCCGCTCATGTTCTTTACCTCTCTTTCTATTGGTATTATAGCAAAGTTTTAATTATTTGTCAATCAGTATTTTTGCCCGGACAAAAAGAGCTTAAAGCTCGTGAAGGACTGTAAAAATCATGCTTTCATTAAAAGCCTTTCCTTTCCAGTTATTGCGATTCTTTTCTTCATCATCAAACAGGATTCCAGTCCCAAGCGTTTCTTTCGGAGTTCCATAAGCAACGATGCTGATGTTATCCCAATGAACAGAAGGAAGATGCTTTGCAAGCCAAGCCTTTTTCGTTGCGATTACTTCTGCGTTATACTCTGCGCTCCCATCCTTAGAAAGCCAGCTAATAACATTGATTTTGTGTCCTTCTCTTTGTAATCTGTTAAGGATTCTTGCCAGTGCGGAAAGCCGAACCAACGGCTTTGCTTCTGCGTAAGGTCTGACGCTCTCGTTAATGAGGTCCTCAAGCCAGTTCTTTACTCCGTAAAGGTCGGCAATCGTTCCATCCATGTCGAAGTTGATGTTAAGTCTTTCCATTCTGTGCGCCTTTCTTTCTCTCTCTTTCTGACTATAGTATAGCAGATACTGGCTTATTTGTCAATCATTTTTTGATAAAATTTCTACAATTTTTTTAAAAGTCTCTTTAGCTTTTTCCTCATCTCTTCCAAAATCAATAGATTCTGATTCATTTTTAAAATATACAATAGCAATCCAGTTAGTAGAATTTTTCTGGTGTAGTGTAATGCTTTTTACATTATTAAGAGTTACAACTTTGTTTTCAGTAGCAATAATTTTCATTTTTACTTTCCTCTCTCTCTTGTTTGTACCTTAATTATAACAAATGCTTTCCGGTTTGTCAATACTTTTTTTACAGCCAAGCGCCATGTTCAACTTCAACCACAACACCATCCACAACATCGACGCACAGAACGCCACCGTCAGAAGCTTCACCCTCGTAAGACTGAACGCCGTATTCATCAGACACAAGCTCAAAATCATCACGAACTGCAATCACATCTGCCCACATCATTCCACGCCGTACCATCATTTTTGTTTACCTCTCTTTCTTTTTTGTATCTTTATTATAACAGATACATCCCGGTTTGTCAATACTTTTTTTCTTTTTTTTTTGCGGGGCCCGTTCCCCCGCCCGTATTTGACGGCTTGGGAGGCTCTGCGCTTGGCCTCCTTACATTATGTATTATAAGCGATAACCCGGAGAATTACAATAGTCAAAATGCACAAAATTTGGGAAAAAGATTTGTGCAGTTTTTTAGCAACTTTTGCTTGACAAAAAAGCTGAGGCATGGTATAATGGAAAAACCGCCCGGGATGCCCAAGCGCGGGCGGGCGTAAATAAAAAAGAGGGCGTTAGCCCTCAATCAGGAAGCTCCTCTACCTTGGTGAGCTTGATAGTATCATCAGAGAGCCTCTCGGCAAGCTCGCGCTCATTGACGCTCTCGCTGTAGGTGAACCCCTCGTAAATTGCTTCCCATTCAATCCAGAACCTCATTGTTTTTTCTCCTTTCGTCTGTCTTCTCTTAGATTATAAGCGATAACTTCAGTTTTGTCAAGAATTTTTTAAAACTCTTCATCGGCAGGGACTTCCTCGATACCCCAGTCGAGGTCAACGTGGTCAACCATCCGCCAGTACTCCTTGGCTTCTTCAGCTGCCTTGTACTCGGCATTGACTTTTGCGGCGTAGCTTTCAGCCTTTTCTCTAGTGGTGAAGAAATGCTCCGTTACGCGGTCATCCTCAAATCTGTTCATAACCTTTACCTTGTAGATGTTCGTCATTGTTTTTCTCCTTTCTTTCAGGCTCTTCCCTGTGTCTATAATATACCACATCCGGAAGCAAATTGCAAGCTTTTTCGTTTTTAATCTGCGATAAATTTTACGATTTTTCCATGCTTGCGGATAGCGTTCATTTTCTCAACTCTGGAAAGACCATTGAACCAAACCACCAAACCATCCTCGAACCAGTACCAACCTCTCTTCATCTTTTTATCTCCTTTCTATCTCTTCCTTACATTAAAGATTATAAGCGATAATTCCGGTTTTGTCAAGAGTTTTTTTATTAATCTTCTGCGTCAATTGCGATGCGAAGAGCTGACAGGATGCGCAGAGCGTTATCAGAAGCGTCCTCGTAGTCACAGTCCATAGCCATGTCCCAAAGCTTCTCATCGATGCGCTCGTACTCATCTTCCATGTCAGCTGCCTTCATCAGACGGTTGCAGCAGTAAGCGAGTGCATCCATGTAATTCTCTTCCTTAAGCATTGCCTTGCAGATTCTCTTGAACATTTTTTTATCTCCTTTCTTTCCTCTTCCTTACATTACCTATTATAGCAGATTACCCGGGAATTGCAAGAGTTTTGGGAAAATTTACTCATGAAATTTTGCACAAAATTCCGCTTAAAAAATTGTTGAAATTGCCTATTGACAAAAATTCCGGCGCTCAGGATCGTGCGCCGGCGGCCGCAATTAAAAAAAAAGAGGAGTTTTAGTCCTCTTTCTGCATCTGGTCAATCTCTTCTGGAGTGATTCCAGCCTCTTCAAGCACATCCTCAAAGCTTCCGTATCTGATTGCCATTTCCAGTTCGTAAGTCATTTTTTTATCTCCTTTCTTTTGGTATCTTTAGTATAGCAGATTCCAGTTTATTTGTCAATAGTTTTTAAAAACTAAAATGCGGTAAATTATCAGAATACAGTAAAGACCAAACTTCATGACTTTCTTCAGCAGTTAAATTTTTTACAAGAGCATCCCTCTCTGTAAAAAGCTGATGCAGTTCCTCATCATTCTTGCGAAGAGCTTCTACGATTTCATTGATAGTCATTTTGTTTTCTCCTTTCTTCCTGTATCTTTACTATAGCAGATTTTATTTGTTTTGTCAAGACCAAAGTTTAATCATGATTTTTTCTTTTAAAGTTTTTTCTTTTCTTCTGAAGCCAGAACCGTTCGTTTCAATCATTCCATTTTTTGCCATTTCCTCAGCAACCTTGTCAATTTCTTCCGCTTCAAACTGAGCGAACCATGAATCTTTTAACTCCCACCAGTGCCACGAATGCCAGTTTAAATCATTTTTCTGTAATAAGGAATAGATTCTCATAGCTACTTCAAATTTCTGTTCGTTTTTCATTTTCTGTTCTCCTCTCTTGTTTGTACCTTTATTATAGCCGATGTTTCCCAGTTTGTCAAGCGTTTTTTTTGGTATTTCAAGAAGTAAATTACTTCTTGAAACGCCATTCCTTATAAGACACTGTCCATTCTTCGTACTCGCTATCATCGTAAACATCAGTACCGCTTGTAAAAGTTTTTGTACCTTCACGAGTTTCGAACATATCAGGATACTTTTTTATAGTGCTGTAAGACACAGGAGCGTAGAAATAGAAATCTGTCCAATCAGTACCCTTGCCACTTCTTTTTGCCTCTTCCACTTTTGCTCTTGTTTCTGCTCTCATCATTTTCTTTTTCTCCTCTCTCTTGGTATCTTTAGTATACTATAGACCGGGCAAAAAGTCAATAGTTTTTAAAAAAAGTTTTCAGATTAACTGAAAACTTTTTTCTGACACGCGGGACAAATTCCGCTAATTAACTGTTCTCTTTTTGTGGGCGATAAATCAGGCAACACATCCTGAATTAACCCCATTCCATTATACCAGAGGAAGAAACCTTCTTCATTTTCAACAGACACTTTGTGTTCCTGTTCGCAAAAAGGACAAGTGATTAAAATGTCAACCATTGTTCTGCTCCTTTCCCTGATAAGGCTTCATAAATCTATCTGTCTGTGAGTCCTCTTCGAAACAAGCCTTGTAAGTTCCACCAAACTTAGCGACTACATTCTTTACCTGCTCAAGTGTGGTAAACGTGTTCTTTGTCTTGTTGTCCTTGGCTGTCCATTCGTAGTATACTCTCGTCATTGCTTTTACCTCTCTTTTCTTTTTCTATTATTATTATAATAAATTTTTTTTTATTTGTCAATAGTTTTTTTTAGATTGCCGCAAGTGCCTGCTCAAGCGCACGCTCTTCTGCGACAAGCTCGCTGTCAAGGTCGTAGTCCTTGCTGTCCCATCCATCCTTCATCGCAAGGAAGAATCTTCTGCGTTCTACTGCTTCAAGTCTTTTCTTCAGCTCTTCTCTCTTCGTCATTGTCTTATCCTCTCTTTCTTTCTCTCTCTCTTTCTTACGTCTATAGTATAGCGTCTTTCCGGGATTTTGTCAAGCCGTCAAATTGCACAAGCTTTCGCAGTCTTTTTTGTGCAAGGTGCCTATTGCTAAAAATTCGCGCCGTGGCAGCCACCGACGGCGCGGCGGGTTTTGTCTGGTTATAGATAAAGGGTTTAGCAGTACGCTAAACCCATCGTGCGCCAGCCCAGCACGCTAATCTGATTGCATGCCCTGCCGACCTCAAGAGCTTCTCTCTTGGTCGCTACCCTGTGGCTCTTGTCGATGTAGTACACACCCTCGCTGTACCACACGCCACAGTTACCCTCGTACTCTTTGATGTAATGCATGGCTTTGCGTGCGCTCTTGGTCTCCTTACCCTCAGTGGCTACCTGCCAACCGCTCTTATAGGTGATGCTTACGAAGCGCTTGAGCGTCAGTCCATCGTTGTTCTTCAGTGCCTTGAGTGTTGCTGTGGTGATGTTCTTCATTGTGTGTCCCTCTCTTTCTTACGTCTATAGTATAGCACTGAAGCCCGGTTTTGTCAAGAGTTTTTTTAAATTCTTTCACTCTTCAGAATCTCTGCGCAGCAGTTCATCAGCGTGCAGTTTACAGACAGTCTGTCGGTCTCCCAGTCTTCCACGATCTCATCAGTGTCAAGATAGTGAATGGTTACTCTGACCTTGTAGTTTTCCATCTTGTCATTGCAGGTAGCTTTCTTGAAGAAGTTGAACATTGTTTTTATCTCCTTTTCTCTTGGTCTGTATCTCTCTCTTGCTTACATCCATAGTATAGCACCTGCCCGGTTATTTGTCAAGCGTTTTTGCAAAAAATTTTTTATTTTTTTTAGGATTATTTTCTCTTAATCGGTGCATTATCATTTTGCACGAAAGTTTTTGCATCCTTGCAGTTACGCAAATACGGCTCGTCGCGCTAGACAACGAGCCG
>OCVV011159716.1_pt1 | contig 16002 bp, 16 predicted proteins | sample 1539721 | NCBI WGS metagenome assembly OCVV01 (sample SAMN02144230, study PRJEB22623) | gut metagenome | biome: sheep rumen | host: Ovis aries | place: New Zealand
TTGGGTACAAAAGCATATAACAAAAAGAAAAGAATACAAAGATTCTAGAGATGATTTTGATAAAAAAGAAGATGCATTTTATTCTAAGTTACATGAAATAAATGAAAAAAGAGATAGAATATTAGAAGAGGAAAGAAAGCTAGAACATAGAAGGGATATGTATGAATCAAGCTATTCTTTAAAAGAATTAGGACTTGAATCTTTATCTCAATATCAAGAGTATTGCAAATTAAATAATATTAATGAAGACATGGGAACTATGTGCCTTAATTATCCTGAAGAAACATGCATGAATAAAGAGTTCATGATGAATGCTATTCAAATGAACTTGTTTAATATTAAATATGATAAAACAAATGATACAGATTTATATCGTGCCTATGCACAATTATTGTATTCTTATGTTAGTGGATTAGATAATTCTAGTTTTACAGAGATACAATCTGGGAAAGTTATGGATGTAATAGAAATTCTTAATAAAGACACAAATAATAATGAATCGGATAGAAGATTTATTGAATATTTAAAAGAAAGTTTAAAAACTATTGATGAAAAAAAATTATTTATACCAGATTTTAAAGAGGCATATGAATTATTTGACACGGAATATGGAAGAGAATTAGAAGAATTGTATCAAAACACTGATGTTATAGTAGGGGTTCATGGTACTGGTTACTATGAAGAAGATAATTCTATTCTTAAGAATGGTATTAGAACATCTTCACAAGATGAAGATGCATTAAATGATTTATCTAGAACTGTAGCATATAATCTACCATTCTTAAGATTATTAACTTATAGTGGTACTCAATATGCTGGATCAAAAATGGGATTGCAGTATAATTATATTGTGTGTTTGCCTAAGAATGCATTAGAGCTTGATTCTAATACACCTATATGGGGCGGTAATGATGATAATTTAGCACATGATTATTTATTACCTGAATATGTATACGGTGTATATGATATAAAGTCAGATGGTTCAAGAATTATTAAGTATAATGGACCTAAAACAAAGTATGAAAAACTATATGTTAATCAATCTGTTACTCCATTAGAGGAAAGTAGAAAACTATAATATCTATTATAGTTTTTTTAGTTATGATATAATTAGAGAAGGTGATAATATGAACAACTATATGGGTAAACTACTTAGAGAATATCCTGATACTTATGTATTATTAGATATAGAAACAACTGGATTAGATCCTAAATATGCTGAGATAACTGAAATTGCAGCATATAAGGTTATTGATAATAAAGTAGTAGATGAATTTCAATCTTTAATTAAACCTAATAATCCAATTCCAGCTGAAATAACTGCTATTACACATATTACTAATGACATGGTTAAAGATGCAGACTCAGTAGATATAGTATTAGGTAAATTTAAAGAGTTTATTGGTGATAATATTATCATGGGACATAATGTAACATTTGATATTGGATTCTTAACACATTATTCTTATTTATGTTTTGGAGAATATATATTAAATGATTATGTAGATACTCTATGGATTGCAAGGAAAGTATTAGGTAATAAAACACCTAATCATAAATTACAAACATTATCTGAATATTATAATTTAAATATTGAAGGTGAACATAGAGCGTTAAAAGATGTTGATCTAACTTATACCATTTATAATAAATTAAAGGAATTAAATAATGAAAGAATCAATACTGTACAAGATTGCTAGACCAATTATTAAATTATATGTGAAAATATTTATGAGACCTATTTATATAGGTCTTGATAATATACCTAAGACAGGTAAAGTATTATTAGTAGGTACTCATACATCTAATAATGATTCTTTTTTACTAATGAGTGCTACTAAAAGGCCAATTCATTTCTTAGCTAAGAAAGAATTATGGAAGTTTCCAACAGGTATAATAATTGCTCATATGGGATTAATACCTGTAGATAGGCAAAATAAAGATACTGAATGTTTACGTATTGCTGCTGATTACTTAAATGATGATAAAGTAGTTTTGATATTCCCTGAGGGAACAACAGAAAAAGAGTATGGCAAGTTATTACCATTTAAAATTGGAGCATTTAAGTTAGCATATGAAACTAATACTCCAATTATACCTTTCGCTATAAAAGGGCATTATTTTAAGAAGGGATTATCAATTAAGTTTGGTAAACCAATTCTCATTAGTGAAGATTTAGATAAAGAAAGAACTAAAGTAGCTAGTATTATAGATAATTTAAGGAAGTGATTATATGAAAATGCCATGGTTATATAGAATAGGCAGATTTATTTTAGGACCTTTTTTCATGTGGTATTATAATCCTAAAGTAATTAATAAAGAAGTATTAAAAACTGAAGGACCAGTTTTAATTGTAGGGAACCATAAACACTTATATGATCAATGTATGACAATAGTAGTATCTAAAAGATTTATTAAATATATGGCTAAGATAGAATATTTTCAAGATTGGAAAACTAGATGGTTTTTTAAAGGCGTAGGATGTATTCCTGTTAATAGATCTATTAAAGATAATGATGCTACTGAAGCTGCACTTGAACATTTAAAAAAAGGTGGAGCTATTGGTTTATTTCCTGAAGGAACAAGAAATAAAACAGATAAATTCTTGCTTGATTTTAAATTTGGTACAGTTAGTATGGCATCTAAAACAGATGCAACTATTATTCCATTTGGTATAACTGGTGATTATAAGTTTAGATCTAAAAACTTAACTATTAGATATGGTAAACCATTTAAAATAGGTAATATGAGTTTAGTAGAGGCTAATGATAAACTATATAATGAAGTTAAGAAATTAATGGAGCAAAACTTAAAAGATGAGAAGAAACATAAATAATATTATTTATGTTTTTATTATGATATAATATTAGTATTGGGAGGATAAGGTTATGGGATTATTTGACTTTAGACTATTAAGCTTTATCGGTATTAAAATACCTCCTAAAGCACCATGGAAAAAATACTATGATAGAAAGTATATGAAGATAAGATTAAAGGATGAAAATATTTATCAATATATGCTTAGAAAAATTGAAAAACATGGATATCAAGATAATATAGCTATGACTTATTTTGGTACTCATATGACATATAGAAAAATGATTGAAAAGATTGATAAAGTAGCAGATAAATTCTTATCATTAGGTGTTAAGAAATTTGATATAGTTACTATTCTTTCTGCTAATGTGCCTGAAGCTATTATTGCTTTTTATGCACTTAATAAAATAGGTGCAGTAGCTAATATGCTTCATCCATTGTTGAGTCAAAATGAAATAAAACAAGCGTTAAATACATATGATACTAAGTATCTATTAGCATTAGATATAACACTAAAGAATGTTGATAAAATTATTAATGATACTAAAGTTGAAAGAGTTATTATTATTAGTCCATCAGATTCAATGAATATATTTATGAAGATTGGTTATCATTTCATGACATTGAAAAAGAAATATAAGAAACCATTAAATCATAAGAAATATATGAGATGGAATAGATTCATGCGTTTAAAAACACATAAAGATATATACTATGATAAAACACCTATGAAAGATGAACCTGCATTGATCCTTCAATCAGGTGGATCAACTGGTACACCTAAAGGAATAGTATTATCTAATGGTAATATGAATGCATCTACTATTGCAGCATTAAATGCATATCCTGATTTATGCAAGGAAGATAGAATATTAGGTATCATGCCTATATTCCATGGATTTGGATTAGAAGTATCAATAAATGATGCCTTCTGTGTAGGTGCTGAAGTTGTTGTTATACCAACATTTGAAGCTAGTAAATTCCATGAATTACTTATTAAACATCAACCTACAGTTATAGTTGGTGTTCCAACATTATTTGAAGCACTTACAACTAACCCACATATGGATGATGTTGATTTATCTAATTTAAAATATGTAATTGCTGGTGGAGATACATTAAATAAACAAAGAGTAGAAAAGATTAATACATTCTTACATCAACATGGATCAAGAACTAATATGATTCAAGGATATGGATTAACTGAAGCAGTTGCTGCTGCCTGTGTTGATTTAAGAGATTTATCTCATCCAGGTACAATTGGTATTCCTTGGCCTGGTGTATATCTAGGAATATTCGAACCTAATACAGATAATCAATTAGCTTATAATGAAGATGGAGAAATATGTATATGTGGTCCAACAGTTATGTTAGGTTATTATAACAATGAAGCTGAAACTAATATTGCTCTTAAACATCATAGAGATGGTAATATTTGGTTACATACAGGTGATATTGGTTCTATGGATGAAGATGGATTTGTTACATATAAACAAAGACTAAAAAGAATGATAATATCATCTGGTTATAATGTATATCCTTCTCAAATAGAAGAAGTATTAGAAAAACATGATGCTGTAGATGCCGCTTCTGTTATTGGAATTCCACATCCATATAAGATAGAAGTACCTAAAGCATTTATAGTATTAAAAAAAGGATATACTTTAAATGATGAATTAAAGGATGATTTAATTAAACATTGTAAGAAAAACTTAGCTGCATATTCAGTTCCTAAAGAATATGAAGCATTAGATAAGTTACCTAAAACAATGGTAGGTAAAGTAGATTTTAAAATATTAAAAGAAAAAGCTGTTAAAGAAATGAGGGAAAACAATGGCAAGAATTAATTCTAAGAGAATCAAAGTTGGTGGAATGGTTCAATTATGTATGGATCTTAAACCAAGAAGAACTGACTGTGATGTATTTATTAATTCACCTATAGATGTTACTAATTTAGTTGAATATGTAGATAAGAGAAGAAAAAAAGGCGAGTATATTACATATTTCCATGCATTCTTATTAGCCTTAGCTAAGACTATTTATAATAGACCTAAGTTAAATAGATATGTTAAGAATAGACATATGTATGAACACACTAATGTATCTATTTCATTTGTAGCTAAGGTAGAATTTGAAGATGATTCAGAAGAAGTAATGTTAATAATAGATGTTGCTCCTGAAGATAATATTGATACTATAGCTAAAAAGATTGGCGATCAAATTAAGGAATTAAGAGATAAGAAATTTGAGAAGAAAGGTGCTAATGGAGTATTAGATACATTAGGAGCTTTACCAAATATTATCAGAGTTCCTTTAATAGGATTATTAAAATGGATGGATGAAAAAGGTATTTTACCTAAGAGTCTTCAAGAAGATGATTTATATTTTGCATCTGCTATTGTAACTGATATTGGATCATTAAAGTCAGATAGTATTCATCATAACAATACTGACTTTGGTACAGCATCTTCTATTACTGCAATAGGTGAAATAAGAGATGATGTAAAAGTTATAGATGGAAAACCTGCAGTTTATAAATCATGTAAGTTTGGTATTAACTTTGATGAAAGAGTTGCTGATGGATTCTATATGATCAAGGCATATAAAATTTTAGAGTATATATTAGCTAATCCTAAATTATTAGAAGGAAGAGCTGATGAAAAGATTGAATTACCTAAATAAATAAGATAAAATAAATATGGAGTGTTGAATATGAAGAGAGTATTAAATCTTATAACAGATATATTAATAGCTTTATTAATAGCTGCTATTATTGTATCGTTCTATTTTGTATTAACTTCTAAACAAGGTAAGGCTACACCTTTCTTTATGTATAGAGTATATATAAACAAAGTAGATCATATGGCTCCTACTATAGAATATGGTGATATGGTAGTTGGTAAGATAGTAGATGCTAAAGACTTAAAAGAAAATGATATAGTTATCTATTATAATGAATCTATCAAGACATCATTTGCTAGTAGAATACAAAAGATTAATGATAATAATACAGTAGTTGTTGAATCTGATAATGTATCATCAGAAGAAACTATTAAAACATCTCAAATAGATGGTAAGTTTATGATTAGATTACATTTAGTCGGATTAATATTAGCATTCTTCACAACACCAAGAGGAACTGTAGTTCTAGTATTACTATTAATCTTATTAATAATAATAGGAGTAATAATAAACATACTTAGAACTGAGAGAAGAAAAGATAAAGACGAAGCCAAAAAGAATAAAGAGAATAAAAAGAATAAGGAAAAAGTAGAGGTTGTTAAAAAGTGATTTAATAATCTCTTTTTTTATAGGTGGATAATATGGGAAAAAGGTATGGTATAGATTTATTAAAAATATATATTGGAGTAGAACACTTTAATGAACTAGATGAAGATGGAAATATTATTGAATCTAAAGAAATAGATGTATATTTCTTAGATAAGAAATATTATTCTAATTCTTCATGTAGATTATTTCTTATTAATCTAGAAACTGGTGATGATATAGAAATAGATCAACATGGTGAAGTAGTCGGTTATGAATCAGAAACTAGAGATATACTTGATGTTACTGAATTACATTCATTAAAAGAAACAATACCTATACTATTAGAGTCTGTTAAACCTATTATTCGAGACATGGAAAATGGAGTTGAATCATTAGATTATTTTATAACATTAAATGATCATATGATTAATATGGAACAAGATAATAATCCTGCTTATTTAGAAGCTGATTGTCTTGAAGGTCTAGTTGGTATGGCAAGTAATATATATACTTTATCATACGGTAATCCACTTACTAAAGAGAATAAAATGAGGTGCTTATATAGATTTGCTAAGGGAGGAAAGAAAGATGGAGTTTAACCTAGGAAGAGTAAATGAAAAGAAAATAATTCTACAAGAAAGGGAAATAGTTTTACCAACTACTACGTATGATGATTTTAAAATAGTAAATGATAGATTAGTAGATAAAAATGGTAATTATATTGGTACTAAAGGTGATATGTACCAAAAGAAAATATTAGATTTAATATTAAGAGAAGGTTGTTTAGATCATAATCCAAGACCAGTATATAAGGATAGATATCCTAATGCTACTTATAATGAATCTAAACATATAGTAACTACAGAAGATGGAAAAGAAATTAAGATTTATCCTACTGATAAAGTAGAAGCATTTGATGGATATTTAGAAGTACAAACACCAGCACATACTTTAAGTGTTAATAAAGATGTAGAATGTACTTATGATTTATCTAAAGGTGAATCGCCTTTTACTACATTAAGACCTATAGCTATTAGAAGTTCAGTAGCTGAGATATTATGGATATATCAATGGCAATCAAATGACTTAGTTGATTTTGATGAGTTATTAGGTACTAATACATGGGATAAAGATGGAAAGATTAATAACTGGTGGCTTGAATGGGCTTTAAGACATAAAGATGGTTCATTTGTATTAAACGAAAAAGGACATCCTAATATTGGTGCAGTATATGGTTTTTCAACTGCTAAATGGAATATGTTAAAAAGAGAAGTAATAGAACCATTAAGAAAGAATCCAGATGGAAGAAGAAATATTACTTGCCTATGGCAATATGAGGATTTTGAATTGCCTCATGGATTAAAACCATGTGCATTCTTAACTATATGGAATATTAGACATGGATGGGATGGTAAAGATTATCTAGATATGACTATGGTACAAAGATCATCAGACTTTGCTACTGCTGGATGTATTAACCAAGTTCAATATGCTGCTCTTCAATTAATGGTAGCAAGAGAATTAGGAGTTACTCCAGGATACTTTACTTGGAAACCAGTTAATGTTCAAATATATGATAGACATATTGAACCAGCAATTGAATTACTTAATCGTGAACCAGCTGAAGGTGCATGTTCATTAGAATTAAATGAGAATGTAGAACACTTTGATGATGTTAAACCAAGTGATATAACATTGAAGGATTGTCCTAGACAATTAATAAAAACAAAGAATCCTCAAGTTAAATTACCTTTAGGAGTATAAGATAAGTCTTTGCTTATCTTTTTTCTTTGTGTTATTATATATAGTCAATAAGAGGGGATTAGTATGAAAGTTTTTTATGATAATTGTATTGTTAATACTATAGAAGATCTAATTATTCATAATAAATACAAAAAAGCATTATTTATAGCTAAAAAATATGTACAAGATTATCCTAATGATTCTTTAGGCCCAATATATTTAGCTAGATGTAAGGTATTAAATGGAGATACTAAAGATGTAATTAAAGATGTAGAATATATATTAGCATCTAAATTACATCATGTTTCATCATATGTAATAGGTTATACTTGGTATGGTTTTATGTTAAGTGATATGGATTTAAAAGAACAAGCTAAAGAAATGCTTGAGAAAGCTGTATCATATGAAGAAGGATACAGTGGACAAATATCTTTAAAAGCAAGAATGAAATTAGCTAATATGTGTATAGATGAGAATAAACCTGAAGAAGCACTTAAATGGTTAGATGATATAACAGTAAATAATTTAAGTTTGTTACATAATAAAAAAGCTTTCCTATATATAATGCTTAATAAACCAGATAAAGCTTTAAATGAATTAAGATTTGTAGATATAGATGAGATGTCTGATGAATTATCTAAACAACAATATAACATCAACTGTGGTATGGCATATCGTGCATGTGGAAATGATGAAGCTGCAATTGAGCATTTTAAGAATTGTTTAACTTGTGTTAATAAGTATTATTCTCAAGCACTTAAACAATTAGCATTAATAGCTGGTGATAACTTCCGTACTAATGATGCTATAACATATGCATTAAAAATATTAGATACTAAGTATTGCAATACAGATGCATATATAATATTAGGTAAGGAATACTTAAGAAAGGGTTGTATAGATGAAGCAGCATTCTATATTAATAGTATAGATGATAAGAACTTAAGAGATTTCTATATGATCATGATACATTATTCTAATGGAGAATTTGAAAAAGCACTTGAGATGTCTGAACATTTATTATCTATATGTACAGATGATAAATTTGATGCATTATTAGAAACTATGTTACATAGTTTAATTAGATTAGGTAGAACTGAGGAAGCATTCTATAAATTCTTACATGTTAAAGGAAATATAAATCCTCCTGGTAAGAATGTATTCTATGCATACTTTAATAAAGAATTAAATATACGTATAGATACTTTAAGATATTATTCAGCTAAACAATTATCTGAATATGATGAAGAAAGTGCAATAGATCATATATATGATAGACATAAATCAGATGATATAAATGATGAATTTGGTACAAAAGAAAATATTAAAGAATTACTTAAAAAAGTAAGAAATGTAGTAATTGACTTAAAACCAAAATATGAGAATATGTTTGATAAATATATATATGAAATAAATCCTGATGATAGAATAGGAGTTGTAACATTACCTAATTCAGTTGAAGTTTTAACTATGTATAGATTAGATGGAGATACTATATATAATATAGAAGAAGAAAATAAAGAAACTAAACAAGAATCACAAGTAGATAAGTTTTATAAAAGATATGGTTTTAAATAATCATATTTTTTTATCTTGTAATTCCTACCAAAAAGGTAGTATTATATATGTGTGGTGATAAATATGAAGATATCAACAAGAGGGAGATATGCTCTTATAATCATGATTAATTTAGCTTTATCTGATAAATTAAGTTTAAAGGATATAGCAGATAAAGAATATTTACCTATTAAATATTTAGAGAAAATCATGAGATTATTAGTTTCAAATAATTTAGTTAAATCTATAAGAGGTAAGGATGGAGGTTATACATTAACTAAGAATCCTGATGAATATTCTATAGGTGAAATACTAAGAGCATCTGAAGGTGAAATTAAATCTCGTGCATGTGATACAGATGATTGTTTAAAACATGATGTTTGTCCTACAATAAAATTCTTTGATGGATTATATAAAGAAATAAACGAATATGTAGATAATAAAAAATTATCTGATCTTATTAAGGAGGTATAAATATGAGTTTATTAAATATTAATAATATATACACTATAGCTGAAGATGATCATAATAAACATATATTAAATGGATTAAACTTAGAAGTTAATCCTGGAGAAATACATGTTATCATGGGGCCTAATGGTTCAGGTAAATCTACTTTAGCTAATACTATATTAAATAATAAAAGATATATCAAAACAGAAGGTAGTATTACATTTGATGGTGATGATATAACATATTTAGATACAGATAAGATAGCTAAGAAAGGTATATTCATGTCTTTTCAAACTCCTATTGAAATACCTGGTATAACTGAAGCACATTATATGAAGAGTTTAAAAGAGTCTATAACTGGTGAAAAAGCAAATATATATAAACTATCTAAAGAAGTAGAAGAGAAGATGGAAAAACTTCATATGGATAAATCATATAATACTAGAGAATTTAATGTTGGTTTTTCTGGAGGAGAAAAAAAGAAGAATGAAATACTTCAATTATTAATGATTAACCCTAAGTTAGCTATATTAGATGAAACTGATTCAGGGTTAGATGTTGATGCTATTAAAATAGTTAAAGAAGGAATAGACTTATATAAGAATGATACTAATGCTATTCTTATAATTACGCATTCTATGAAATTACTTGAAGGATTAAATATAGATAAAGTTCATATATTAATAGATGGTAAGATAGTTGATGAAGGAGATATAACACTTGCTAATAAAATAGATAAAGAAGGATATAAGGATTATAACCATGAAAACTAGAGTAGATGATATAAATACAAATATATATGATATTAAATCTACTAATACTACTATTAAGAAAAGTATAGGTTTATCAGAAGATGTTATTAAAGAAATATCAAAAGAAAAAGATGAACCAGATTGGATACTTGATATAAGATTAAAAGCATTAGAATATTTTAATAAATCTAAAGATCCTGACTGGGGACCAGATTTATCTATTCTAAATATAGATGAAATAGCAACATACGTTAAACCTAAAGTAGATAATAAAAGAACTTGGAAAGAAGTACCTGATGAAATAAAGAAGGTATTTGATAAACTAGGTATACCTGAAGATGAAAAGAAATCTTTAGCAGGTGTAGGTGCTCAATTTGATTCTGAAGTTGTATATCATAATATACAAGAAAGTTTAACTAAGCAAGGTGTTATATATGTTAACTTTGATGTAGCAGTTAAAGAATATCCTGAATTAATAAAAGAATATTTTACTAAAGCTGTTCCTTTAAATGATCATAGATATGTATCACTTCATTATGCATTATTCTCAGGTGGTTCATTTGTTTATATACCTAAAGGTGTTAAAGTTGAAATACCATTACAATCATATTTTAGATTAAATGAAAAAGGAGCAGGACAATTCGAACATACATTAATAATTGTAGATGAAGGAGCAACATTAGAATTTATAGAAGGATGTTCCGCTCCAGGTTATAATGAACTTAATCTTCATGCTGGATGTGTTGAATTATTTGTTAAGAAAAATGCTAAGTTATGTTTTAATACTATTGAGAATTGGTCTCGTAATATGTTAAATCTTAATACAAAGAAATGTATTGTAGAAGAAAATGGATCTATTGAATGGGTCATGGGATCATTTGGTTCTAAGATATCTATGTTATATCCAATGGCATTATTGAATGGTAAAAATGCATCATGTACTTTTACAGGTATATCATTTGCTGGAAATGGACAAAACTTAGATACAGGTATTAAAGTAATCCATAATGCTCCTAATACTAAAACATTTGTAGATTCTAGATCAATATCTAAAGATGGAGGTATATGTACATTTAGATCAAATATATATGTAGGTAAGAAAGCAGATAATTCTAAAATATCTATGTCTTGTTCTTCACTTATGTTAGATTCAATATCTAAATCTGATACTATACCAGTTAATACTATTGAAAATGATACAGTAGAATTTTCACATGAAGCATCAGTAGGTAAGATATCTGATCAAGTAATATTCTATTTGATGTCTAGAGGATTAACAGAAGAAGAAGCTAAAGGGTTAATAGTAAGAGGATTTGCTGAACCAATAGCTAAGAGTTTCCCAGTTGAATATGCTGTTGAAATGAATAGGCTTATCAACATGGAACTAGAAGGGACAATAGGTTAATATGGAATATATATTAAATGAGTCAGCTTATAAGACTACAAATGGATTTAAGATAAATAATATTAAACTAGATTTAGATATACCTGATATAACATATCTAAACCCTGTTGATAAAGAATTTAATACTAAAATAGGATTATCATTTAATAAATATGATGATTATACATATGAAGTAAAAAATAATAAAACAGAAACAATAGAATATAAAGATGGTATAGGAAGAGTAATTAATATTAATTTTATTCTTGGTGATGATACAGATAATTCTATACATGACTATGAAAAAGAATTTAATCTAATATTAAAATCATTAGATGATACTAAATGTTTTAGTTATATTAAGATTAATACTAATATAGATAGTAAACACTTTAAGATTAATGTTATTAATCTATTAAATAATAAATCTGATTCATTCATAGCTTATGATAATAAAGTAGATGGAATGGGTGGATTAATTATTAATCATATAGATTTAGGAGGACACTTCAAAGTAAATAATGATTATACTGAATTATATGATTATTCATTTAATAGAATTAATACTATTTATATAGGTGATAATAATAAATTAGATTATAATTATCATGTTAAAAGTATAGGTAAAGAAACTATTAGTAATATTATTACTGAAGGAATATTAAAGAATAAAGCCTGCAAACAACATAAAGGTATTATAGATTTTGTTGAAGGATGTAAGAAATCTGAAGGAGTAGAATTAGAAAATTGTATATTACTAGATGATGAATCTATATCTAGATCATCTCCATTACTAATGTGTCATGAAGAAGATGTAGAAGGATCACATGGTGTATCAACTGGTAAGATAGATAAAGAAAAACTATTCTATCTTATGTCTAGAGGATTATCTGAAAGTGAAGCAAATAAACTAATTATTTTAGCTAACTTTAATAAAATTATTGATAATATTACTAATCAAGATATTAAAGATATAATATATGATTATATTAACCAGGTTATATAAATAACTTGGTTTTTTATATTAATGTAGTGATAATGTAGTAATATACTACAATATTTGTTGACATATATATTTATTAGTTATATCCTTAAAGAAAGGAGATGATTATATGGCAACAGCATCAATAAGTAAAAAAATAATTGATACTAATGAAACAGCTGCTATAAATGTTCAAGTAAATGCTCAAAAGAAGATGGAAGCTACTAAGATATTATCTCAACTAGGAGTTTCTATGAGTTCTTTTATTAATATGGCTATTAATCAAGTGGTTATACAAAAAGGTATTCCTTTTGAAGTAACTACAGAAGAACGCTTTAGTAAAGAATTGTTAGAAGCTTTAGAAGAAGCAGATCAATTATTTAAAGAAATAAAAGAGGGAAAAAGAAAAGGATATAACAACGTTGATAAGATGTTTGAAGACATCTTGAATGAAGATAATTAATTATATTACTTAATATTATTATTAGTTGATACTGGATCTCATAGTAACCTATTTAATTAATAAACAAGTAGAATAAACTACTTGTTTTATTGTATAATATAAATGTGATGATATATGAAGAAAGTAATTAACATATTATTATTAATAATTTGGTTAATAGTTATATTCTTGTTTTCTAATCAAGTAGGAGAAGAATCAAAGAAAACTACTGCACCAATTGATAGAGTAGTAGATATGGTAGTAAAAAAAGAAAGTAAAAGAGATTTAGCTAAGAAGGTAATAAGAAAGATAGCTCATTTTACTGAATATTGTATATTAGCTTTATTAATAATAAATGTTATAAAAGATTATAAAGTAATTAATTATAAATGGTTAATATTTGTTGTTTGTATGTGTTTATTATATGCATTATCAGATGAATATCATCAATCATTTATTGCTGGTAGAGAGCCAAGAATATTTGATTGTTTTATTGATACATGTGGTTCATTATTTGGGATATTAATTTATAAGATAAAAAAGATTCTAATTAAATAGAATCTTTTAATTTGCTTTATACATCAAAATAATATAAAATGATGTATAAAGGAGATGATGTTATGCATAAAATAGATTTATTAAATACTTGTGAAGATTCATTAGATTCAACTATTCTATATCTTATTGGTTTAATACATGAATATAAAGGAAGAGAATGTTTATATAATTTATCTAATAGAACTATTGTTAATATGTATAATAATTCTTTAACTAATAGTATTATTTATTCAAATAAGATAGAAGGAATTATAACTACTCCTAAAGCTTTAAATAATATTATAAATAATACATCAGAGTTATCTAATAGATCAGATCAAGAAATAGCTGGATATAAGGATGTTTTAGAATTGATAAATACTAACTATGAAAATATAGATATATCTACTAATACTATATTGTATTTACATAAACAATTATATAAATATACTAATATTAGTTTAGGTGGTAAATTTAAACCAACAGATAATGTTATTGAAGAAAAATTGAAAGGTGGAAAAAGTAGAGTTAGATTTAATCCTGTACCTGCATATTTAACAAAAGATTATATGGATGATTTATGTGATTCATATAATAAAGCTATTAATAGTAATATAGATCCTCTTTTAATTATTCCAATATTTATATTAGATTTTTTATGTATTCATCCTTTTAATGATGGTAATGGTAGAATGTCTAGATTATTAACTATATTATTATTATATAAAAATGGATTTAACATTAGTAAATATATTAGTATAGAGGAATCAATAAATGAATCTAGATATACTTACTATGATAAATTAGAACAATCATCAATAGGTTGGCATGATAATAAAAATAATTATAAAGATTTTATTATTTATTATCTGAATATAATATTATCATCATATATAGAAGTGGATATGTTAGTCTCTATAGATAATATGAAAATAATTGATAAGGTTGAATATTTAATCAAAGAAAGTGTTATTCCAATAAGTAAGAATGACATATATAATCATCTTTCATCTAGTATGATATCAATTGAAAGATCATTGAATGAATTACTTAATAAAAAGGTAATATCTAAGGTTGGACAAGGACGATCAACTAAGTATAAATATAACAAAAGATAGGCTTAAAAACCTATCTTTTCATTATACGAAAAAGTGTTCGTTTTATTTTTTGACAATAGGCTAAAAATAATATATAATATACAGCACTTAAAAGAAAAAGGGGTTTGTTTATGGAAGAGATTGATATTAAAGAATTTTTTAAGTATTTGCTTAAACATTTATTATTGGTTATTTTTATACCAGCATTATTAGTGGCATTAGCAGTTGTATATGATACAACAATTAAAACACCAATGTATTCAACATATTCTACATTAGTGTTAGTTGCTTCATCATCTACTGATACTACTAATGCAGCTATGAATAATAACGATGTAACATTAAACCAAAAGTTAGTAGCTACTTATAGAGAGTTTATTAAATCTAATTTAGTATTAGATCAAGTTATAAGTGACTTACATTTAGACATGGATGTTACAGAGTTATCTAAACATGTTAAGGTAGAAGCTATTACTGATACAGTTATTATTAAGATAACTGTTGAAAATGCTGATCCTACTACAACACAAAATATAACTAATACTATTGCATCTGTATTTAGTAAAGAAGTTGTTGATAAATTTGAAATAGATAACGTAGCTATCATCGATACTGCTGCTTATCCAGATAAAGTATCAAATAATACTTTAGTAAGAGATGTAATATTAGCTGTAGCTGTAGGTTTAGTTGGTACAGCTGGTATCTTATTCGTTATATATTATTTCGATGATACAGTTAAGTATCATGAAAACTTAGAGTTTGAAGCTGATATACCTGTTATTGGTAAGATCTTCAAGACTGATAAGAAAACTGACTTACTTGTTGATAAATATCCAAATGACTTATCATCAGAAGCAATTAGAACATTAAGAACTAATTTAAGATTCTCAGGAGTAGATAGAAAAGTTAGAACAATAGCTATTACATCTACTAGAGCTGGTGAAGGTAAATCATTTATCTCAACTAAC